>Ga0209635_10001873_pt1 | contig 15836 bp, 15 predicted proteins | sample DeeMarSWOR230_32_FD_187463 | JGI IMG/M metagenome (GOLD analysis project Ga0209635, IMG submission 187463) | Marine sediment microbial communities from White Oak River estuary, North Carolina - WOR-2-30_32 (SPAdes) (version 2) | ecosystem: Environmental > Aquatic > Marine > Intertidal zone >... | reverse complement strand
TTGGGTCAATAACGTTAAAGCCTGCGAAGGATACACCTGCAAGGAATACTGCTTCAAATTTCCATTTGCCTAGGATTTCGCCGAGTTTTTCAGTTGCATCCAAGCCATCAACACTTATCCTCGCGAATTTTACACCCTCCATCTGTAACCCTTTGAACAGAACGACGGCAAGGGGAGCTCTTTGGGTTATCCCTTTCTGGAAGCTCCCGTCTTCAACGCCTACCACTCGCTTGTTTCGAAAGGCATTTTGGCTCATATTTGACCAGACATCCAAGCCTATTGTCATTAGTGAAAACTTTTCTAATAAGGGTGCGCGTTACCTCTAACCGAATTTTTTTTGTTCGCCCATATCTTCCCATGCTTACAACCTTCGCATTCAACAATCCTACTGCGTCAAGCTCGTTTATCAATGTGCTAACTCGTCGCTGCGTTAAAGGCGCGACCCCTAATTCTCCACAAAGTTCATTGTAGACTTCGCAGATTTCGCCTGTAATAGCACGGTCAATGTTTACCCTTCCTAAGTGAAAAATGCTCAGAACAACAAGCTTCGAATGTAAAGTCAGATTCCTGAGGGCTTCGACAACACGGTTATGTTCAATGCATTTCTCAGCCTCTCTAACATGCTCTTCGACAACAACGTTTGCATCTCTCCGTTCAGCCACTTCGCCAGCAACACGGAGAAGATCTAAAGCTCTCCTAGCATCTCCATGCTCAGCAGCGGCCAAAGCGGCACAAAGACCAAGAGCCCCCTCAGACAGAGCATCATCACAAAATGCCATTTGTGCACGCTCAAAAAGAATGATTCTCAACTCGCTAGCGTCATAAGGTCTAAATACAATTTCCTCTTCACTAAGTGAACTTAAAACACGTGGGTCAAGAAACTCTTTTAATCGTAAATCGTTAGATACGCCGATGAGGGAAACCTTGCTGTTGTATAATGTTTCATTTATCCGTGTGAGTTCGTAGAGGAGGATGTCACCGCGGGTCCTTATTAATGCATCAATTTCATCTAAAACAATAATAAAGATCTTTCTGGAAGAGTCTAAGCCTGTCTTAAACCTATCAAACACTTCTCCGACAGATAAGCCAGTAAAGGGAACAGAAACATTTATGCTTTGACATAAACTTGCAAAAACACGATATTCAGTTCCTGCCAAACGGCAATTAACATAACAGAACATGATCGGGGCGTTAAATTCCTTAGCCTTCGCCTTTAAATGATTCAACACGTACTTGGTTACAGCTGTTTTGCCTGTTCCAGTCGTTCCATAAATAAAAATGTTGGAACATCTGGCATCTTTCAAAACAGGTGCTACTGTTTCTCCCAGACGTTTAATTTGTTCTTCTCGATGCGGTAATCTATCAGGCAGATAATCATGCCTGAGAACTTCTCTGTCTTTCAAGATCTTCGTGTCATTCACAAATTTTTCGAACACTTCATCAAGTATGGAAGTGTTATTCAATTTTATTCTCCCTACGTCCCAAAGGTAATGCCTCAATTTCCAGTGGAGAAGATAAGCCCTCTCATACAGAAAACTGAACGAATAACACAAAGTTCCTAAAAAAGAGAAAATCTATATACAGTATCAGTGTGGAGGGAACAGAGTCACCCCAGAGTTTCCTGTGGAAATCTCTGTTTAACCATTTATGGTTATTTTGATTTCTTTTTTTTAAAGAAATATACTCTGAGAGGTAAGAATAATTGGATAAATTAAAATAATTATTGTTCAACATTTTAGACATATGTAAGAAATTTTTGCTCAAATACAGGTTGTGTAGAGATTTTAGCTTCCAATGGAAATAAAGGGGTGTCACTCACATCTTGGCACTTTTCATATTTTCCAACAAACTTCTTTTAATTTTTTTCTTACATATTTACTAGTTCTGCATTTTTAACAGTTAAACTGGGCAAACTAGAAAAGATAGTTAGGGATTGCTGTGCTCATGCTTTCCTTCACATCTTGTGAATACCTTGTGAAATTTACTTACTCTTGTTCCTTTTTCTTGTTCTTTTTTACTGATATTTACTTTTTTATGCTTCTTTTCTATGAAAACGTCACCCCTACTCTTCTACTGGACATAGGTGACTGAAGATTGTTTTTTCTTTGTTTGCTGTTTAGAAAAACTGTGAAGCTTGTGATTACAAAAACAATGAAATTTTGCCTTGTTTTTCTTTTTTACGTTTACAATGACGTTTTTTATTCAAGGTTTTTCACCATAACATCTATAACTTGTGAACTGTAAAAATGTGAAGCACCGTTAAAGGTGTACACTGCCAATGCCAGCGAGGAGGATGCGCATCGAGCTATTCGACAGTGAAGGCAATAAATATACGATAGCCTTCGAGGGTCAAATAACCAGAGATAAGGCTCTTCGTCTTCTAGACCTAGTGGAGCTGTTAGGTGGAATGCCCAGTGGTGGAGCCAACCCTGGAATCACCTCAACCAACGAGTTTTCCAAATATGACAAGGTTCGAATAATTATTCAAAAACGTTTTCCAATAGTATGGTTCTCTTCAAAAGATGTTCGATCTGCTTATGAACAAGAATTTAAAGAACCGATAAGCCTCAGTACGGTGGCAACCTATGTTGCTAGGTTGACAAATAAAGGACTGCTTGTTAAGATTAAGGGCTCTAACCGCTTGAAATACAGGATGACTAGAAGTTTTCCTTCAGCAACAATCAAGCAGCACATACCATAGTAATAAGTCATCGTTTTGCTCAAAAAAGGAGGAAAAAAGGGTTAACAACCGTGCCGTAGCGTGTGTGTGCTAAACGCCTCCAAAAACAAGTTTGTAAAAACAATTCGTGGAATTGATTATGCTATTTCGCTTTCCGTCTTTTTCAATAGTTTTTTCATTTCCTTCTTCAAGCGATACTTAAACGGAATTTTGCTGGTGTCTCTTTCTAAGTAGCCTTCTTCGTAAAGCTTCTTCATCAACCTTGCCGTGTGCTCCCTGCTAAGTTTGATTCTATCCTTAATTTTGGGAGCGGTCTTGGACCCTTCCATAGCTAGCATTTTCAATACTGACAACTCAGTTACGGTCAACGGGGCTAGGGCTTTCTCCCTTTTTATGGGAATCACTGCTTCAACCTTTGCCTCAGGAATAATTTGGAATTGTTGGGCTTGCTTCTCTACGTCGGAAATCTTTGTAGCTAACGCCTCTTGTGATGCAACAACATCACGCACCTTCTTATCAACCTCATTCAACCGTGCTGACATTTCTTGTCTATCTTTTAACGCGACGCCAATTTTAGGTTCTAATGCAAGCAATTGTTTCTGGGCTTCTTGAGCTCTTCTAAGAGCCCTATCATTTTTCGAAGAAGTTGCCTCAACTTTATATGCAACAAACTCCAGCTTTTCTGCTTCACGCTTAAGCTGCCTGTTGAAACTCAAAATAACATCTTCAACAGCTTCTTTCGCCTTTTCATACTCCCTCTGAATCTTACAGAGCTGCCTGTAATATTCAACTGCGGCGCCGACTGTTACGGCGAGTAAGACGCCTATGAGAATGAGTAAAGCCTCGGTCAAAGAGTACTCCCCTGTGATTCGCGCGTGACTACATGTGACTCAATCATGTTGCATCACACATCACAGTCGTACATTCCGGATTTAAGGATTATGGTTATTAACATTATCTAGACTTTTTTTATGACATCACACGTCACAATTGAGTGCCGAGAAGTCTTGACGAGAAATGATTGTTAAGTTGCACGAAAAAGCTTAATTTTCTGGTTATTTTTGAATTAAGCATTTATTTAGTACTCTATTCGGCTGGGACACACTCACCTGCGCTGGCCCGACTCAGTTTTCTAATGTGATGTGTGACGTCACAAGTGCCCTCATTACGAATTCGATAGCTGTTCTAGGCTTGTTTCAAGCTCTTCTCTTATCATTTTTATGACCCTTAGATGTTCATTCAATTCGTCGCTTTTGTTTGGTATGTTTTTGTATGCTTCGACGTATTTTTGTAGTTTGTTTGATATTTCGAGATATGGGTCTAGAGTCGTGGTTTCGAAGATTCCCAGGTATCCCAAAAGCAACACTGTATAAATTGCCTTTACTACGTTTCCTTTTGCCTGTCTTAGGGTTCTATTAAAGGCTCCGCGGCTTATTTTGGCCTTTGTTAGCCTTAATCTGGCTTTTTCATCGTAATTTAAGGGTTTACGTGAAATATTCTCAGATAAAATGTCAATAAGTAATGTTTCAAGCTGAGTTTTTGTCAAATGGCTTTTTTTGGCGAGTATTGTGACAATTGGGTCATTTAGAGAGCTTATCAGCCACGATTGAACGCGGTCTTTTAGCTTCAAATTTTTCTCTCCGCGAATTGCATCTGGTGGATACAGTTTTGTATACGCGGTGCTTGTTTTAAGATTATCGAAAATTCCGTTCAATATTGCTGGTGAGGAACGTAAACATTTTATGCTTGAGAAAACAATGCATGATGAGGCACATCTCTTGGTCTCAGATTTAAAACCAGCAGAACGCCTAAAACACATAAAACCCTCTGGAATACGCCGCTTTTTCGCTTTACCGCAAAAAATACCCGAGGTTATTAACTTGAGCGTAGGCGAACCGGATTTTACACCTCCCAGACACGCGCTGGATGCTGGTTGGCAAGCGGCGAAAGAAGGAAAGACGCACTATGCACCGACAAATGGTATCCTTGAACTTCGAGAGGCGTTAACTCAGAAAGCATATCGTGATTATGGTCTTGACTATGACCCAAACTCTGAAATACTAATTACTGTTGGCGGAACTGAAGCTTTTTTCTCGGCACTTACTAGTTTAGTAAATCCTGGTGATGAAGTGTTAGTCCCAAATCCCGGATTTGTGTTATATGAACCAGGTGTTCGCTTAGCTGGCGGTGTTCCTGTTTCTGTTCCGTTGTTAGAGAAGAATAATTTTGGGTTACCCATTGATGATGTGATGTCACTTATCACGGACAAATCACGTGTGATGATTATTAATTATCCGAATAATCCGACTGGCGCCGTTCTTTCTTACGATGAAGTTGCAGCTTTGGCGAAGATTGCGGTTGAACGTGACCTAATTGTGATTTCCGACGAGGTTTACGAGAAGATTATTTATGACGATGCTGAACACCATTGTCTTGCAACTTTTCCAGGGATGCGCGAACGTACGCTGGTTGTCAATTCCTTCTCTAAAACCTATGCAATGACCGGTCTGCGAGTTGGATATGTCTGTGGGCCAAAGGAACTCATTTCTTTTGTTTGGCTTGTGCACCAGTATACGGTCGCTTGTGCAAATAGCTTGGCGCAGTATGTTGCATTAGCTGCACTAGAGGGACCGCAAGATTGTGTTAAGGACATGATTCAGGAGTTTGACAGGAGACGCCGTTTAGTTCACAAAAGGCTTAATGAGATCGAAGGGTTTGATTGTACCCTCCCCAAAGGCGCTTTCTACGTTTTTCCAAGGACAAAAGACCTTGACATGTCTTCGGAAGAATTTGCAGCATTCCTTGTAAAGGAGGCTCATGTTACAGCAGTTCCAGGCTCCGCCTTCGGCAGTTATGGAGAAGGCTACACCAGAATTTCCTACGCTTCTGCATATGAACAGTTGAGAAAAGCATTAGACCGTATAGAACAAGCTGTTAAACATCTTAGGTAGGCTTCTTCAGAAGCTCTCTCAATTCTTTTTCTATTCTTCTTGGTTTGTGGGAGTTTCCAACAGTTGATGAAAAGCATAGCTTTGTTTACGTGAAGTTTCATCCAATTCATGCGTTCTAAGTTCTTGCGCCCTTATTTTTGGGTGTGTTTTGATTGTTAAGTATACGCGTATTATGCGTGCTATTGTTGCTTCCTTAAATAGCAGAGGTGCATCCTTTAGCTTCATGTAAACGCGAAGGCTTTTGTGACCCCTTCGGAATGCCTATAAGCGCTCTTTCGATGTCCTCGTTGCGGGTTACTTTTAGGGATGTCATACTGAGAGTTCCTTACAGTTTTTCTGCATTTTCTTTCAGCTTATCGAACAGTTCGGGACGTAAATCTTTCAAGATTGGAACAAATGTTTCGATCGGTTTTATGTCCGAATAGTCAACCTCGCCTATCATGAGGTCTTCTTTGTCATACTTGGTCTTTGCGACCACTTTTCCGTTAGGTCCGATAAGTCTGCTTCCTCCCCAAAACTGTAGCCCATTTTCTATGCCAACAAGGTTCACATAAGCTAGAAAGGCTGTGTTTTCGATCGCCCTTGCAGTTGTTAACGTTTCGAAAAATGTTCGGCGTGTTACGGGGGAAGCGGAAATGCAGATTATTAGTCGGGCTCCTTTTAAGCGTGTCAGGCGGCTTACTTCCGGGAAGAAGATGTCATAGCATATGATTAAGCCTATTTTCCCGAGTTCGGTTTCAAACACTGCTGTCTGATATCCAGGACGGAAATATCTTTTCTCCTCGAAAACACTGTGAGTTGGAAGGTACATTTTTCGATATTTCCCGATGAAGCCGTCCGGGCCTACAAGAACCGCCGCGTTGTAGATTGTTGCTTGCGTTTTGTCGCTAAGTTCTGGCAGACCAAACACGATGTGTGTTCCCGTTTTTCCTGCCAGTTTTTCCAAAATGTCTGTTGACTGTCCCGGTATTGTTTCTGCCAGTTCGTAAATTTGGTCCCTCAGTACGTAGCCTGTTACTGAAAGTTCTGGAAAAATCACGAGTTCCGCGCCTTGTTTTCTTGCTCTTACCACGTTGTCTTCAATTTTTCTTATATTTCCTTTTTTGTCTCCTCTTTTACAGGTTATTTGTGCAAGAGCTACTTTGAATTTTTCTTTCATAGGCTTGTCTTCCTGAATGATTTAATAAAATGTGTGTGGAAGCCTGAAATCCGCTCCTACAGTCCGATACTCAATCTTTGTTGTTAATGGCATTCCCCTTTTATGTTCTAAGTATAGCCATCTGCGCTTCATTTTGTCCACTAATTCCCTCTTTAAACCTAATTGCTTCGCTATTTCTTCCGGCTCCATGAAATGTTCTAATCCGTAGAGGATTAGGTCAAGAGTCTCATATTTTATGCCTAGTTCTTCTTCTGCAAGTTGTCCAGGCCACAGCATTGGCGAAGCGGGCTTTGTTGCTATTTCCTTTGGAAGACCTATATGTCGTGCAAGTTTTCGAACCTGCGTCTTAAACAGGTCCATGATTGGCGATATGTCTGCGGCAATATCTCCCCATTTTGTGAAGTAGCCCATCATGACTTCCGACTTGTCTGAGCTTCCGCAAACAAGCGAGTTAAGCCTATTGGCGTAATAGTAAATGTAGATCATTCGCGTTCGTGCCTTTACGTTGCCTTTGCAAATTTTATCAGCTATTTCAAAAACTGGTATTGTGTTGTAAAACAGCCTCAAAGTGGGTGTGATGTCTATCATTTGAGTTTTAAACCCGAATTTTTCAGCAACAAATTTTGCATGGTCAATGTCCTGAGTGTTGTATGTTTCTTGCTCTGGTAGCAAAAGCCCAAGAACTTTTTCTCCATCTATAGCCAAAGCAGAGAACGCTGCTGCAGTGCAGCTATCAATGCCACCTGATAACCCTAAAACTATGCCCTCTGCCCCGGATTTTTCCACATAGTCTTTTATGAAATACCTTATTTTTGTCTCCACTTCTGACCAGTTTAAATCTAAGACTGACGATGTCAATTCCAAATGGGTGCATCCTCATTGTTTATGGTATTAGGTAGGTATTTAAGGACAAACATAAATAGTCAGAAGGTATGATTTTTAAGGATATAGAAGGATTCGAGAATGGGGCGAAGAAAGAGAAAAGTTGTTCGCATCCCCAAGAAACGGTTACCAAAATTCTTCTCTTGTCCTAAATGCGGAAGGGAAACAGTTAGAGTAGAACTCTTTCGAGATGAAGGTCGAGCTGTTGTGAACTGCAGCAGCTGCGATGCAAGAGAAGAGTTCCAGATTAAGCCTGTGCAACGTGAAATAGATGTTTACTGCATGTTCACCGACAAAGTTTATGGAAGTCCTAGACGGTCATCCACGCCGGAAATTAAAGAAGCTAGCTAGGTTGGTGCTTATGGTGGGTTCTGTCGAAAAGTATCTGCTTGGAAAAATCGAGTCTGAAGGAGCTATTCACATAACTCTTATAGACCCTGAAAAGGTAACACCCCCACAAGCCTCTAGAATCGCTAGAAAAGCAAAATCAAGCGGAACCTCGGCCATAATGGTAGGCGGCTCAACATTTGCCTCAGCGAGTCATCTTGATGGCGTGATTAAAGCTGTCAAACGTACCGTGAATATTCCGATAATTCTCTTCCCGAACAATGTTACTGGTATAAGTCGGCATGCTGACGCCATATGGTTTATGTCTCTCCTAAACTCCGTTGATCCCTACTTTCTAATGGGTGCCCAGGTCTTGGGTGCTCCTCTCGTAAAAAAGTATCGTTTAGAGCCTATTCCTCTAGGATACATTATTGTTGGTGAAGGCGGCACTGCAGGTGTTGTAGGCAAGGCAATCCCTGTCCCTTACAATAAACCTGAACTCGCTGCCGCCCACGCCCTAGCAGGTCAATATCTGGGTATGCATTTCGTATACTTGGAGGCGGGTTCTGGTGCCAAAAAGCCTGTTCCTTCGGAAATGATTCGTGCAGTTAAACGTTACATAGATGTTCCTTTAATCGTTGGCGGAGGCATTAAGTCTAGAAGGCAAGCATTGGTCGCAGCCTCTGCAGGAGCAGACATAATTGTAACTGGTAACATTGTGGAAAACACTGCGGTTAAGAGTAAGGTTTCTGAAATCATCAAAGGTATAAGAAGCTGCAGGGCGTAACCCTTTTGACAGCCTTTGAAAACTACTTCCATGCATTAAAGAAAGTTTTAGGGAACGAAGCCATTTATGATGTTTGGCCGAATTTTGAACCGCAATATGACGAGCATGAATATGCATGGACCACATTAAGAGGCTTAGGCGAAGTTCTGATACTCAATTGCGGCGTGTGCGATGGCCCCTCTGATTTAAGACATGTGTGCTGTAAAGAATGTATTAAAAAGAGAAGTGAAATAGCGAAAGAGACCTATCAGAAAACAACTGGTCGACCTAAAGAAAAGTGGTCCACACTATTTTTATGCAGGGTACACACAGAATAATGAGTTCAGCAACAAAAGTTTTTGATTTTTTCATGTCAGAAAACCAAAATAAACATGACAGATACAAGAGGTTGCGGAGATACAGCTTGAACGGTCAGATGAGCGAAGTATATCAACAGTACGTAGCGAGTTTAGAGCGCAAACTCGAACAATTGTACGCTATAAGCAGAGAAGCTCGGGAAAATGGACTTGACCCAGCGCTTAAGCCTGAGTGTGAACTCGCTAAGGATCTAGCTGACCTTGTGGAAGGCCTTGTGGGGCCAAAGGGAGTTGCCGAAAGCATTAGAAAATTAAGCAGCAAACTTCCAAGAGAAGAATTAACCTTCAAGGTTGCCGAGGAAATTGTTTATGGCAAGTTTGGGCATATGGAGCCTGAGGCTGCAGCTGAAAAAGCTGTACGAACCGCGCTGGCAATTCTCACAGAGGGACTTACTGCCGCGCCTTTGCAGGGAGTAGCAAAGGTGAAAATCAAAACTAACAATGACCGAACAAAATATCTTGCAATCTATTTTGCCGGTCCCATACGTTCCGCCGGAGGAACGGATCAAGCCTTGACGCTGGTGATTGGGGATTTTGTGCGTAGACTGCTTGGGCTTGACCATTACAAAGCTACAGAAGAGGAAATCGCACGTTTCATTGAAGAGATAAGACTTTATGAACGCTCTGTAAGCCGCTTTCAATACCATGTTTCGGACGAGGAATTACGGAGGGCGCTTCAGTGGTTACCTGTGGAAGTAACGGGCACGGAATCTAACCCTGTTGAAGTTTCTTCTTTTCGGAATCTTCCGCGTATAGACACAAATCGTGTGAGGGGCGGAGCCCTACGTGTTGTAAACGACGGCGTCGTGGGGCGTTCTTCAAAAGTTTTTGCGATTATAGAAAAACTAGGTATTCAAGGGTGGGATTGGCTTAAAGAAATTCATGAGGCATCTGAAAAAAAATCCGCTGGATTTATGGACGATGTTATCGCTGGGCGTCCAATCTTTTCATTCCCATCTAGGCGCGGCGGTTTTCGTCTCAGATATGGTAGGGCGAGAAACACGGGCTTGGCGGCTGTGGGCGTTCACCCAGCAACCATGCTTGCGCTTCAAGGCTTTCTAGCTGCCGGCACCCAGATGCGTTTAGAGCTTCCAGGGAAGGGCGGCATTACCGTTCCAGTTGATGCGATAGAGCCTCCTATCGTCAGGTTGAAGGACGGTTCAGTTGTTCGAGTTTCAGTTAAAAATTTCGGTGAGATAAAGGATAAGATTGAGAAGATTCTGTTTCTGGGTGACATTTTGATCAGTTTTGGTGATTTCTTGTACAATAGCAAGTTTCTTGCTCCTTCTGGGTATGTTGAGGAATGGTGGGTTGAGGATCTACGGAAGGCTATAATGGAAAAGTTTAATGGAAATTTTGAAGAGGCGACAGAAATCGTCAAGATTCCGTTGGAAAGGTTAAGAAGTCTTTCAGAAGGTCCATTTGTTAATAGGCCCAACATTGAAGAAGCAATAACCTTATCATTAACCTTGCATGTGCCTCTTCATCCATCTTTCACGTTTTTCTGGTCGAGTCTTGCTTCAGTGGAAGAACTTAGAATGTTGAGGAAATGGCTCCTTGATTCGGAGATACGGTGCTACGACGAATTTGTTCGCGAAATTGTTGGAGAGATGGAGGCAGACGTCAAAAAGGGCTTGGAAACAATTTGTCTACCGCATAAGATTTTGAATGGCAAAATTATTGTTGAGGATGGTGACGCACACGCGTTTGCTTTCTGTCTTGGCTATAAAACTTCGAGCGTGGAGTTTTCTTCTGCTGAGTCTGTTTTAGAAGCAATTAGGCTGCTTTCTGGTGTACTGGTTAGAGAAAAAGCTCCGACACTTGTTGGTGCCAGGATGGGGCGTCCTGAAAAGGCGAAAAGGCGTGAAATGAAGCCTCTCGTGCACGTTCTTTTCCCGGTTGGTCTAGCTGGGGGTTCTCAACGAAACATTGTTGAGGCAGCAAAACGGGAACCAGTCTTCGTGGAAGTTGTCAAACACAAATGTCCAGTTTGCAAAACCTATACTTTTCGGATAAAATGCCCAGCGTGTGGTTCTGAAACAGTTCTTGAGAATATTTGTCCCAGATGCGGCAAAAACTTGAAGGGAGATATGTGCCCGGCCTGTAAGATATCTGCCAAATCCTATGGAAAACAGATTGTGAGCTTTAGAGAGTTACTTGAAGGCGCATGTAGCCATCTAAGCGTTTCAGTTCCGAAGGTTTTGAAAGGTGTTAAAGGCTTAATAAATGAGACGAAGACTCCTGAAATCATTGAGAAAGGTGTTCTACGTGCCAAATATGATTTATCGGTTTACAAGGATGGAACAATCCGTTTTGACGCCACTAACGCTCCGTTAACACATTTTATGCCTTCCGAAGTTGGCGTTTCTGTTGAGAAGCTTAGGAACCTTGGCTATAACCATGATATTTATGGTGCGCCTTTAACAAGGCCGAATCAGATGTGTGAACTGAAAATTCAAGATATTGTTATTCCAAAGCGATGTGCCAGATATTTTGTACGGGTTGCAAGCTTCATTGATGAACTTTTGAGGAAGGTTTATGGTCTTTCACCCTATTACGAGGTTAAGCGTGTGGAAGAGCTTGTGGGGCATTTGGTTGTTGGCTTGGCCCCTCATACTTCTGTGGGCATTTTAGGACGTATTATTGGTTTTACATCTCTGAACGTTTGTTATGCACATCCAGTTTGGCATTCAGCGAAACGGAGGGACTGTGACGGCGACGAAGATGCGCTAATGCTTGCGTTAGAGACATTGCTTAACTTTTCTCGTGAATACCTGCCTGCACAAATAGGGGGGATAATGGATGCACCCCTGCTTTTGATCCCGATTGTTAATACACAAGAAGTGCAGAGGCAAGCACATGACGTTGATGTTGCTTGTGCTTATCCTGTTGAGTTTTATGAAAAGACTTGGGAAAACACGGAAGCCAAACGCCTCAGCCGACTCGTAGACCTGATCGAGCATAGGCTCGGAACCGAGGCACAATTTGAAGGCTTCAATTTCACGACACCCGTTTCAAACGTCAATCTGGGGAATCCTGAAAGTGCGTACAAAAGGTTGAAAACGATGATTGAAAAGCTGAACAGTCAGCTTGAGTTGGCTGAGAAGATTGAGGCTGTTGACGCTAAAAAGGTAGCCTTGAAGGTTTTGACAACACACTTCATTCGGGATATTGCTGGAAACCTGCGAGCGTTCTCAACGCAAGGCTTCCGATGTAAATCCTGCAATAGGCGTTTCCGGCGCTTGCCGCTTCGCGGGAAATGTTCGTCATGCGGTGGGTCGCTAACCTTAACCGTCTATAGGGGTGGTATAGAAAAATACTTGGACGCTGCACAGCATCTGGTTGAGAAATATGGGTTGCCGCAGTATTATGCCCAAAGAATTCTGCTCATAAAGGACGAGGTTGATGCCTTGTTTGAGGGTAAGAAACCGAAGCAAATCAGCCTAGTAGACTTTGTCTAACGGGTGAAACCTTTTCTATGCATAAATGCATAATGATTATTGGTGCATATGAATAGGGAAGTTTATCACCCTAATGCTTACTTGGTTGACTTTAGAAACGTAAAACCTGGTTTAAGGGCTAGAACCCGCATACTGAGTGCTTTAGAGAAAGGCTCCGCTGACGCTAAAACCATCGCAAAACGAACCGGGTTACATTACGGGGTCGTTATGCACCATCTGAAACTTTTGGAAGCAAGGGAGATAATCCAAAGGAAAGGAAGCAGACCATCCATATGGGTGCTCACCGGCCTGGGACAAAAAAGATTACAGTGATGAAGCCCTGCGGATTTTTTCACTAAAAACCTGCTGGTCTGCTCTAGTTAGTTTTCAGCGCGCGCCGCGCTTGCTTTTCGTCATTTAACAGGTGTCATTCTGTCCAGTAAACCCATCCATCTGGACCCTTAGCTGCTTTCAAGACTCCTTCTTTCACCCTTCGAGAAAGAGATTTTGCGATTCTGCCTTCCTTACCTTTTGTCGAGATCGCTCTGCTTTCTAACGCTTTAGCCACGTCTTCTCTTTTTCTCTTGTTCGGGAGTTTGAAAAATCCCTCTTGGATTAAACTTTCAAATGCATGGTATGCGAGCCCACCCCAAGTTTGAGGTCCTCGCTGCCGGGTCCGGAACTCTTCTTGGGTTTTTGCAACAAACGCGAATTTTTCCTTGAGGTTTTCAAAGGGAGTTCCAAGAACCTCAATGTTTTTGATGTCTCCTTCTCCGAGGCCTCGTTTAATGGCTTTTTGTATCAATGGCATTTTTTCAGGTTTCAAGCCGACAATGGCTGCTCCAACCGCTTCTACGGCTACGGCGTCTCTGCCAACTAGAAGGGTGTTTGTTCTTGTTCTTTGTGCGCTGGCAACGGCTTCTGCACCGTGAAATGTGTATGTGCCATCTAGAACTGCGAGGTCTATTCGTTCTATCGCTTCATAGGCATCGAGGAGAGCTGTTTCCAGCTTCTTGTGGAACCGTGCTTTTTTTGCGTCTGGAACCAAGCCCAAGAGGTTTTTCAAGATGCTTCCTTTTTCGTACCCGCGTAGCACGTGAGTGCTTACGAAGACGTTTGGTTTAAAGAGTATATGCGAGAAGCCTATTTCTTCATCAGCAATCTTAACCGTTCTTGTATTTGTATCGTCTGAGAGATTGAAGGGTACAACTCTTTTGGTGAAGAGCTTCTTCCAGATTTGAAGTCTTTCTGAACCCGTGCCTCTGTAGTTATCTGACTCAGCTAGGAAAATCTGTGGTGCTCTGTTGAAGCTATTAATGATCGCGTTAACCACGCTGACTGTGGAGTGCGTTTTTGCTTTATGGTCGAAGACGCCTACCTTAATTACGACAGGTCTCTCCATTGTGTTTAAGTCATTTATGCTTCCAATAAGGTCTAGCGCACGTCTAAAAGACTCTTGGGCATCTCCATTAAACTCAACTACGGCAACCTTTGAAACCACACTTGCCCCCGCCAACTAAAACGCGTGTGCTTTCTTCATGTGTTTGATGGCTTCTTCCTCAATGGGTCTGACTTTCCTGAGTACCTCCGCTCCTTTCTTTCGATCTTCTAGTTTCATTTCACCTTGGAACTTGAATGGAAAGATTCGTGTAAACTCTTCCATGAGCTTCCGACTTCTCTCGTAGCACTCTGCAGCTTCTAGTAAGTGCTTCGATTGTTTTCCAGCGTATTTCTTGGAAAGACGAGTCAGGAATTCTGCACACATAAGTCGACCTTCACAGACGCAGGCGGCAACATAACTGTTGCCCATATAGTTCTGCTTTTCCTTCGGAAGATTGTCTAGAACGTTCGCCCATTCATCCAACGCTGCAGGCCCTCCAACGTAGTTGTCGAGGATTGGTACATTGGCTGCGGCGAAGTTGATGGCTCTCTCAAGCGCCTCTCTGTCGGTCATTGCAACAACCAAGTCAACTTTTCCTCGGAAGAAGAAAGCATCAATGCAACCTGGCGCTTTTAGGTCAGCGAAGTTGATGGGTTTTTCTGGTTGTTTACTAAGTGTTCGGAATGTGCTTGTTATGTAGAAGCTTCCCTCATAACCCTTGACGATGCCGTATTCTGGCGCGACCAGTCCCCAGACGACTACAGGTCTATCTCTTTCATCTATCTCCTGTTTGATTTTGTTGAATAGTTTCTTTGCGATTTCGATTTCTTGAGGTGTTGGGTTTCCCTCTTTTGCTGGATAGTCATGTGGATATTCGTAGTGTTCGATTGTCCATCCGAGGCTTTCGGTTCCTTTGTGAATTTGTTGCCAAGTTTTAGGGGGTAGGGCTGTTGGTCCGGAAGGACATGTTACGCCTTTAGAAACGTTGATTAGGAATGCGTATCCTGAGTAGCCGCCTACATCAACAGTGTCGCAGTCAACGCCTAATGCTCTTAGTGATCCAGCTATCGCACCAGTGTAGGACAGCCAGCATGGTAAATACTCAACTTTTTTGCTTATTATTTTCTTGTTCAACTTTTTTCCCTCAATTAAGCCTTTTGTGTAACTTCTGAGTAGAAGCTCGCGTCTCTCTTCTTCTCTCCGGGTAGAATCCTTGTACATTGCAGCTGCTGCGTCTAATAGTTCTTTGCCATCAACTGTTAGACTGTATTCTCCTCTGGCGACTCTTTTGACGAGTCCTTTTTTCATCAGCATTTTTAGGTGGTTGGCTAGAGCTGTTTTTGATAGTTCTGTGTGTTGCATTAATTTGGAGAATTCATGTTCTTGCCGTAAGAGTAGTGCTAGTACTTGTATCCTTGCTGGATGGGCAGCAGATCTTAGTAGTTCTGCTATTCCTTTAGGGGATTCGAGTAGGATGTTTTGTAGTTGTTTTTCATCGATCTTCTCACTCAATTGAGCTACACCTTAAGCGAACCAACTTAAGAGAATAGAGCCACTTAAAGGTTTCTGTTTTGATGAACTGAAGTGCTAAATTCCGTGAACTTTTTCGTCTGCCATGCTCTGTCTGAGGAACCGTTAACGATTGGTGTTAGGAGAAATAGAGTTCAGGGTGAGTTGAGGAGCCTAAACTGGTGCTCTGATATGGAGGAAGCGCGCGCGTTTTGATGATGAAGGCTTCAGAGTAAGGTGGTTGAATGTTTTTAAGCTTGGATGGACTTTGTTTTGTGTTAGGTTGGTGTTGTTATGGCTGTTGTAAAGGAGTTTGGGGCTGATTCCGAGTTAAAGACGCTTTATCATGTTTATTTTGCTATTG
>Ga0209635_10001871_pt1 | contig 15840 bp, 13 predicted proteins | sample DeeMarSWOR230_32_FD_187463 | JGI IMG/M metagenome (GOLD analysis project Ga0209635, IMG submission 187463) | Marine sediment microbial communities from White Oak River estuary, North Carolina - WOR-2-30_32 (SPAdes) (version 2) | ecosystem: Environmental > Aquatic > Marine > Intertidal zone >... | reverse complement strand
CAAGATATTACCTGGCATCTTCTGCTAACAGCAACAGTACCTACAGATGGTGCTACTACGAGCGAAACCTGATGGGAGATCCTGAGACACCCTGTCTGAATAGACCAATCTATAGTAGAGTCTTTATTATCAACCCCCAAGATGGGGATTATATTTCTGGGACATCTACCATCATGGTAGGTACCATCGGATGTATTGACGCAGTTGAATTCTACATTGACGGAGTACTGGAGTACACCGATACGACTGAACCCTTCACTTGGGACTGGGATACTACTTTGTACACCAATGGACCACACACTATCCTCGTAAAAGGTTACTGCGCTGGTGAATTCAAAGATGATGACCAGATTACTGTTTTTGTTCACCCTTACCATAATGTCACTATTACAGAACCTCACGATGGAGACTATATTTCTGGGACAACTACCATAGCTGTATCTACCATCGGATGTATTGACGCAGTTGAATTCTACATTGACGGAGTACTGGAGTACACCGATACGACTGAACCCTTTACTTGGGACTGGGATACTACTTTGTACACCAATGGACCACACACTATCCTCGTAAAGGGTTACTGCGCTGGTGAATTCAAAGATGATGACCAGATTACTGTTTTTGTTCGTCCTTACTATTACGTCACCATTACAGAGCCACAGGACGGAGATACTGTCAGCGGTCATGTCTGGATTCATACAGACGTCTCTTTTGATATTGACACAGTGGAATTCTATATTGATGGTGTACTGGAAGACACCGATACTGAAGCACCCTTTGAATGGAGATGGAACACTCACAAAGAAAGAGAAGGAACCCACACCATCACAGTCAAAGGCTATGCATCAGGCACGTACAGGGCTGACGATCTGATCACCGTGGCAGTGGACAACAAGAAGAACCGATCCATAGGACTGCTTTCACTGCTGGTGCTGTTCATACCTGTAGGAATCTATTATGGGAAACGCTAGAATCTAATTTATTTTTTTTCTTTTTTCCTTTTGCAGTTTTTCAGTTTTTTTAGCACAGGGGTAAATGCACCAAAAAAAGATTCAAAAGAAAGTTATTTTTTTGGACATGAAAGTGAACACTGGGCAATGTCGAAATGTCGATTCAATCGCTGCAACTCTTTTTCAACATTGAAATTGATGCACGAGAATTCCACATTGATGTTATTGAGAAAATTTGATCTGGGCACCCTTAATTTTGATATTTGTTTCAGCGATAAGAAGAAGGAAATAAGATTTTTAGTGGAAGAATAGAAATGAAAAGGTACTATTGATGCAGACTACATAATGCAATAATGAAATGAGGTTATGAGGGATGGCTTTACAAAAAAGGTTTGTGCATATTATTCAGATTCTAGATATTTAGAGATATCACTTAATCATTTTTCTCAGGACGAAATATTAATGAAATGAAAATTTTTGATCTTTCTTTTTCTAAAAACTTTTATATCTTATGAAGTACCTATCAAATCTTTAATTTGGTGAAAAAAGCCCAAACCCCTTCGGCAGACCTTGGCGTAGGTATAACAGCGTTACACTTAAAGATGAAAAAAGACCCATTTCGCGTATGAATTCCTGCTGCACTATTGATTGTTGATTATGGAATTTGCACCTAGCTTTTCTATAACTGCTCTGTAGTATTTTCTATCGTCCGTGCAAATCCCGTATAGTGGGTGCCCTTTTGCAGTCTTTTTTTTGGAAATTCTGTTATACTACCCGCATCCAAATTCAAATGCGGATTTCTTTCTACAAGGGCGTTCAACACTGAATCAAAGAGGGCCAGCTTATAAGCTTCCTTTTCCTTGATAGTGACCACCTGCTTATCATCACAGTAAACCCCTAAACATCAAGATCATTCATCTTTCGAAGGAACTTCGTTAATCAGGCATTTCTGCAAATAAGAGAGAAAACGTGACCATCACCAACCCACTAGAGGGTCAGAATGTTTCCGGTACGGTCATATGTACTGCAGACAGCAACTGTGACTCTGTCAAATGGTATATCGATGATGTATTCAAGGCAGAAGACACATCAGCACCCTTCACGTACACCTGGGACACTACCCAGTACCCAGATGGTGACCACACCGTCAAGGCTGAAGGGTATATCGGCGGTGTATACCAGTGTGAAGATTCTGTTACTGTCACTGTGGGAATTCCCCCACCCTACGTTACCATCACCAACCCATCAGAAGGTGAGGAAGTCAAGGAAACCTATACCTGTACTGCAGACAGCAATTGTGAATCTGTGAAGTGGTATATCGATGGTGTATTCAAGGCAGAAGACACATCAGCACCCTTCACGTACACCTGGGACACTACCCAGTACTCAAATGGTGACCACACCGTCAAGGCTGAAGGTTACAATGGTGGCGTCTACAAGTGTGAAGATTCTGTTACTGTTACTGTGTACAACCCTCCTCAGTCCTGGGTTGAAATCACAAACCCACCAGATGGTGCCACAGTCAAAGGTCGTGTCACAATAACTGTAGATGCATCTTCAGACATTGACACAGTAGAGTTCTACATCGATGGTGCACGGAAGAGCAGAAATAGGAGAGCACCCTTCAGCTATAGATGGGACACTAGAAGGTACAGTGATGGAACCCACACCATTACTGTCAAAGGATACTCTGGTGGTGAATTCAAAGCTGAGGACACGATTACAGTGAACGTTGCTAACCACAGTATCGCATTGTTATCGTTTTTGGTGCTATTCCTACCCATAGGAATCTACTATAGGAGACGCTAAAACCCTTTTTTTTATTTTTTTTTATTTCTTTTATTATCCCTTCCTGGATGTTGCACTCTCTTCTTTTCAAGGCTGTTTATAGAAGTAATTTTTTCTGCAATTGAAAGGTTCGTATTATTCAAGAATAGATTCATCCATTGTAGCTTCTTTCTCTTTTTGTCCTTCATCTTCATACCTTCATATGTGCAAAAAACCTTTATAAATGACAGAAAAAAGTATCGCTGTGGAACCTGATACAAAAAACAGAGCATACTATGGATATAAAGAAGCCATTGTAAGCATCGTGGTGAATTTTGCATTATTCCTGGTTAAACTTGCTATTGGTATTCACATCAAATCAATAGCAGTAATAACAGACGGATTTCACAGTTTATCAGATATTATAACCTCTGTTGTGGTCATTTTCGGATTCAGAACTGCACAAAAACCACCAGATAAAGAACATCCTTTTGGGCATGGCAGATTTGAAGAAATAGCTGCTCTGATCATATCCCTCCTGCTGATTTTGGCAGGAATTGAGTTTTTTATCCTCTCAATAGAACGGTTGTATAAACCACAAGTAGTAAAAGGAAATTTTTTCTTCTTTATGGTAATACTCCTCACTTTTTTTATTAAAGAAGGATTGGCTCGGTATTCAACCCACCTTTCCCACAAGATACACTCTCACGCGCTTTTAGCAGATGCGTGGCACCACCGAAGTGATGCCTTATCCTCCATCCCCGTGGCCTTTGGAGTACTGGCTTCTTCCTACGGGATCTACTCTATAGATTCGCTTTCTGGCATAGGGGTGTCTCTAATTATTATGTACATGGGATACAAAATGGCCAAGAGTTCTGTCAGTTCTCTATTAGGCGAAGCGCCCAGGACAGAATTTGTGGACGCTGTCAAAGGCATGGCCATGGTAAAGGGGGTCACAGATGTGTACGATGTTTTCGTGCATGACTACGGGACAAGGAAAGTGGTTTCTCTCAGTATTAGGGTGGAACCTATGGGACTGGAAGAGGCGCATAGTATAGCAGATTCTATAGAACAGACCTTAGCTGATCAGCATAATGCGTCAGCAGTGGTACACATTGATGGCGTTACAGTGGATAAATCCATGAAAAAAAAGATCTCAGACATGGTGGAAAGCCATCCGGAGGTTGTATCCTGCCATGCTGTGGACATTGGAGAAAAAATAGATTTTCATATAACAGTGGACAAAGATATGAGCCTTGAGGAAGCCCATAACCTGACTCATCATCTTCAAGAAGATGTTACCAAAGAGTTCAAAAAGAAAGTGGTAATCCATGTGGAGCCCTGCATAGACAATTACAGAGAATGCTAACAGGAATGTCAAAAAAGTGATCTGTAATAACTGTAATCAGTCATTCGCTGTCCATTCAATTCGCTATCAATAACTCCTGACACTCTAGGGGGATAAGGGAACTGGCTCTCCTTCAGCGTAGAATATCCCTATTCCTGGTATTTCCACTTCCACTCCGATTATTCCCCATTCATCAGCATGTTCTGAAAGGTTCAAAGAGATGGTGATCCCACCCTGTGTACCTACCTGGTAGGAACTGTGCTTTTTGATGGGGGGACAGCAAAAATCATAGAGGATATCACCTTTGACCATTGTACCATCTGAGTCTGGTTCTGCTCTGTAGATCCTGATTCTTATAGAATATTCTGTATTCTCAAACTCCACCAAGTTACCGTGTTCATCATAAAAAGTGATGTAGAGCATGAGCCCATCCTTTGCTGCATCGTCATCCCAGTTTTCTGGTACAGCCTGTACCTCTATGGAGGTAACAACTGATACATGACCAGCTGGGCTCTCTGGTTCTTCAGGTTCAAATTCCTCAGAGACTTCCACCTTCCTTTCTTTAATAACCTGTGAATATACTGCCAGGACCGCAATGCACACAGCCAGGAATACACAAAAGAGGGCAACCTTCCGGATCTCTTTTCCCATAGGTAATTTTTAGAAGAACCCTTTAAAAATCTTTAGGAACGTACTACCTTCACGAGGAAAAGGGACTGCAATCTGAATGGAGGACGACTTGTAAATCTTCATAAAAACATGAAAGAAAATCATCTCCCTTTCTTGTCTGAACTCCATCAGTACCTTCCTGAGACATCAATCGATTCTCTCAGTCCTACTGAAATCATAAAGAAGCTCAAAACCGTGTATGCAATAGCTAATCCTGGAGCGAGGATACTCCACCAGGTGACATAACCTCGTGCTGCCATAAAAGTAAAGGACAGCATCTGCCCCCAGGTGATAACCCCTGGATTGCCCAGTCCCAAGAAATTGATAGCAGCTTCCAGTGCTAAAGCAGATGCGACTGCAATAGTCATATACAAGAAGGTCAAATGTATTACATTGGGAAGGATATGCCTGAATACTATTCTCGCAGAAGACGCACCTGACACTTTTGCGGCCTCAATAAAGGGCCGATTTCTCAAGCTCATCACCTCTGCTCTGATAGCCCGGGCTGTAGTGGGCCACAAACTGAAGGCCACTCCCATGATGATGGCTGCCTTGGCCTGGACACCCCCCCAGGCAAACACAATGAGAATCGCTAAGGGTACTGCAGGCCACACCAAAAAGGTAACACTAATCCGCTGTAAGACTGCGTCTATTGTTCCTCCATAGTATCCAGATGTCAATCCTGCCACTGTTCCAATCACACCAATCAAGAAGGCAGAGGGCAGTGACACCATGAGAGCAGCACGAAATCCCCACACAGTCTGACTGTAAATGTCCCTTCCCATCACATCAGTACCGAACGGAAACTCCCAGGTAGGAGGATGATCCAAATACTGCACGTCTTCAACCATGTAGGTTACCGGGTCATGCATAATTAGAACAGGGGCCAGAACACTAATTAGAGCTGCTGTTACCAGCATATAGAAGCCTGCCATTCCCTTTCTATTGGCTCTGAATCGTCTGAGAATGGTTGTTTCACCTTCAGGTTTTAGTCCCGTTATACCCAGTCTCTCTTTTATGCTCTTTTTCCTTGTGAGTATTTCGTACCTCATTTTCACCTGGACTGGTGGAGGTTCTAACATCTCTGGATATGGAGTGGGTTCGGGAGCAGCTACTTCAGGTTCTCCATAATGGAGGTCAACCCATGCGATTTCCCTCTTACATACTGGGCAAAACCTGTTGTAGTAAAAATGCTGTAGAATACACGCTCTGTGAAAGATGGAATTACAGTAACCGCAGTAGAGGGATTCGCGCTCTTTGATTTTCTTACCACACAGTGCACACTCACTCACTGTCTCACCCTTGGATCTAGATACGCATTTAAAATGTCTGCAATAACCATAAAGATGATGAGAATAATGGCCAGAAGAAAGATTGATCCGAAAATAATAGGGTAATACATGAGCTTGAGTGCTCCGAAAAGGACAGTGCCAATCCCTGGCCAGTTAAAGATGTACTCAATGATAATTCCCCCACTGACAATATAGGCCAAATTAACAGATGCGTCATTCAACAACGGGAGGAGGGCACATCGGGCCACATGTCGTGATAATACTGCAGTTTCAGAAAGTCCTTTTGCTCTCGCTGTGAGCACAAAGGGTTCATTGACCAACAACGACATATGATCTCCCAGCAGCAAGAGGGGTCGCGCTAACCCCACCAGCACTAATACGATTAATGCAGGCATCATTTCAGGAACCATTGAAGGTAAGCTTTCAATATTCTCAGCTGCTTCTGCAAGCTCATAAAATACGACAAACCGCACTGAAGTGGTTCCTGGTGGAAAAATCTGAAATCTGAATACCAACCAGTTCTTCACAAATATTGCCAAAACAAAAGCAGGAACAGCATAAAAAAAGGTGGCAATTCCTGTCACTGCTGTTTTGAGGGAATTGCTCCCCTTGGAGAGGATTCTAATACCTAAAAATGTTCCAATCAGATAAGAAAGGACAGTAGCTGTCCCAAAAAGCATTAATGTATATGGAAAGAGGGTTAAAAGTATTTCCATGACATCTTTGTCCTGTACATCAAACAGTTCAAAATTCAAGGTAAAAACGCTTTTTATGTAAATGAAGTACTGGACGTAGAGCGGTTCGTTCAGTCCCCATCGTTCTCGCAGTAGTTCTTTGGTCTCTCCTCCAGAAAATGGAAACATGCGGGTGACAGGATCTCCCCCGGGAACAGAATGGACAAGCAAAAAAAGGACTGACATCACTAAGAAAATGGTAATAATTCCACCGACAGCTTTTTTTCCCACAAAAAGCAAAATTCCCGATTTCATCAGTGTTGTGTGCCCGCTAAAATCTTATAAAGGTACTGATGATTTAAGACACCAGAATGCCGCAATTGAGTTTATTCATTCTTCTCTTTCATTTGGTTCAGTTTCTCCTTTCTGTACATTCTTTCGTCTTCTTATTACATATACTACAGCAGCACCTGCAGCAATTGCCAGTACAATCATACCCCGCATCAAATTGATGTATTTACTCCAATTTCTCCTGTAATCTTCGCTTTAACTTGGGCCGCTTTTATCAGAGCTAGAGCAATTCTTGTGTAATCTAATACATTTTCACATCGTGGTATCGCTTCTGTAATCAATAAATTGATTGCATTTTCCACATCATCTAAAGTAGTCTGTCTTGATTTTAGAATAGTCTCCAAGTCAATGTTTTCTCTCTGCACTTTTTGATCAGATTCCCGAAGCCATCTATCTATAGTTATCCGAGCAATATTGTATTTATCTCCTTCGAAGCTATCACTCCCCACAGTTCAATACTCATGGACTTAATAAGGATTAAGCTCTTTTGAGCAGTAAAAATCTTATATAATAATTATCCACCGAGTTTAGAACATGATAAATCACATTAGACATAACAAAGAAGAATGGATTGATAAAGCTACGCAGAAGTACCAACACAATTCCTCTCTAGATACAGTTATAAAAGGAGGAGCTATAAATAGGAGTATGGAAGAAGTAATCCAGACTGAACATCTGACCAAATACTATGGAAAGGTTAGAGGAATTGAAGATTTTACACTCACGGTTAATAAAGGCGAGATTTTTGGATTTTTAGGCCCGAATGGATCAGGGAAGACAACAACGATACGGTTATGTCTCGGTCTTATCTCAAAGACTTCTGGTGACATAACAATATTTGGGTTGGATTCACACAAAGATTCAGTACAAATACGGAAAAGAGTGGGGTATGTGCCAGGTGATTTTGGATTAATATCTAATATAAAAGTAAAAAATTACCTCAATTACTTGTTGTCGTTGAGTAATTGCAAATCTGATGACAGAATGAAGGAGTTGGCTGCACGACTCGACCTTGATTTGAACAGGAAAACCCACGAACTCTCGAGAGGGAACAGGCAGAAAGTGGGCGTTATACAGGCATTCATGGCAGACCAGGACCTCATCATACTGGACGAACCCACCACAGGCTTAGATCCCTTGATGCAGCAGGAGTTCTACAAGATACTTAGAAAAGAGAAAGAGAAGGGAAAGACCATGTTCATGTCGTCGCACATACTGGCAGAAGCTGAGGCAGTTTGCGATAGAGTTGCTATTATCAAGGAGGGCAGACTAAAGATAGTGGAGGAGATAGCATCGCTTCAGAAAAAGACAGGGAAAGTACTGGATGTCGAGTTCAGGAGCCCTGTAGACGTGGAAGAGTTCAGACTGCCAGGAGTGAGCGAGATAAAAGTGGATAACAACAGGCTCCTACTTACCATAAATGAGAATCTAGACAGTGTCATAAAAGCAGTAGCTAACCACAAGATTTTGAACATGAACTTAAAAACGTACAGTCTGGAGGAGCTCTTTTTACGGTACTACAAAGATACTGGAAGAGGTGAGGATAATGTTCGGTAAAGTAATTCTTATGGAATTTAGATCAGGATGGAAAGGTTTTTCAATTTTTGCTTTCCTCATTTTACTATTGTCAGTAGGAATGCCCCAATTCTATCCACCGTACAGGGATTCACTCATCACAGAGTTAGAAGGTGCCCAAAACGTCAGTATAAACGTTCCAGAAGATGGTGACATCACTTTATCGTGGGAGCCTGTAGAGAGAGCCAGTTACATTGTTTTAGAAGATACCCGCTCCAGTATGGTGACTGCAGAACCTATTTACATGGGTAATGAAACCGTGATTACCTTCCCTAAGGATTTTGAAGACCGCTTTTACGCAGTAATGGCAGTACTTGATGATGACCAGGTGTTAATAGGTATTGCGACCACAGGGAAAGCGAAAGATCCCTTAGAAGACTATATGAACAGCCCTATATACGCTGGATTTACAGGGGGAAGAAAACTCAGCATGCTTGAGGCAAAAGGCTTCTTAACCATGGAGTTCTTCGGCTTCTGGTGGATACTTGCTGGATTATTCATCGCTTACATGTCAGTATCTGCAATTACAGGTGATTTCGAAGGGAAAAGAATGGATTTAATATTTTCTACACCCATTTCAAGGGGGCGCTACGTACTGGAGAAGTTCACGACAATGAGCGTAGTATCGCTGGTTGTCATATTAGTGGCTGCTGTTGGACTTATAGGAGGTATTGCGAGCATAGAGTTGAGCAGCGAATTTGACAGCAATACTGTGTTTACGGCTTTGATAGGAGGCCTCCCATTATTTATGGTTATTGCTGCTTTTGGAATATTGACTGCAGTCATATTCCAGAAAACAAAGGCTGGCATAGGTGTTACTTTTGCTTTCGTCATTGGAGGATTTTTCTTGTACACCTTTGGCAGCTACTCGGAAAGCCTGGAATGGATGAAATCTTTGAGTATCATGAACTACTGGGATTATTGCTCTGTGATTTTTGACGGGGTCTTCAAGATGGGTGATTTTATCGGTCTCTTCATTGCTTCTTTCGTGCTTATTGGGCTAGCAATTCTCATCTTTAAAAAGAAGGACATCCCCACCTGATAACGAAAATTTTTTTTATCCTTTCCATCAGGTTGAAGAGCCATTATCTTTTTATAGCATCTGTCTGCTAAAGTAAACCACTTAAACTGTAATACCAGTACACCTTAGTGATACCTGTTAATTATGAATCACCTACCTCATTACAGAAGCAGGTCTTGGAGGATGAAGAATCTTATATAGAAAGGCAAAATGAGAATTAATTTGGTATTTTCCTATAGAAGAGATATTTTCCTTTGTTTAAGTAATCCTTGTATCCCCTTAGGTTTAATGAGGATTGGTGATCTCTTCAGATGAATAAGGATGAGATGTAATATTTGAATCCTAATATTCGTATGATATCTCCCTCTCTTTTATAACCTTATCACAAAGAAAGACATCAACTCAGCAGGCAAACCTGGATACTTTCATATTCCAGTTTCTACAATGGGAAATGAGTTTCCTTCAGTTTATGTGATACCTGCAGGTACTGGTGATTTAAAACAACAGAATGCCGCAATTGAGTTCATTCATTCTTCTCTTTCATTTGGTTCAGTTTCTCCTTTCTGTACATTCTTTCGTCTTCTTATCACCACATATACTACAGCAGCACCTGCAACAATTGCCAGTACAATCATACCCCGTATCAAATTGATGTATTTCTCACAGGAATCAATCCATTTCTGGCATTCCTGAGCTTTCTCTTCATCTTCCAGCTTTTTGAACGCATCAAGAGCCTCTTCAAACGTGGCTTTGGCCTGATCATATTTTCGCAGGTCATAGTAGGTGATTCCCTCATCCATCTGCGATTCAACGTACTTTTCAAGTTCCAGAATCTCGGTGCACTGATCAATGAAATCCTGACATTCACTGACTTTTGCAGCGTCTTCTATTGAACGGTATATGCCCTGAGCCTCACTAAAGAGTGTCTGTGCTGCTGCATAATCTTTGCTGACAAATGCGGTCATTGCTTCTTCAACCTTTTCATCTGCAAGCAGCATGTCACAATTCTCAACGCGATCTTCCAATTGATCCACAGATTCGCTCTCACCCCATCCCCACTTGATCAAAAGATTGGAATAGAACCCAAATGCTCTCTCATAGGCTCTCTTGGCATCATTGTACATCTTTTGATTGAACTTGCTATCTCCCTCTTCTACTAAATCTATACCTTTTCTGGAAAATATCACAGTGAATGCAAATTCATCAGATTTCAGAACATATTTGTGGAAGGTAACACGTGCCTGACCATTAAAAACAGAGAGATTCGCGGGATTCAGCTCTTCTGTGGATAATAATTCATGCTTTTCGGGAAGAATGACCATCGCTTGATGGGTTGTGTCATGATCTGCTGTCCAGCCGAAGTGGAAGGAGTAAACCTCATTCTCTTTTTCCACTACATAATTCAGATAGTCAAATTCAACGAGAAACTGAAATCCTTTTTGTGCATTATCGAATTCGCATTTGAAATGTACCTTCCCATCCTCAGTCTTGGTGATCTTGACCGGGTTTCCTGTCTTGACCTCATAGGCTTTCAGTTCCCTTATAGTACCTTTGTAGAAGTTCAACTGATACGAGTTGATGGAATAGGGTACAGTAACCTTGAGTTCTACATGAACGCTGCCATGTACATTGGGAGTGAAAGTCCATTCAAACCTATAGCTGTCAGCTGAGTATGTCGCTTGTGTATTAGTCAACAGAAGGAAGAACAGGCAGACTATAGCCCATGTCCACATATGTCTATGCATAGAGGTGATTTTTTTCTGATGCCATATAAATGTTTCCACTTTGTTTTGTGGTATCAAAAAGTAGAAGGAGATTTTGTCCCAGAAAACACAGAAAATCTGCATATGCAACCCTACCAGCAATCCAAGGATACAAAAGCTCACCACAAACTTGTGAAAGAATTCCCGTCTCGCATGAGCTACATCCAGGGTAAGGTGTACCACCATGCATTTGTGAATACTCTCCATAGACATACTCCCTTGCAAAGAGACCTCGTGAAGAATAGCCACATTGGATGTGGTAGTTCCTGTATCGAGAATTGATGATGCCCTTTCACTTCAGTTTCCCACGTTTCTCTCCATCTTCAAAAGCTCCTACAAATCCTCCACTCCTCAAAAAATACAACAGCTGATATCCTGTACCGCAGGAAGAGTATAGATCCTTTATTTTCTAGAGGATCGGTGGGCAAAAAGCTCTTCTACAAGAGCTGTGGCGTACTCATCTGCAGGTGCAGGATACTCATAACCCAGATGTTCTGCAGTTTCCCCAGCGAGCCATCGGAAGAGATCCATGGTGACAAAGAGTGCCCGCCAGATATCCCCCTCATCGTAATGGGCGAATGCGTTCTTTAACTCTTTGATAACACGTGTATCTCCCCATTTTTCCAAAAATCGTCCGCGAAACCAGGTATCACGTCCCTTAATCTGAGCATGCCACTCTATCATGCGCCTCAGCAACCATTTTAAATGCATATCACAACAGCCCTTTGCCCACCAGAGTTCGCCGCGTCGGAGATGCTTTGCAGTCCAGACCGCATGGTACCAGAAATCATTTATAACGTTCAAAAATTCCTCGCATAGTGGTGGGGATGGAGAAGGCTGGCCGAGAATCTCAATTGCCTGTTCCAGCATCTCAGTGAGATCATCTTTGTCCAGCATTATACGTATCCCGCGACTGAAGAGGTTGCTCAATGCGGTTGTCATCTCAGGATCAAGTTTTTCCTGAAGCACCATCTGGTGGAGCATCTGTACCTTTTTGAAAGGAAAAACAGCAAAATCGACATCAAGCCCACCTTTGAACAACACACGACACTCCATATCCTCCCCATGAGGCATAGGCTCCACAAAGGTGATAACAGGATCACCAGTGACTTCTATCCAATTATTTTCTGAGAGAATCCGCTCTGGATCAGTGGTAACAACGAAAATATCTAAATCTGCCCACTCATCGGCCTCACTGTGTGCCCGTGATCCAACAACAACGGCTGCGCGAACACTCTCTTGGTCTTCGGCCCATTGTACAAAACGTTCTAATATCTCTTCATACTTCGCTGCAGCTTCATCCATTTCTTATCCCTCCTTTGCAACTTCCTTTGATTAAAGTAGACAGTGCTTCTATCAATCCAAGGTCTTTTTTCTGAAGGCTTTCTTCAAGGTAGAAGTAAGTAATTCTCAGCATAGTAGCTTTCACGCCGTTTATTGGGTTTCGAATGCTGTTTCTTTGGTAAATGAGCAGAAACATTGAAAAACGGAAAAATGCAAGAAATAAGAATTGATAGGAAAAATACACTTGAAGTCTGGAATACAGACAAAAAGCGAGTTAAAAAGTCCTTGGAATAAATCCATTCAGGCATGCTCCCAGGATCAATTGTCCCCTCTCCCAGTGCTTCAAACTCTTCTGTGGTCATGTAATGCATGACAGGATGATAAGGCCCCATTATCCCTGGGCGATTCTCACCCACAAGGCTTTTGTCGTATGTATCCTGCGACCACGCACCTGTACTCCAGGGGATGTTGGTCTCGTGTGGAGCATATTCTGGGAAGTACCAATCAGGAATGACACTCATCCAGCGAAAAACCAACCCTTGGCGTGAGGACGGCCCCCATTCCTGCCAGGTTACTCCATTTTCTCTTCGGGCATTGTGTGGACGTTCTTCTTCTCGCGAAAAGACGATTATGTATTCATTGTTTTCGTTGACAACAATTTCATCATCCATGAGGCTCCCGTGGGGAACGCTCGTGTACTCGCTCTTGCCTAGACCTCCGCTGCCTTGCTGGTGTGTTATGGAGAAGTAACGGACTTCACCTGATGTCATGATGGGTTCACTATTGCGAGTCTTGGGGAATTCAGGAAGTGTGCCAGTGATCACAATCACTTTGTTCTTACCGAGGGCTATGGAACGCACCAGATAGGATATATAATTGCAGCAGGTGGCACCGCACTCATAGTTTCCTGGAGGATCTGCATTTGCTCCACGATTCCAGAAAAGCCTGTAGAAATCACGAATTTCCTTTCTTGCGGTAGATATATCGTTTGCCCCCCATGGTTCTGCATTCATGTACGCATTTGCTTCCATCATGACAAGGTCGATCCCAAACATTTTGAACCATCCTAGAGTAGGGCCCTGGAAAGGATAGGGTTCTGCACGTGGAACAGGTCTGTGAGGGACTGGAGCTGTCTGATCGTGGACAGCCTTGGTTTTATCGCACGTTATCCAGAATTTTTCCCCTGTTGGTAATTGTAATACTGCTTTGGGCCATTCAACTCCGCCGTAAGGTTCTTTCCCTCTGTCTGGTGCATAAATGCGCAACCACAGAACAGATGGCACCAGCACACTGTCACCCCATGGTCCTGCAAACCCGAAAGGACTGCCCACCCGCGTGTTGCCTTGTGCGCGATATTCCGGTGGACTCATGACAGGATTCAAATCCACTGCATTCCCGATCTCCAGCTCAAATGTCAAGTGGTAATGCCTGTTTTGAGCAGTTCTGTCAGCCCCCACCCGGAAAGGGTTCACATGACCGGGGTCTGGTTCAATGTCCACATCCACTATGGGTACCTCGCAGACTCCCATGTTGCCAGTTACAGGATGATAAGGATCAAAAGGCTGGAGAATCTGGTAATCTGTGAATCTGCAGTGAGGAAAATCACCTTCTATCAATAATTTTGAGCCGAATGGAGCAATAAAGATCAGTTTCAAATAAGTTGCATGTGGATCTGGTGAGTGTTGATGGAGTTCTTCTCGAGGATCGTACATCTCCATGGCGTACCACTGTTCTTCTGGCGCGATCTCCTCTGGGTGCACCAGTCTCCAGCTATGTGTTTTTGCATTGTCAATGTATGAAGGGAGTAACCCTTCAGGGAGGAGTGCATCTGCCTCACCGTCCAACCACGTATAAATGTACTCTTCTAGGTTCTGTGAGAGTTCTTCTGCTTCAGCAACGGCTCGTTGGTAATATGCGTTCCCTTCAGCTTTTGCCTCGAGGGCTAATTCCAGTCGCTGTTCATTGGTCAATTCAGGTAAATCAAAGTACGTCCATTGGGTGCCAGGAAATACTGTTTCCTCTGCAGAGCGTTGGAAAACGCAGCCAGAGATGAAGAGCACCCCTACTGTAATCATGAGAAAGTTGCGATTCATGAGCTTTCTTAAACCTCTATCTGATAAACCTATCTGAGACTGCTAATGAAGTCAGATGCTGTTACCACCACAAGGTGCCCAGAAAAAAAGACCATTTTACCTTTTACCAAATGAGCTTTATTATTTCAGATTCCGCAGTTAGAGATGTAGATTCGGCTTTGAATACTCCCCCAGGGACTGGATTCTTTCTTATGGAGGGAGTGATCGATTTTTCTAAATCATAGTTGAAATATAATCCTTTTCATGCACTTATTATGAGCTTTAATCCTTATGAAGATGGGTATACTATTCTGTTTCCAAAAAAATGAACATAAGGCTTAAATAGTTGGAAGTGCATATACATATATGAGAAAAACAAAGGCACTGCCAGTGTTCTGTTTCATTCTGCTCTCAGTGCCCCTTTTCGGATTTATACATCAAATTCCTCCTCCTCCGATCCCTGTAGAGATTAAGAAAGTGGCATACAACCCTAATGCAGCGGATTACACAGGACTGGGCTATGAAGGAAATCCTCCCTTTACCGGGTACATTGCTCCACTGGATCCTGCCCCTGGGCTGGTGTCTGAACCGTTCGTTGATGTGAATGGGAATGGGGTATGGGACCCTGGAGAACCGTTTACTGATCTGAATTTTAACGGGACGTACGATCCTGCAGTGCCCAACTTCCAGATTTCAGATAGGGATTTCTCAGGTGCTTGTGTTCCTGGAGATACAATTATTTTCTATCTTGAAGTACTCAATGAATCAGGAGGCCCTCTGTCTGTGAGGGTGGAAGATGACGTTCCTGTGGGAATGTTCAATGCAGCAGTCCCCCATGTCCCTCCCCCTCCGCTCCCTGTATTGCCTCCGGGGACCACCTCTAGTATTGCAGACACCAATGGAAATGGCATCACAGGAGATGGAGGAGATACAGTAACCTGGAATATTGCCACGCTGCCCACCGGCTACACCCTGCTCACCTATCAGGCAGATGTGCTTACAGATGGAACTATTGACTTCGGATCCAGTATCATAAATGCAAATGCATCTGTTCATTTAGAAAATGAAAGTGTT
>Ga0209635_10001864_pt1 | contig 15862 bp, 12 predicted proteins | sample DeeMarSWOR230_32_FD_187463 | JGI IMG/M metagenome (GOLD analysis project Ga0209635, IMG submission 187463) | Marine sediment microbial communities from White Oak River estuary, North Carolina - WOR-2-30_32 (SPAdes) (version 2) | ecosystem: Environmental > Aquatic > Marine > Intertidal zone >... | reverse complement strand
CAAATACCTATTAAATAAATTGATTGTTTTAAACTTTCGGTTAAACTCATTAAGTAAAGCAGAATCAATTTTATTCTTAAAAACTTTATAGATATGTTTTGCATCTTCGATATCCTTCTCACTACCTAAAAACAATTTAAAAGGAATTTGCAACTCCAGCGGACCAATAAATAATTGATGATTATTTAAAAGGACTTTTTTTCGTTCACTTAAACTCCAATAATCGGTTTCTATTTTTGGAAATTTAAGTTCTACATTTGGAATAAATGTTTTTTTCTTGGAAAATCTTAAGGATATGCAAGAAGACAGATATTCTTCATAAGCGCTTTTTACGTTTCTTGTATTTATACATTCAAAATTTTTAGAAATTTCAACCCACATCTTCTTAAATCTATCAAAATTAATTCTCTCTACAAAAATATCAATATCCTCAGAACTCCTATTTCTGCCAAAAAGTATTGCAACATACCCAGAAACGATTACGTAATCTGCGTATTTGCTAAGCGAGTTAACAAAATCAAAAGTAAATTTATCCAAAGCAGAAATAGCTTTGCCTCTAATTACAATCTTTTCTTTACTATAATCAAACTCCATTAATAGCCTCTAAACTACAAATACATAACAATATCTTAACTTCTTCGGTAAAATATTTAAAAATAAAAAATGTTTTATAGATTTTTTAAACGAACTTAATTCCACCCTCAGTAATCACAATGTCCTGAGGTTTCAAGGTATGCTTTGTACTACGCATTTTACGAATAGTTAATTTACGCCGGTCCATGGTTGTATCTAAATCCAAATAAATAATCCCATCTGCTAAAAATTCAGAAATTGTATCACGGGAAAAACTAAAAGTGTCACCTGATGCCTCTGATGTGATTAATGCTGTGCAATTATTCTGGCCGAAAATACTCATAATCCTGCGAACATGCATACGAGTTGCAGGAATTGAACCAATTGGATACTTTTTGCTTTCGCTTGTATAATCAGAAGGAATAATCTCATGAATACCACTAGCCCAAACAGGTACTTCAGAAACAGGTGAAATAGAATCAAGTACAATCCTGGAATAACTGCCGGATCTGATTTCCTCCTCAATCTCTTTATAAATACTACTGTTATCCAAATCCAGATACATGAACTTTATTTTACCGTCTTCAATCCAAGATTTGAAATCAAATCCTAATTCTTTTGCCTGCTTAACAATATTTGTAATCCTCTCATCAGACGTTATGAAAAGACATTTTTCACCACTATTCAATCCTTCCCATAAATAATGGTAACATAAAATCGTCTTACCAGAACCAGGAGAACCAGAAACAAGAGTTATACTATTACTTGGTAAGCCACCATTTAAAAGTTCATCAAGTCTATTAATTCCAGTTGAAATCCTATTAATAGAATTATTATCCAGTTTAATATTTTCATTTAACCCCACAATTTTACTTCCTGTTTTCATTAAAACCCAATCCTAGTTTTATGATTATCTTTGTTAATATGTAATTAATTTAAATAATTTCCTGTATTCATAATAAACCAAACCATCAAAAAAATAGATATAGGGTTTCTAAGTTTTTTACTTCTTAATTATTATGTCAGATATTTCAATATTAGATGGTTATGTAGATGAACCAACATGTTTAGGCGTACCACCATATATAAGTCCATATCCAAGATACATTGCAGGGGCTATTTGGAAATTCGACAATACAATAAAAATAAATTATATGACAATTGATCAAATAAGAAAAAACAGTTCTTTTTTAGAAATTTTAGCAAAATCTAATTTAATAATAACTATTGCTGGAATATCAGTACCAGGTAAATATCTAGGTGGCTCTCCAGCAAGTCCATTTGAATTGGTAAAACTTCTAAATAATTTAAACAAACCAATCAAGGTCTTATCTGGACCTGCAGCAAAATATGGTTTTGGAATTTCAGGAGGTAAAAAAACTACAGAAACAGATTTTGTAAAATCAACCTTTGATTTAATTATAAAAGGAGACGAAGAAACAATAGTTTTTCATCTTTTAGAAAATAAACTAAACATAAATAATGTTGATAATACTTTATGTAGAAAAAACGCATCATCAATTAGGGATTTTGCAATAAAGGGTGCAAAAATTGTGAAACAGCACCCTAACTATCCAAATCATTTAATAACAGAAATAGGAACATATCGAGGTTGCCCAAGAACTATTGTTGGCGGTTGCTCATTTTGTAGTGAACCTGCAAAAGGTTTACCAGATTTTAGACCTATAAAAGATGTTGTTGATGAAGTAAAAGCTTTACACAATAATGGTGTTAAACATTTTAGAATTGGAAATCAGCCATGTATTTTTTCTTATATGGCAAAAGATTCAGGTAAGACAGAGTTTCCAAAGCCAAATAAAGATGCTTTAGACAATCTTTTTAGGGGTGTTAGAAGTGTTGCACCAAATTTAAAAACCTTACATGTAGATAATGCAAATCCGGGAATACTAGCTCGTTATCCGATTGAATCTAAGTCCATTGCAAAAACAATAATTAAATATCATACTCCTGGTGATGTTGCAGCATTTGGGATTGAAAGTGTTGATCCGATTGTAATAAAACAAAACAATCTAAAAGCATCTAGTGAAGAAGCACTAAAAGCTATTAAATTATTAAACAAAGTTGGCTCAAGAATAGGATACAATGGTATGCCAGAGCTTTTACCAGGCCTAAACTTTGTTTTTGGACTAAAAGGTGAAACCAAGGAAACATATAAACTAAATTACGAATTTTTAAAAAATATACTAGAAAAAAAATTATTACTAAGGAGAATAAACCTCAGACAAGTAATACCAATACCCAATACTCAAATGTATGTAATTGGAACAAAAATCATTAATAAAAATAAAAAATTTTTTAAACATTTTAAAAGAAAAATACAAATAGAAATAGATCAACCAATGTTAAAATTTATTGTTCCAAAATATACTTTATTAAAAGATGTTTATACCGAAACATATGAGGGCAAATTAACATTTGGTAGACAAATGGGTAGTTACCCGCTTTTAGTTGGTATACCTGGAGTTTATCCGCTAAACAAGTTTTATGATGTAAAGGTTATAGATTATGGTTATAGATCAATAACAGCTATTCCTTATCCTTTAGATATTAACACTGCTTCGAGAAAAACAATAGAAGCAATACCAGGTGTAGGTACTAAAAGGACAAATAGAATTATTTTAAAAAGACCTTTTAAAGATAATAAACAATTAATAGATGCCTTGGACGAAAAAGAAATTTATCAAGAAATTAAAAAATTTTTACCTAAAAAGCTATAAAAAGATTAATAAAAATGTCAAATGTTATTTTATCATTAGACCTTTTCTAAATATCATTTAAACATAATTTACCATATTTACTCTAATTAAATTAAAATAATGACAAAATAAAAAAATAGAATATTACATAAGGGTTATTAATGGAAGAAAACAATTTCAAAGAGTTTCAGGAAAAAATTCAATATTTTTTTAAAAACAAGGAACTGCTAAAGCATGCATTGACACATAAAACCTATGCCTTTGAAGCTAAAATTCCTATGGAGTATAATGAGCGACTTGAACTACTTGGTGATAGTATCCTTAATTTCGTTATAGCTGAACAATTATTAAAGAGTAACAAATATTTTACAGAAGGAGAACTAACTAGAAGACGTTCTATACTTGTAAATAATGATTTTTTAGCAAAAAAAGCAAAGGAACTAGACTTAGGTAAATACCTATATTTAGGAAAAGGTGAAATAAAACAAAATGGTGATAAAAACCCTACAAACCTTGCAAATGCTTTAGAGGCAATTATTGGTTCAATTTATCTAGATTCAGATATCTATAATGCAAGAAAATTTATACTTGAAAATATCTATAGTAAAAATTATGAATTTTAAACAATGTAAATTCAATATTTTTAAGATTTTTCAAAACATGAATTAGGAAACTTTAAATAAAATAACAGCATTATATTAATTAACGATAGTTAATAGGGGGTTAATTTAGTTGAAGAAAACTCTATCATTATTGGTGGTTGGAATTTTAGTCCTTAGTGGACTAGGAGCTGTTGCTATTCAAAATGATGATTCAAATATTGAACAATTATCTATTTCTTTTAGTCAACCAATCTTAAAAAATGAGGAACAATACATAACTGTTAATGTTAATGAAGCAAACTCTTTTTTAATGAGCCAAGGAAAACCGATGCTTCCAAGTTATGAACAATCCTTTAAATATCCTTTTGGAACAAAAATAAAAAGTGTTACAGTAACACCGAAGAATATTCAAGAAATAACGCTTATAAAAAAGGTTACACCAACTCCTAAAATGGTTCAAGTTGGCCAAAAAGTTGAAATAAATTCAAATGTAGTGGAATATGGAAATGAACCATACCCAGAAAATTGGTTTATTTATAAAACATTTAGTGGAATAGAAGGAAAAGAAAGAAAAACAATTGTTAAAATAGAAGCTTATCCTATTAAATATTATCCAGGTGAAAACAAAATACAATGGGCAAGCTCATTTGATATAAACATTGTTTATGAAACACCAATTACCCCACTTACTACTTTTGATGATTACTCATTTGTAATTCTCACGCCTTCAGGATTCAGTAGCCAGTTATTAAATTTAGTAAATCACAAAATATATGAAAGAGGCATTACAACAAAATTAGTAACTTTAACTGAGATAAATAATGGAAATTATTTCCCTGCTACAGGTCGTGATGATCAAGAAAAAATTAAATATTTTATTAAAAATGCAATTGAGAATTGGGCTACGAGTAATGTACTTTTAGTTGGCAGTAAAGATTATTTCCCATACAGATTAACACACGTTTTTATCGAAGATGATCCACAGTGGGGTAATGAACTTTTTGTCAGTGATTTATACTATGCTGATATATATGATGGCGAAGGTGGTTTTTGCAGTTGGGATTCAAATGGAAATGATATATTTGGGGAATACCATTGGAATGGAGAAACAGATCAAGTTGATCTTCATCCAGATGTTCATCTTGGTAGATGGGCTTGCAGAAATTCTAATGAAGTAACAACGTGTGTAAATAAAGATATAACCTATGAAACATCTCAAGCATATCAACAGGATTGGTTCTCAGATCTTGTAGTAGTTGGGGGTGATTCATTCCCTGGTGATACTCATGAAGTTGATGAAGGTGAGTATATTAATCAAAAAGTTATAGATTTTATGACTGGATTTTTACCAAATAAACTATGGGCATCTCTAGGTAAATTATCAGGAGTACCATCTGGTGCTACAAATATAATAAATGCTATAAATGATGGTTGTGGATTTGTTGACTTCTCTGGACATGGAAGTACAATGACGTGGGCGACTCATCCACATGAAAATGATTATACATGGCTTCCAACACCATTATTAGGCCTTTGGAGTTCTCAAATTCAAACCCTTTCAAATGACAATAAATTACCAATTGTTGCTGTAGAAGCATGCTCAACAAGTAAGTTCAACATTGAACCTAATTGCTTCAATTGGGCATTTATGTATAATACAAATGGAGGTGCTATTGGAACATTTGGCGCTACTGGAATTGGTTATGGTTATATTGGTGCTGGAGTTGCAAGTGGTTTAATTGGTAAAATTGGTTTAGACACATTTAGAGCATACAAACTAAGCGATGCACAAACCTATGGTGAAATGTGGTCAAAAGCACTTGATAGATACATAAAAATCAGCATGCAGGATGCTGATTATAAAACAGTTGAAGAATGGCAACCATTTGGTGACCCGACCATTGCCATTGCTGAGGAATCAAATCCACCAGCAACTCCATCTATACCATATGGACCTGCAAATGGAGTCCCTGGTACATCCTACACATATAGTACTTCAGCAACTGATCCTGATGGTGACCAAGTTTATTATATGTTTAGCTGGGGCGACGAAACAACAAGTGGTTGGTTAGGACCATTTAGTAGTGGTTCTACTCAAATTGCAACAAAAATATGGAGCAAAGAAGGTACTTATGAAGTAAAAGCAGTGGCAAAAGATACACATGGTAAACTAAGTGCTTGGTCAGATCCATTAAGTGTAACCATACCAAGATCTAGAACTAGATTTACAAGTAGTTTACGAGAAACATTTTATGCAGAAATGGGTATAACAGGAGACCCAGAACCAGCGATTTATCTTAATGGACAATACAGGATAAGAACAAGATTCACAATCTTTGGTGGAATTGCTACATATGAAAACCACGATGGAAGATTCAGAGGAATATTTTTCAACAACAATTTTTTAATAAAAGCACCTATTGGGGATAGAACATTAACAATATTTGGTAGATGTACCTTTGATGAAAACCATGAAACATTCACTGGACATTGGAGAACTAGATTAAACATTTTAAATGGTTGGATAAACGGAGAACTAAGTACTAGCTAAGCTTTAAAATAAATACAATAAACAAATATAGTTTCATCATTAAAGCTATATTTTGATACAATGTAAGTCTTTAAACCTAATTTTGAAATATAAAGACTTATATTTTTTGTATTAGAAAGAGAACTGTAAACAAAATAAGCTTTACCTTTATTTGATAAAAATCTACTTAAACCATCGATAAATCTTTTCGTTAAATTAAGACCGTCAATACCGCCATTTGTTGCAATATCAAACCATCCTGATCCACCAACAAGTTCATTTTTTTTAGTAGGGAGATAAGGAGGATTAAAGATTATTATATCAAATTTTTCATAATTCTTAACCTTTAAAAATAGATCCCCTTTTCTAACTTTAAATCTGCCTTTAATTAAGGATTTATTCCTATTATAATTACTTTTAGCTAATGCAATTGCATATGGATTTATATCTGTGCATGTTACATTAGCACCAAGTCTTGCACATTCAAGTGCAATTATTCCACAACCTGTACCAATTTCAAGAACATTATCACCTGGTTTTACTTCAATTGATTCAAGAAGTAAAAAAGTATCTTCAGCTGGCTCATACACCTCTGGATGAAGTTCAATTGTTAAATTTTTATAATGAAAATTTTTAAATAAAGTATTTTTTTTCAAAGCAATTTTTTATATCAATCAACACTATTATAAAAATATTCATTATACATATTTTTTGGTTTTAAAATGAAAATAGCATTGGTATCAATACGGCCAAATGTATTAGATAAACAATCAAATATTAAAAAAATGGAGAAATATATAAAAAAAATAAAAGCAGATATTTATGTTTTTGGAGAACTATCATTAACAGGGTATTCAGTCAAGGATGAAATAAGAGAAATTGCCGAAGATATAAATGGTAAATCCATAAAACAAATAAAAAAAATAGCAGAGGAAAATAAATGCTATATAGTATTTGGAATGCCCTTAAAAAATAGTAATGTTGAAGGTTTAATTAATAATGCTTCTATCTTTGTACATCCAAATGGGAAATTAGATATTTACAACAAATGGTTCTTAATAACATTTGGTCCTTTTGAAGAAAAAATATATTTTGATGAGGGTGAAAACTTCCAAATTTGTGATACAAAATTTGGGAAAATTGGTTTAATTATCTGCTATGATTTGTTTTTTCCAGAATTATGCAGATTATATTCGATGCAAGGTGCTGATATTATTATTTGCATATCAGCTTCACCATCAACAACCAGAAAATATTTTGAAACACTACTACCAGCAAGAGCTATTGAAAACACAGTTTTTATGGTTTTTGTTAATCTAGTTGGAACCCAAGAAAACTTAGTATTTTGGGGAGGATCTCAAGTTTATGATCCATTGGCAAAGCTAGTAGTTAAAGCACCTTATTTCAAAGAAAGTATCACAACTTGTGAAATTGATTTAAATGATATTAAAATCGCTAGGGCAAACCGTCCAGTTTTAAGAGATATTAGACCTGACTTATATAATGATTTATATTACATCTCACGTATGCATTCTAAACCTAAAAATAGTAAACATTAAAATTTACAAAAAGTATATACCTGGAAAAACTATTCTGGAAAAAATTGTCCCTTGTTTTTATTTATGGGGAGTTAAATAATGAAAAATTATAGTGACAAGGATATTAACAAACTGAACTTAATTGCTGTAAAAATTAGAAAACATATAATTGATATGCTTTACAGGGCAAAATCTGGTCATCCTGGTGGATCGTTATCTGCTGTTGATGCATTAGTTGCACTGTTTTTTGTTCATATGAACCATAATCCTAAAAAACCAAAAGACCCGAATCGGGACAGATTTATTCTAAGTAAGGGTCATGCTGCTCCCGCACTTTATGCAGTACTTGCTGAGTCTGGGTATTTTCCCGTTAAAGAACTTCTAAAACTAAGGGAAATAAACTGTATGTTACAAGGTCATCCTGATTGCAAATGTATACCAGGTGTTGAGGCATCAACTGGTTCACTAGGTCATGGACTTTCATTTTCAATTGGTGTAGCTTTAGCCGGCAAATTAGATAAAAAAGATTACAAAGTATATGTTATGTTAGGTGATGGAGAAACAGATGAAGGACAGATTTGGGAAGCAGCTGCAGTTGCATCACATTATAAACTTGATAATTTAATAGCAATGATAGATAGAAATTTTTTACAAATTGATGGTAACACAGAAGAGGTATTGCGATTGGAATCAGTTAGAGATAGATGGAGTTCTTTTGGTTGGAATACTATAGAAACAGATGGACATAATATAGGAAAAATATTAGATACTTTGAAACAAGCATACAAAAAAGAAAGACAACCATCTGTTATTATTTTAAACACAATAAAAGGTAAAGGTGTTTCATTCATGGAAAATAATGTTGATTTCCATGGTGTACCACCAAATGAAATCGAGCGAAATCTTGCTATTGATGAGCTTAACATTCTGCAGAAGAAGTTTGAGGCTATGCTATGATCAAAAAAAAGATGATGAATCCAAGAAATGCTTATGGTGAAGCACTGATAGATTTGGGTAAAAAATATGAAAATCTAGTGGTATTAGACGCTGATTTATCTAAATCAACTAAAACAATTATGTTTGCAAAAAAATACCCTGAAAGATTTTTTGAAATGGGTATTGCTGAGGCAAACATGATATCAACAGCTGCAGGTCTTGCTTCATGTAATAAAATACCTTTTGTAAGTACTTTTGCAGTTTTTGCAACTGGTCGAGTATATGATCAAATACGTATGGATATAGCATACTCAAACACAAATGTTAAAATTTTTGCTACACATGGTGGAATAAGTGTTGGAAAAGATGGAGTAAGCCATCAAATGATAGAAGACCTAGCTCTTATGAGAGTACTACCAAATATGACAGTGTTAGCACCAAGTGATGCTTCACAAACAGGTAAAATTGTTCATCTTATGGCAGAAAAAATAGGACCTATGTATGCAAGAATTGGCAGGGCAGATACACCACAAATATATGAAACAAATGATTTAAAAGACATTAAGATTGGAAAAGGAATTACCGTAGAAGATGGATCAGATATTTCTTTTATCACATGCGGAACAATGGTAGAACCAGCACTCGAAGCAAGAAAAACTCTAATTAAACAAAACATAAAAGCACGTGTAATAGACATGCATACAATAAAACCACTTGATGAAAAACTTGTGCTTAATTGTGCAAAACAAACAAATGCAATTATAACAGCTGAAGAACACTCAATAATTGGTGGTTTAGGAGCTGCAATAGCGGAAGTACTAGCAGAAAAAAATATTTCTACAAAATTTTTAAGAATGGGTGTAAAAGATACTTTTTGTGAAAGTGGAGAACCAAAGGATCTACTAGAAAAATATGAATTGAACCAAAAATATATGATAAAAAACGCAAAGAAATTAATTAAAAAACTATCGTGATATAATTATTGTCAATAAATCTCCGTCTTCTAAGATGTGTTCTAAACCAACTTTCTGAATATCATGTTTTGCAGATGGTCCTGATACAGATGCATATCTAAATTTTCTTTTAAAATCCTTATGAAGTTTGATACAAGCCTGTTCAATAGTAGAGCCCTTTTTTAAAATTAAGGGTTCATTAAAATCAGCTTGTTTACCTACAGGTTTCATATAAACTCGGATAAAATTCAGTTCTGAAAAAATCATGTCTTTTAGTTTATTTATACCAACACCATTAAGTGCAGAAATTGCCACTATTTTCCATCCTCGCTGTTTTATATTATTAATTTTTTTTTGCAGTTCTTTTTCAGAAACTAAATCGACCTTGTTAATAACAACAATTGCAGGTACATATATTCTATTAGCGACAAAAACATCAATCAATTGATCTTCAGTTATATTATTACGAACAATAACATCAGCATTTATCAAGTATTCAGAAGAAATCGTTTTTATTAAAGACTCATCCAGATGTGTTAGTTTTACAGTAGAGGTAACATTGACACCACCTTTGCCCGTTTTATTAATAACTATATCCGGTTTTTCTTGGTTTAACCTAATACCTGCTTTATTCAACTCTTGATTCATAATCTCTATATTATCCTCATACTGTGCATCAATCATAAAAAGAATTAAATCTACATTCCTGACAGCTGAAATCACTTCTTTACCACGACCTTTTCCTTTAGATGCACCAGCAATAAGACCTGGTAAATCAAGAATTTGTATTTTTGCTCCATTATATTCCATCATCCCAGGTATTGCATCAATTGTTGTGAAATCATAATCACCTATCCTACTTTTTGCATCTGTTATCTGATTTAAAAGAGTACTTTTACCAATATTTGGAAAACCTATAAGACCAACTGTAGCATCCCCTGATTTTTTAATAGCAAAACCTTTTCCTTTACTGCCTGCACTTTTTCTTTTCTCAACTTCATCTCTAAGCTTTGCCAGTTTAGCCTTAAGTTTACCAATATGATGCTCTGTAGCTTTATTTTTCTGTGTATTAAAAATTTCATCTTCTATTTCTTTTATTTGGTTTTCTATTGAAGTTGTTTCCATAAACTTAAAATTTGATATATAAAACAGTTTAATAAAAACAACTATTTACAATTTATTTTGTAATATGTGTACCAGTTTTATTTTGAAAAGCCTCCCATCCTATTTCAACATCAGATATTATAACCTTTTTTCCACCAGATTCAAGGAATCTAATTGCAGCAAGTATCTTTGGCTCCATACTACCTTCCAAGAAATGCCCTTGTTCATAATATTCTTTTAATTCTTTAAGTGTAATCCTATCAAGAGCCTTTTGACTAGGAGTATTATAATTCAAATAAACCTTTTCAATATTCGTTAAAATTAATAACAATTGAGCATCTACTGCTTCAGCAATTCGTTCTGCTGCCAAATCCTTATCTATTACTGCTTCAAGACCATCTAATCCCCAGCCTTTTTTTTCAATAACAGGCATACCTCCTCCTCCTGAAGCTATAACAATTACATTGTCATCAAGCATCTTATTGATTATATCTCCCTCAACAATACATTTAGGATCCGGTGAAGGAACAACTATACGCCATCCTTCAGGTTGCTTTTTAACCTTGTAACCTTCTTTTTTAATTTCTTCAACCTCATCATCAGAATAAAATGGGCCAATAGGCTTAGTAGGATTAGTAAAAGATGAATCATTTTCATCAACTAAAACTTGGGTAATTAAGGTAACAACAGGTCTATCTATACCTGCTTTCTGTAAAGCATTGGATAAACATTGTTGAACCATGTAACCAATAAAACCTTCACTTTCAGCAACACATATACCAAGCGGCATAGGTGGGGTAACATCTCGAGCTAAATCATTCTGAAGCAATATGGCACCTACTTGTGGACCATTACCATGGGTTACTACAACATCCCAACCCTCTTTTATTATTTTAACAATAGATCTACAAATCTCCCTAGTATTTGCAAATTGTTCGTATATAGTACCTTCTTGATTATCTTTTATTAATGCATTTCCACCAAGTGCAATAATAGCCTTTTTTTTCATATTACAAAGATGGTGAAACGCAGCCAGTATATAAAAAATACTGTTATTAAATGAAATCAAACACAGTTAAATACCTATTCACATTTTATTATTTAAATGATATATGAAGATATGAGGATAAAACTTGTAGAAATGCTAAAATTTGAGGGAAGAATTAAAACCGATAAGGTGGAAAAAGCTTTTTTAGAGATTCCCAGAGAAAATTTTGTTCCAGATGAGATAAAAAAATATGCATATGCCGATACTCCTTTACAGATTGGAAATGGTCAAACAATATCTGCACCACATATGGTTGCAATTATGGTTGAAGAATTTGATATAAAAACTGGACAAAAGATTCTGGAAATCGGAGCAGGTTCTGGTTACCATGCAGCAATTGTTTCAAAACTAGTTGGAAAAAAAGGACATGTGTATACAATAGAAAGATTTTCTTCTTTATCAGAGTTTGCTAAAAAAAATTTAGAAAAAACAGGTATAACAAATGTTACAGTAGTAACTGGTGATGGATCAGAAGGTTTACCAAAATACTCACCTTATGATCGTATTTATGTAACATGTGCATCACCAGATGTACCTAAACCATTGATAGATCAACTTAAAGATGGAGGAAAACTAATGATACCAGTAGGAAGAACAATATGCACCCTTGAATTAATAGAAAAAAAAGGAAATAAATTAAATTATAAGGATTTGGGTGGTTGTGCATTTGTTCCTTTAGTTGGTAAATATGGTTATTAAAATTAAAGTTTGTAACCAAGATCTCTAAGGAATTTTTTTCTCCAGGCAAGTTCTTCTTTATTTTCAACTCCCTTTGGGATATAACCATCTATTACTCCTAATATCCCTCTTCCTTTTTCATTTCCAAAATTTGATTCAGCAATAACAACTTTTGTAGGATTAGCAGTTGCACAATAAATCAAGCAGACTTCGGCTAAATTTTTTATTGTATTTAATATATTTATTGGATAACAATCCTTTAAAAATATTATAAAAGTATGACCTGCAGCAATATTTGTTGCATTTTTTTCAGCTAATTTTTTTAGTTCAATATCGTTTCCTTCGCTTCTTATTTTACATGCACCACTTGCCTCACAAAAAGAAATTCCAAATTTTGCAATTGGTACAGAGCTAATAATAGCTTCATAAATATCTTCAACAGTTTTTATAAAATGGGTTTGGCCAAGAATAAAGTTAATATCTTCAGGTTTTTCTATTTCAATAATTTCTAAATCTATATTCCCCATTATAAAATACCTCCAGTAACTATCTACAAAAATAGAAAAGACTTATTTAAAGGTTATATTAAAAATAAACAAAATTTTAAAATACTATTTTCTAATTTTTTAATTATTATCTTATTTTCTTTATTTATATCATCTTAAGGCTATTCTTCTTCAATATATAAAATACCTGTCTTAAAAAGAATTGATACTATTAATAATATTATAACAATAACTGCAATAATAACAAAAATGTAGTTAAAACCAGGCGCGGGAGTGGTTTGTCCTGTAGGTATTTTTATACCAATTATTGCTAGATCAGAAAACGCAGACATTGATGTTTCATAATAAGCATATACTTCATCTTCTGTAAGATATTTAGTATCTTGAATTATCCATCCACCGAGCTTATACTTAACCATTCCAATATTATTTTTATCAATGTTTTGATTTGCAAGCCAATCTTTTTTAATTTTAAATTTTATCTTAATTGAATAAAAATTATCATCATTAATATCTGTATCATTTGCAGTTACTTCAATTTGTAAATAACAATATAATGTTGTATTTGTGGGTAAAATACCTACTTGACCTGGTTTATCTTTTAATTTTGCAACAAAAATTTTTACATTTGTAAGATTTATTGTAACACCAAAGTTGATACTATCAATATCTGTCTCATTTGAACTTTCTAGTAAAATATTTTTTTCTTCGCCACTTGTAATATTTCCTATTTCTTCCTCGATTATGAATTCGGTTTCTTTTATTGTAAATGACCACTCTTTTATTTTTGAGTTTCCAAGAAGATCTGACACATTTAGTTTAACAGAATGTGTTGTATATGTCATCGCTGCAGTAGGTGTATAAGTAACTGATGATGATGTTTTACTTTGTGGTGTAGTAATTACCCCATCTATAGTTAAAATAACACTATTTATATCAATTCCACTTGGGTCGCTAAATGATAATTTTATAGTTGGCGTTGTATCATAAATTATTACACCCGATATTGGTTTAATAACTATTATTGATGGACCTGATATATCTACTACTTTAAAAGAATATGAATTAGATTCAGTTGATTGCAATGCGTAATCAGTAGCATTTATCCAGTACGTTATTGTGACTAATTCTGGAAAAGGTCCTATAGCGGTGGAATATTTATTATTACTTTGAAATGTCATTTCTTTTGAATGTTGAGAACCATCGTTCCAATATAAAAAAACTGAATAAAGGCCGGTATCATCTGTTACTGTTGCTGAAATTGTTACATTATTTTCACTAGTAATAATTACAGGGGTACGTGTGATACTTGATATTGATGGAGGATAATCTGCTGGTGGTTGTCCACCGCCTCCTCCCGGACCTCCACTATAAGTTTTTGTATAAAAATTAAACCATGCACGGGTAGTACCAAAATCATTAGTCGCATTCACCCAAACAATATACCAAATATTATAATCTAAACCACTAATTGACAAAGACTTTGTTTCATTAGAAGCACCAATTGCACTATTATTTTGACCATTACTACATTCTATACTCCAATTAAAAGTATCACCATCACGATCAAAAATATATATTGACCAAGTTAATGATAAAACATAAACCGTAGAACCATTAGAGTGAGAAGGATTATCAAAACTAGGAGTGTAATCCCACGTAGTATCATTATCCGCTGCATAACCATTGCTATGCAACTTATAAGTTTCATTCCAACCCCAAGCTTGATAATAATACATTGTATGAGGATCTAACCCACTATGCGAAGTACTTGTACCAGAATCATTATACAATTCAGTTCCTCCACCTAAACTCCAACCAGCAAAAGAATTCCACTCAATATAAGTTCTATCACAATAAGTTCCTATAGTCCAACTAAGATCAATCTGATTCGTACCAACATCAGTTGCTTTAAAGTCAGTAGGAACACTAGCCGCATCTCGAGTAGTAAAACTAAACCACGCACGAGCAGTATTATAACTATCAGTGGCATTTACCCAAACAGTATACGTAGTTGAATACAAAAGACCAGATAAAGACAAAGACTTCGTACCATTAGATGAACCATTAGCATTAGATGATTGCCCATTACTACACTGAATCGTCCAATTAAAACTATCACCATCAGGATCACTAATCAAAACACTCCAAGTAAAACTAAAATTTTGATTGTTAGAACCATTAGTAGGACTTGGTGTACCAAAAACCGGTGACTGACCCGCTGTAGTCATAAAAGTATACCAACTCCTAGTATACAAACCACTACCACCAGGATCAGTCGCATTCACCCAAACAGTATAAACCGTAAAATAAGATAAACCAGTAAGAGACAAAGACTTCGTATCATTAGACGACCCACTACCACCATCACTCTGACCATTACTACACTGAACCGTCCAATCAAAAACATCACCATCAGGATCACTAATAGAAATACTCCAAGTAAAACTTAAAAGTTGGTTCGTTGAACCATTTGTAGGATTAGGGTTCGATATCACTGATGGAAAGTTCTGAGCTTCTGTAGTAAAGTAGTACCAATTATGAGTAGTTTTACCGCTACCAGATGGATCCGTGGCATTAACAAACCAATAATATGTCACACCATATTGTAGACCAGAAACAGAACAAATCATAGTACCATTAATCTGACCGGACCCACTATTACTACCAACATTAG
>Ga0209635_10001863_pt1 | contig 15865 bp, 22 predicted proteins | sample DeeMarSWOR230_32_FD_187463 | JGI IMG/M metagenome (GOLD analysis project Ga0209635, IMG submission 187463) | Marine sediment microbial communities from White Oak River estuary, North Carolina - WOR-2-30_32 (SPAdes) (version 2) | ecosystem: Environmental > Aquatic > Marine > Intertidal zone >... | reverse complement strand
TCCTCAGCTAACCGCTCTTCTTCAAGTTCTTTTATTTGCTCTTCAGCTTCTTTCTCGATTTCTTTTCTTGTCTCTTCTGAGAGCCCCCCTTCTAGTTTTTTTCTCCTCCATTTATCTGTTAAATTCAATTTTGTAATCAGTACATTGCTTGCATGTATTGGTTTTGCTATCTTTGTTCCATCTGCCTTTACCGTTGTTATTCCTTCTACTTCTATAACTTGTTTACGTACATGGACTTGTGCAACTTTGTCTTCATGTCCTTTGAAACTCCCCCTCATTACTTTTACTGTGTCTCCTTTTATTACAGGTAGACTTCTTCGATCATATTTTAATAGCAAATTTTCAGCAAGATGAGATGCAATTCCCGCTCTCTTTTTATGGAGTGGAGCATTGAAAAGCATTTTTCTTTGTTTTCTAGGTTGTATTGATTTCATTTTTAATCACTCATACTATTGTAGATGCCAATGTGGCTATCTTTGGCCACCGTTCTGCAGCTTCGATCGCAACAGGACCTTTGATCATAGTCCCTTTTGTCTCTCCAGTATCTGTTACTAATACGGCGGCATTATCTTCAAATTGAACCATGGTACCATCTGGTCTTCTGAATGGCCTCCTTTGACGTACAATAACAGCTTTCAATATTTGTCTCTTCATGTCCGAGGCTCCTTTTTTAACACTCACAACCACCACGTCACCTACCCCAGCGGTTGGATATCGACGATGTACGCCTTTTAATTTAAGCGTCATCATTATTTGGATAACTTTTGCACCTGTATTGTCGATACATTGTAAACGAGCGCCAACGGGCAACCCTCTCATCATTCTGCCAGCTATTCCCTTCATTTCAGCTTCACCATTACAGTTTTTCAATAGTTACAAAAGATACTGTTTTACTCAAAGGTCTGCATTCTGCTATTCTTACTTTGTCTCCTTCTTTAAGCTTTAAACAAGGTGGGCAATGAGCATGAAGAGTAGAGGTTCTTTTTTCGTATCTTTCATATTTTTTAATATAATGCATAAATTCTCTTTGCACTGATATTGATTTATTCATTTTGCTAGAAACAACTTTTCCTGTAAGTATTTGCCCCCGTATGGGTAAACTGCCATGAAATGGACAGTTTGCATCGTTGCAACTTTCACTAGGCGGTTTGACATTTACGCCTATGTTCTTTGCCTCTTTTTTTTCTGCCATTTTTATTCACCTTGCTTTTTTTATCCGATCTGCAGGTCTGAACAACAACTGTGATCCATCGACGATTGTTCTTTTCCCTTCATATTCGAATTCAAATATTGCTGTATTTTTTGCAATTCTTTTCTGTTTATTCTCAAATTCTATTATGAATGTATTTTTTGTTTCGTCGATTACTATTCCAGATACATTAACCCAATTAGGATCTGTGCATTTTTTGATCTTGACCTGTCTGCCGATGAGTTCATCTTTAACGATATTTAATTCACCCATGCTATCCTCTCTAAAATTGAAGCTTCGAGGTATGGTTTACTCGGGTGTTTTATGTTACTTCGACTATGAATCCCATTTTTTCTAACGTTTCTTTTACCTTTGATCTGTGGTCTCCCTGTAGTTCTATCTTTCCATCTTTTATTGTTCCACCGCAAGCACATATTGACTTTAGATTGCTTATAAGGGAATCTAAATCCAAGTCGTGTGGATTTAAGCCGTCGACAACAGTCATTACTTTTCCATATCGCCGTTGGTCGACTGCGATAGTAATATTTTGACGTTCCCTAGCAATCTCTTCACATACACAAATTTCCTTGGGCAGACCACATTTAGGGCATATGTCGCTCATTTGTTTTCTCCTTCCTCCTGCATGATGGTAAGTATTCTAGCAATTGACATTCTTATCTGCCTGATTTTACCAGGAGATGGTGGTGAACCACCCATTGCAGAAACTCCTTTTTCATGCATAAGTTCTTCTTTTAGTTCCTTGAGTTTTTCAATCCTTTCTTCAGGAGTTAATTCTCTGATTTCTCTAGCTTTAAATACCATTTTACTAACCTTCTTCAATTAATTTTTTCAAATTTTTAATAATAATTTCTGCTGTTTTTCCGCCAATCCCTTCTATAGACATGATATCGTCAACGTCCATAGCGTATAATTCCTCTAACGATCCTATTTTTGCTTTTTCTAACTTTTTAACGACAGATGGCCCAATTCCCGGTATTTCCGTTATTCTCTTAATATCTATTTTTTTCTCTGGTTCTGCCTTAGGTTCTACTTCTTTCTTCTTTTCGATTTCTTTTTCCACTTTGATTTCTTTCTCACTGATTTTTAATTTAATCTCATCAGGTAGCTTGGAATCGGGTTTCATGATCCTAATTTTCACTCCTAAAACTCCAGCTTTTAATTTTGCAGTGGCAAAACCCTCATTCATAACTTCTTTTGCAACTTCTCCACAATATTTTACATGCCCTTCTGTAAACTTTTCAGTTCTATGTCTTGCTCCAGTTAATTTTCCGGAGATTATTATCTGACATCCTTTTGCACCAGCATTCATAATTCTTCTGACTGTAGAGTGTCCTGCTCTTCTGAAGTGCCACCCTCTTTCCAAAGCCTCTGCAAGCTTTTCTGCCATTATCTGAGCATTTACAGAAGCACTAGCACCTGCTTCTTGGATTTCTATTTGGGGATTATCTACATTGAACCGAGTTTGAATGTTTTCTGTTAATTCTTTAATCTTAGATCCACCTTTTCCAATAACCATTCCTGGTCTTTCAACCAGAATATTTACTCTAGTTCCAATTGGGGTTCTTTGAATATTCATGCCACCGAAGCCCGCTCCTTCGATCTCTTTTAGCAAAAATTTCTTGATTAATGATCTATTTGTATTTTCCTTGACAAACTTCCGTTCACTTGCCATTATTCCGCCTCTTCGATAATAATTTCAATATTTGTTGTCATTGTATTTTTATTCGTAGCTCTACCATGAGCTCTTGGCATAATACCTTTTATTGTTCTTCCCTTATAGGCACAGATATGAGCGATTTTCATGTTTTCTACATCAAATCCTTTATATTCTGCGTTATTCTCAGCATTTTCAATCATTTTTAGCATATGCTGGGCTGCTTTTTTTGGATAACTGCCGGGACCTATACCTTTTTGATGAGATCTTTTTCTTTTATGAAAAACTGTGGGAAGTGGTCGTTTCATATCGATTATTTCTTCTAGATATTTCTTTGCTTTTTCAGTTGCCATTCCTTTTAATGCATACGCTAGGTTCATGGAGTCTTTAGGTGAACAGTGTAACTCATATCCATATGCTTTTGCACTTTTTTCAGGGTCAATTTCAGTTGAATACTTTGGCATTTTTTATCACTTCAATGGCATATATTTGGAAGATCTTGTAGCCCCAACACCAGGCCCAGTATGTTTTACCTTTTTTCTGGTAAGGGCAAATTCACCTAAGTAATGTCCTAACATTTGTGGTTGTATATTCACTATTTGAAATTCCTTCCCGCTATGAACTTGTATAGTGTGGCCAATAAATTCAGGCAGTATTATCATATCTCTGCAATGGGTTTTTATTAGATCTCCTTCCTTAGCATTTCTTATATCCTGCAATAGTTTATTTTGCTTGGCTGTTAAACCCCTTTTCAATGTTCTGCGAATTCTTGAGGGAAACAACGGTAATAATTCCTCTATAGAAATTTTTTGTAATTCTCCTGGCGTAAGTCCATGAAATCTAAATTCTTTTTTCCTTATTCCAACTTTCTTACGTAATCTTTTCCTTCTACTTCTTGCAGATGAAGCATAACCTACTTTTTTTGCCATATTATTTACCTTCTCCCACTACGCCTAGCTGCTATATTTCCAACCTTTCTTCCTGGGCGTGCACCACGTGATACAGAACTCGGTTTTCCTACGTGCTGATGACTTCCTCCACCATGTGGATGGGCTACTGCATTCATTGCAACACCTCGTACAACAGGATATTGTTTTCCCTTTTTTCTACGAGCTCGATATTTATTACCTGCCTTTAGGAAGGGTTTGTCCTTTCTTCCACCTCCAGCAGGAATTCCAATAGTCGCCCTACAAGATGAATCTACTGTTTTAAATTGACCTGAGGGAAGCTTAATAACCGTTTTCTTTGCATCGTGTGATACCACCGTTGCACTACTTCCCCCCGCCCTTACGAGTTTTCCACCATCTCCAGGAGTTATTTCTATATTATAAATCGGAAATCCCTCTGGAACCGTTCCGATTGGAAGAATATTTCCCATTTCACAATCTCCTTTATTCTCCGTGAACTTAATTTCACGACCAATTGTCATTCCTTCGGTGGCTAATACAAGTAAATGTTTTTTATCCTCAAGCTTTATTTTTGCAATAAGGGAAGTTCTACCAGGATCGTGAAGTATTTCTTCTACAATTCCCTTACTCTCTGTTTCGTTGCCGTATTTTATCCTACCTCGAAATTTGTGCGAAGGAACAGTATATCTTCCTCTTCTTCTTCCCCGTCTCTGTTGTACTAATTTTTTTCCCATTTTTTAACCTCTAGAATACACCTATTCTCATTCCAATGTCTTCTGCCTTAAATTCAGGCATAAACACCACTATTGCATGTTTACCCTTTTTCGTCGTCTTAATATTAACATTTTTGACTTTTACATCAAACATTTTTTCAACTGATTTTTTAATAGTTGCTTTGTCTGCATCTTTTCTTACTATAAACTCCAAAGCGTTATTTCTTTCCATTTGATTCATTGATTTTTCTGTAACATAAGGATATAGAACGACATCGAAAGGATCCATTATTTGGCACCACCTAGTTGCATTAATGCAGATTTTGTAAAAACAGTGAGCCTACCCGCATCTCCACCAGGTGCCAGATGGTCTATGTTTAATTGATCTAGTTTGACCCTATCTACACCACTTAAATTATTCGAACTTTTTCCCAATACATCTTCGATAGAAACAATAAGTATTGATTTGGGAGTACGATATTTCCTACCCCTGCTTTTTCCTCTTCCCGCACGAATATGTTTTCCATTAGCTGCACGGATAGCATCATCGTATATGCCAATCTTGCTAAATATATCTATTACATCCTTTGTTTTCTTGACTTTCTCAAAATCATCATCAATAACTACTGGCAAGGTTATTTTATCGTTAAACTTATGCCCTCTTTTAGAAACAATGTCTTTATCTGCAGTTGCAGCAAGGGCTGAGTTGCGTGCAAGCAGTTTTTCTTTTTTATTTATCTTCTCTTTCCAGTTTCTCTCTGGTTTTGGAGGATGTGCTCTTCTACCACCGACCACACACGGTGCAAGTGCTGCTCTTCTTCCCTGAGTAAGTCTTGGCACTCTAGACATTCCTCTTCCTTTACCTACAGATGCAGTAGCATGCTTTGCACCTGCTAAAGGATCTGAACCATAAGGTTGTCTTTTATTTGAACGAAGTACATTAAAAGATTTTCTAATAATGTCTGGGCGATAAGGTGTATCAAAGATTTTAGGTAAATCGAGTTTGTCCTTAACCGAACCATCAATACCATAAAGATTTACTTTTGCCATTTTTATACTCCTTGCTTGCTTGTAGTGGATATAAAGGTGATCTCTGGCTTTTCGATTTTAACACCACGTCGGTATCTTACTGCATCTCTCATACCTATCAATCTTTTTGCAGGGCCAGGAATTGAACCATGAAGTAAAACATATGAATTTCTGACAACGCCGTATTGTGGAAAACCACCTGCTGGAGTTACTTCTTCTCCGTTCTCTCCTATTTTCAGAACACGCTTATTGTATTCAGTTCTTTGATGATATCCCATTTGACCCGCCTGTGGAACCGTAGCTTGAATCCAATTAGGATGCCATGATCCAGCGGTACCAATCATCCTGCGATGTTTTGAGTTCTTATGGGTGAGAAGTTTTACTCCCCACCGTTTGATTGCACCTTGAAATCCTTTCCCTTTTGTTACGGCAATGATATCAAGCATGTCTCCTTCTTTTATAGCATCGTTAACTTTCAATTCTTTTCCTAGTATGTCTTTCGCGTATTTTATCTGATCTTCCAAACTCCCGCCACCAATCCTTAGCTCGCTTAATTCAGGAGCTTTCTTTGGTATTCCAGTAACAAGTTTGGGCTGTGTATAAATAATAACCCTTATTTCATCAGCATCTTTAAGAAATTCCCAATTTTTCCTCTTCTGTTTTTTGACAAGAGGGATTCTCTTTGAAAGTTCAGAATCAAGTTTTTCGCACCATATTTCTCCAATAGTTTGTAGACCATGTGATGTTTTTTGATATGCCCGCACAGCTGCAATTTTTATTGGGGGAGTTTCAACCACGGTTACTGGTTCTCTCACTTCTCTGCCTGAAGTAGTAGAAGTAGGTCTATAATCAACAATAAATGCATGGGTCATCCCAGCTTTGTAACCAAAGAAACCTTGGATCTTAGGTTTTTCGTCACCTTCTGCCCAGCTTTTTATGTGGGGAGTTTCTGTTCTAGCTCTTTTCCGTGGCGAATAGCCATGCGATCCTCTCTTTGGATGATGTCTCTCAGGCATAATATACCTCTAATTAGTTTTTTAGACTGATGATTTTACTAGACATCTAAACCGTGACATTTCACAAACAGCCAAAAATATGAATGGCTATAAGATGCCGGGATTCTAGGTGAATTGCCCGATCAATGTCTGGTATAGATAAGGAAGTTAGGCATTAAGGAAATAATATATAAATGTTATTGCTTACTTAACGATCCTCTATACATCGAAGAAAGGAACGATATCGCAACAACCACATTTATGGCACATTGTATTAAATGTTTCAGTAGACAAATCGTATTTTTCAAATATTTTTTTCTGTTTAAGAGCAAGTTTTAATATCCTTTCAGATGAAGTTATTGGTATTTCATAGGTTAATGCTTCCTCTAATCTTTCTCTGTTAAATCTGTTTACTCTTAACTTTCTTAAAGTTGGAACAACACCCATCCTCGCAAGTTTTTCAATGCATTGAATAACAGATTCGTCCGATTCCCCAAGACCGTATATTATATTTGATGTTACTTTTCCTTTTCCAAAAATCTTAACAGCCTCTTTCAACCTCTTGAGAATATCTTCATGATTAAATTCTGGGCATATTTTCTCAAATAAAATCTTGTCTGGTATTTGTATATTAATTTTTATTTCATCGGCACCTGCATTTTTTAAAGTTACAATTTCACTATCTTTTAATATGCAAGTTTCAACTCCAATTGAAACATCTGGGATTTTTTTCCTTATAATCTGTACAATATAACATATCTTTTCTAATATCTTGATATTATTAGGATATACACCAGCAGTTAAAGCAATGCCGTGAACGTCATTAAGGTTTGTTGCTTTTATTATTAACTTAATAAATTTTTCTTTGCTATAATCATTCAACAACCCTATTTTAGGCAAACTGCAGAAAGCACAGTTATAGATACACCGATCTTCTAAATTAAAAAATGCTTGTTTTGGTGCATGGAAAAATATTGGTATGATTTTTACGTTTTCCAGGAATTTTTTTCCTTTTTTTAATATGTGAAAATTATCATTAGCTTTTTGTAAAGAAAAAGTTTCATTCGGATCTTTACTTACTTCTAGTTTGATATTTTTATTGTCAAAGGAAAAAGCGATAGATAAAGAACCTGATCCTGGCCCTGCAGTAGATTTATCTAAAGGATATGGTAATTTAATGCAATCAGGAATATAGATCTTATTACTACTGATTAGTTGTGCTTTTATTCTAGCAGAATCACTTTGATATTTCACAAAAACATCTATAGGTTTTATTCTAAAATATCTTTGGGATGATTCTCCACGGAACTGTTTTCATATACTCTTTGTATTCTTTGCCATATTGTTTTATTAACAATTTTTCTTCATCAAATATACTCCAAATCATTATTGGTATTGCAATTATAGCAATTAATAGAGCAAATAGGGAGAAAAAGAAAAGAGCCAAACCAAAACCAATTATCAATAACGATGCATAATGTGGATGCCTTATATGTTGAAAAATCCCCTCTGTAATAAGCTGTCCTCTGTAGGACCTTTGCCAAAATATCTCCCATTTAAAATATATAAATGTTCCAAAAAGGAAAATAATTATCCCAGCAACGATTGTTGCTATCTTATTTACAGGTAATTCCCATACACCAAAGATTGCAGTCAAAGGTCCAATTAATATTATAAGTAAGAGCGGTGCGTAATGAACAATAAAAAGTGCTCTTAGTTCTTTTGGCGGCTTATATCTTAACATATGTCTTTTAAACTATTTTTATTCCGCCTTTTCCGACCTCGATATCCTGTGGCTTGAGAGTGTGTCTTGTACTTCTCATTTTCATTACCGATAGTTTTCTTCTATCCATGGTAGGATCTAAACTTAGAACTATTACGCTGTCTGATAGAAATTCAGAAAGACCATCTCTTGATAGGTTATTTGATCCTGAGGGAAGTTCTGATGTTACCATAGACGTACACTTTGCTGTATCTAATGCATTCATTATAAAATGCAAATGTAATCTTCTTACCGGGAAGCCTCCTTCAGCAATAAGTTCTTCAGAATCAACTATGCTGATATCCTTGCTCCTTTCGATATTGCTGACATAGATAGGCATCTCCGACAATGGCGTGATTGAATCAAGGACAACTCTGTCGTACTCCCCTGATAAAATTTCATTGGTCATAGTTTCGTAAACCAGTTTCTTGTTTATATTGAGAAATAGGAATTTTATTTGTCCCTTTTCTATTGCAGGTTTGAAATCCATGTCCAACTCTGCAGCTTGGGTAAGAATCCCGTCTACTTTTTTATCAAGTGTCATAAATAGACACTTCTCCCCTTTTTCGATACCTTTGTGCAAAAACTGACAACATAGAATGGTTTTTCCACTTCCTGGAGGACCAGATACTAGTGTTATTGTACTTTTAGGAATGCCGCCTGAAATTAGTTCATCTAACCCTTCGACACCAGTTTTCACTCTCACCACATGACCAACTACTTGCTTTCCTTCAGATTGAATTAATGACATGCTGAATGAAATGTCGTAGCGTGTATAATTATTTTGTGTCATTTTAAGATGTATATTAATTTTTATGGAAATGTTTATATATTTATAAATCAAAATATATTATTGTAGACGACAGCAAAGTGTTACCATGATTAAAAAAAACGCTAAGATCTGGATCTGGGTACAAAACAACAAAATACTGAAAGCAATCTCTAATCAGGAAACTGGTACACTCACTATTTACGATGAGGACGATAACATATTACTTAGAAGAACTGGATTAACCAAACAACAGGTTAAAAAGATAGAAATTTACCTTTCAAATTATCGTATAAAAAGAATAGATGAAAATAGTGAACCGTTTACCTACTTATAATTAATTTTACTGTATCTCACTTAACACTACTTGTTTTTCAGGATAAATTTTGATACCGTCGTTACCAATTTCCATGGCAAATATCTTCTTTTCGTGATTTGAGTATCTCATTTTAAAAACTTCAAGAGCTCCCTCCCGTTTGTCTCTTCTTTGGATATTATATAAAACAACTATTCCATCAGCCAAAAATTCTTCAATACCGGTGTCACTAAATCTTGTTGGCATTTGATCTGTTTCAGTAATCAAAAATGATGTTGCACCGGTTTCTTCAAAAAAACTAAACAGTTGCTGAAGGTAGACCCGATAATTTTTTTCTTTACTTATGGACGCAGAAATTATTGCAGTTAACGAATCCACAACTATTACTTCTGGATTAAAATCTTTAGGTATTATCAAAGGTTTTATCTTATATGAAACTTCTGTTGCTGAACCTGTTCCTCCTAAGGATCCAAACTTCATTCTAAGTATGTCAAGAGGATTAATTTTTTGAATTATAAGGCGTCCCTCTTCCCTTAGTTTTTTTGCATCCCATCCAAATTTCCGCATACTTTTTTCAATTCTCTCAATACTCTCTTCAAAACTTACATACATACAATTTTTACCTCTAGATACAAGATTATAACATATTTGTCTGCAAAAAATGCTTTTCCCTGTACCAGTTCCACCAGCTACTAAAATTGAATTCCCCTTTGGTATTCCTCCCTCTTTGAATAAACTATCAAATCCTTTAATGTCTGTTTTGAGTATATTATTATCTTTTTTCTCTCTTAATTCTTCATCCATTTTGAAATCGCACTCTCAACGAGATATTTCAATATAAATAAGTTATATTATTCTAGTCTAGTTTATCCATCCAGGACCTATCTGGACAGTGATATAATAATATTCAACGTTAATGCCAATGTTTTTGGATTTTTTAGTTATTTCCACATAGTTGTCCCCTACATTATAATTTACATTATCACCGAGCAAATTGTAAAGTGATTGATTCCAGGCATTTGGATACTGCGTGGATATCTTTATGCTGTCAATACCACTAAGTATCGTATCTAGATCTCCTTGTGACCAATTAGTTCTGATGAAACATTTTCCATAGCCATAAGTTAGGTTTTTTCCAGGAGTTCCGACTATAATGGGAAGATCAAAATTTATGGTTATTATGGTTTCATTTTCAACAGTAATTGAAGGATCAACCCTCATTACTGATTCACCGTTGGGTTGTGTAACTATCACGCCACCCCCTTCCAGTATATAGGACTGATCAACAAAATATGAATTGTATGCCTCATATTTTAATGACGTTAGTTTGTAAAAGAATGGTTCTCCAGGTTGAGCATAATCTATACTGATATTCCACTTTTCAGTATCTTCAATAGTTATTTCCCCAAATGCTCTTGCTGTTATGAAATAGGGTAGTTCTCTACTACCCAATGTTATCATAGAGAATATTGGAGCATCAGATTGAGTTATAGCTTGTAAATCTATATAGGATTTTAACGTGGAAAATTGATTGGATATATCGTCCATATGTTCAGCTTCTCTTTGCTCCATCACATCGGGTATATAGACTAACTGTATCGTTGATAATACGATTGCTACAAGAGCTACAAGTAAAAGTGCTTCGATAACACCTGCAACTGCTTGTTTCTCCTCTTTAAATTTTTTGTTTTTCATCCTCTCATTTTCCATATCGTTTGTCACAACTTATATTTTTTTATTTCTTAATTTTCTGATAAGATACATTACTTACGTTTAATCCAGAAGAGGAATAAACCAATCATCGCTATAATAAATATTAATTCAATTGCTATTGCTACAGGAAATGGCAACTCAATTTGAAAACCACCCGCTCCTTGACTGTTGCCACTTTGTCCTGATGATTGTGTAATAATAATATAGGTTATATCTGTTGCATTACTTCCTTCATTATCTGTTACTGTTAAAATTATTGTGTAATTTCCAGAATTGGTATATATGTGCGTTAGAAATTCACCTGCTCCAAAATATCCATCTCCAAAATCCCAAAGATATTCAATTATAGTTCCATTATCATAACTTCCAGAAGCATTAAAAGTTATTTGCTCATTCGTCAAGCCTACATATGGCCCTCCGGCGTTTGCAACTGGATCACCAATCATAGAGGATGAATTTTGGTTGACAGATAATGTTGCTCTATTTTGATAAGACCATTCATTATCATCGTCCTTAACTTGGAAAGAGATTGTATGTATTCCTGCAGATAAATCAGATATTTCGAAAGATTCTTCTGTACTTAGCTCTCCATCTATATTAGAACTCCATTTCCAAGCTGTAATTATACCGTCTTTATCGAGCCCCATACCTGCGAAATAAACTGTTTCTCCATAATATGCTGGATTGGGTGTGATATTTTCAATAATTGCACTAGGTTTCTGATTTGTTTGACTATCTTCAGAGTTTACAACTAAAGTTTCCTGATCATATGGCGACCACTTATCATCGTCATCTTTTACTCGAAACTTTATAATATGGGTTCCAACTGAGAGACTTGAGGAAGAAAAATCTTCAGAATGACTTATATCTCCATCGATATTAGAACTCCATTCCCGAATCTCTATATTGCCGTCAGTATCAACACTATAACCATCAAAGAATATGGATTCACCTTGGACTGCAGGATTTGGGGATATAGATATAATTTCAGCTATTGGTCCGAAATAACCTAATGGAAAGTTATCTAGGTTATTTCCACCTGCTATAGAATAAGGCGTGTCACCTACTCCATCTTGAGGATTTAGATCAACTCCAGAATAGTCATCCCAATAATTACCTTGATTACTGTTATTCCAATGATTTGTACCAGAATCGTAGGCATTACGGTCGTTATTGATAAACTTATTCAAATAAAGACGATTCTCCAATGATTGAAGAATATGAATACCGAACTGACTATTATCAAGTAATTTGTTATTATATATGTCGTTGCTATTTGATGAATAATAGATGTAAATCCCTTTCTGATTGTTTTGAATAACATTCCCATGAATTACACAGTTATCTGATAAAGTTAAACTTATACCTGCAACCTCATTATTACTAATTTCATTGTTACTTATCGTTATATCGTTACAATGATCGAGTTGAATTCCATCACTTAAATCGCTATTCGTTATAGAATTATTATTCAGAACGCCATTTTCAACACGGGATAGAGCAATACAATCGTTTCCAATGCCAATGGCATTCTTTACAGTAAATCCTGAAATGTGAACTTCTATTTTTAAATCAACAGATCCACGAATATCTACAACATGGTTGCTAGTCTCTCCGTCTATTATTGTAGTATCCTTATTTTCTCCAATGAGTGTTAAATCTTCTGTAATCACGATATTTTCGTTGTATGTTCCGCTATAAATGTATACAGTACCGCCAGAATCTGTGTTATCGATCCCTTCCTGAATTGTTTGATAAGGAAACTCTTCAGTCCCATTCCAAGGACCATAAATATTGCTATCATCTACATATGTGGTGATTTCTGACGCACTACAATTTTCAATTGGAAATGTGATACTACATAATGAAATTAATAAGATACTTATCAGTAGAACCATTACTCTTTTTAACATGAACATTTCATTCCTTTTCCTTTATCTCTCCTTAATACCATTTCAAACTTTCCTACTAATTATATATAAAAGTAGTGTGTAAAAACGTCATAATGCCAAAATATCTGAATAATATGATTAGCTCTCTAATTTTTTAGGACCATACATTCAAAGAATCAAAGGTTCTTAGTCAAGTCACAATATTTATATAGTCTTAAATTAACATAAAATTATAAAAATAAAGGAATCTCTATGACGAATGAAACAGTCTGGACATGGTTGAGAGCGAAAGGCAAGATTTTTAGAGTGATTTCCAACCCAGACAAAGGGATCATTGAGGTTCTCAATGATAAGGGAGAGATCCTAATTAGAAAAACTAATTTAAGCAGAAGACAAGTGGAAATGGTTGAAAAAAAATTCTTACATTTTGTGGCAAAAAAATCGAATGGTGAAACTCACGGAAAATCAGAAGAAAATTTCGATCCTATGGTAACTTAATTTTAAGTTCTAAACTCTAATCTTTGTTTATAGAACTGACAATTTTTTGGACAGTTGAGAAACTTGGTCAGTTTGTTTAAATCACATTGAGGTTCTTTAAGCATATTTTGGTTGATTTTGTTCATACTAACGAGGAGTAATTTTTTCCACGTAAAATGCTTGCAATTAGTTTTAAGTTTCAAATTATATCAATTTTGCATATTATCGTTAACTTTATCATTTTTGTCTTCCGATTTTTCTGACATATTGTCATTCCGCAATTTTTACAGTTTGTTTTTTCACCAGCGAAGGTTTAAATAGTGTTACTTGAGAACAATGTACGTGATAATATTTAACACGTCAAAATCGTGGAAATGAAACGGAGGAAGGTGGAAAAACGAAGGAAAAGAAACAATTTACTGCAATTATTTTAACAATATTAGTTTTTTTCATTTTTATCAATACAATGATAGTAAGGATCCAAGTAGTAAAACAAGTGTATGCAGCAGATATTACAACATGGTTAGATACTAACTCGACTCTTAGCGTATCGGTTCTATCACTCGAGCCTCGAATCAATTGGTACGATTTCCAAAATTCTAACAATATTTCTAAGCTGAACACACAAATTGACGTTAATCAGGAATACAAGTTCATAATAAACGTTAGTAGCGATCAGGGGTGGGATGATATAGAATTTATAAATATTACAGCGTGGTATGACAATGGAAACGAGAGTACAACTTATAATAATAGTGGAAATCTAGGTGGAAATCTAAATCTATTTTTACAGTATGAGAACACAACGGGAACAGGAAACAATGCTGTATATCGAATGTTATGGCCAGATGATGAGGCAACTAAAGGAACTTTAACAGAGGTTGTCTCGACAGATCCTTCAGGGAGCCCTGGAAATACTGATTGTTATAACATTACATTTCCATTCACGCCAGGTTATCAATTTAGATACGCCCCTAATCCGGCAAATAGCGCAGCGGGCTATAATGATTTAAAGTCCTGGAACTTCAATATAACAGTTTTAGATACATCTAATAAAATAGATTATAAAATTAATGAGTTTGGGATTTATTCTTATACCGAGGTAGCAAGTGCGGGAATGCCTACTATACAAGGCACTCCAGGCGAGAATGCTACTGCTGCGAGCAGTGTATCTGTTATCACTAGATCAAATAATAATTATTCATTATATGTTGATGTAGACACTCTTGTTCATACACAAAATCCTGCTTTTACCATGCCCAACACAACGGTATGGGTGCGTGGTGCAGATGTTTCCAGTTGGACTAATTTTGATGGCAATAATCCTATTTACTTGTATGGTGACGAAACAACGTATCTTAACGCAAGTGACAATGATACAAGTAAAATGGCTAGTGATATAGATTATAAAGTTGATATACCAAATCCCCAACAGGCTGGAGATTATAACGCAACAATTAGTTACTTTTTAAGAACACAAATATAGAATTTATTATGAAATTTATTTAACCACTTTTTCAAAATCTTTTTGTTCTGATTTTTAGTTATTTCAATTTTTTCAGCGAAGAATTACAATAAAGGTTTAAATTTTTTAAAAAAACCGAAAACTATATAAATAATATATTATTATAAATATAAAATAACTAATTTAATATAATCTATGTGGTAACATGAATCTGTTACAAGGTTATATGCATATATGTAAACGGCCATAAAGGCCTTGCATTTGCCCTATAGATTGTATTAGATATCCTGGTTTTTAATATCATCTTTTTTTCACGTTTCAATGACATATAATCTTCATTACTGCTTTTTCTTAGACCTACAAACCAGGAAAATAATACTGGAGGTAAAAAGAATGATTGTCGTAGGACAAGTCTCAAATATAGAAGAAGCAAAGGAAATCGAACTTATAAGCCAAATATTTATAGTTGCAAATCGTGCAAGATTGTTGGCTCTAAAAGCTCGTGATGCGAAGATTTGTCCCAAGAAGTTGAAAAACAATCAAAAACAACCTCCTAACTCTAATGCTAAACGTCGAGTCGCAATAGTTTTTAAGCAATAATTGTTATAGAATTCTAACTCGATGGAAGAGTATGAAAATTCAAGTTGTGGTAATGGGAATTATGATTTTACTAATTGGAATTAGTTATAGTGGTTGTGTTGAAGAGTCACAGAGAAGGTTTGGAAATATGAAGTTATCGAGTCCAGCATTTGAAAATGAAGGAATAATCCCGACCGAATATACCTGTGATGGAGCTGATGTTTCCCCGCCGTTGACTTTTAACGATATTCCTGAAAATACAACAAGTCTTGCCCTTATTATGGACGATCTAGATGCTCCTGGAGGAACATTTGTCCACTGGCTTGTGTGGAATATATCGGCAAATATTTCAGGTTTTTCTAAAGGGGAAGATATTGTTTTTC
>Ga0209635_10001862_pt1 | contig 15868 bp, 25 predicted proteins | sample DeeMarSWOR230_32_FD_187463 | JGI IMG/M metagenome (GOLD analysis project Ga0209635, IMG submission 187463) | Marine sediment microbial communities from White Oak River estuary, North Carolina - WOR-2-30_32 (SPAdes) (version 2) | ecosystem: Environmental > Aquatic > Marine > Intertidal zone >... | reverse complement strand
CTAATGTTCGATTATCATCAATTGCAAATGTTCTAGCAATATCTTTCAGAAGCATAGTCTCATAAAGATCAGTTAGAATTGTCTTCTTCATTTCAGTATCTTTTGTCAATACAACCTTTGGGTAACCACCGTATCTCATATGCTCCCATATGGCTCTTTGAGTAATTTTTGATGAAGTGGTCTTTTGCCCTTGAGCAATTAAAAATTCATCAAAAGAAAATGGGTATAATTTCATTATTGAAACTCTTCCAACAAGATAAGATAGTATCTCTTTTGCAAGTATAATTTCAGATGAAGAAGTAATCCATAGCTTTCTTCCCGAATCAACAAGATATTTTAGTTTTCTCCCTGCATCTTTACAATATTGTACCTCATCTAAAACAGTTAACTCATTTCCTTCGATATATTGTAATTCAAATTTTTTAATATCTTCTTCAAATAAAGATCTGGCATCAGGATCATCAAACAATACATAAGATGAATTATATTGCCCCATCTGTTTTTTCAAGAAAGTTGTTTTACCTGATTGCCTTGCACCAACTACTGCAACCATATTGTAACTTTTAAAAATCTTGTTAAATCTATTCTTTATCTCTCTTTCAATATACATAAGATATATTGATGTTTTGTAACTATTTAAATTTTACTAAAATTAAACTGTAGTTTAATAATAGTTATACTAAAATTAAACTGTAGTTTAATAATACTCCATTTATGCCGTCATATCACATATGATATCTTAACAAAGAATCTAATCAAAACCTTGATTAGAATTTTATTCATACCCTTATGAATTAAGGAAAATACTCTAATCATAAAATATAATTATAGTTTTAGACTCTAATCACTGTACATTGATTAGAGTTTCAAGATACTTTTCTAGCAGAAAAATCCTGAAACTATAATCATTAACCTTTTTATTATGTAAAAATACGTAACGTAAATTTGCATAATTTTCTCATAGAAGGTTACAAAAATTAAAGTAGAGTTTAATAATAGTAGAGTTGAAGTAAGATATTAAAGAAAATAATATTTTCAAGAATAATGGTTCAAAAAAGTAAACATACGTTCGAAAAAATGAACAAAACTCCATTTGACATGAATAATTTCAACGACCCGATATAACAATAAATAAAGGTTAAAACCTATCTTTTTTCAACGTAAATGTGGAAAAAGTATAAATATTAATTAATAGCATATATTTATTAATTAATAACAATTTGTGATTAAAATGTCAAAAAAGCAAGAATATAGACTTAAACACTCTCCAACACTTAACACTGTTTTAATGGTAGAAAACACTTTAATGAACATGGATAAAAGCATATTTACAGTTGCAGACATAAAGAAAAAACTACCAAAACAAGTTAATCACAGAACATTAATGATAATACTATCCTATCTAGAAGAATCCAATAAAATCTTTGTCTCAATAAAGGGAATCACATGGATCCATAACACAAGTCCACGTTTACGGAATGAAATTTCCAAAGGGCTTGAAATATGAAGAAAATAAGAGTAATACTTTCATCGGATGCAAAAGAAGTATACAATCATTTAAAAGAAAAAGCACCAAAATCTAAAACAGAACGAACAATACTAAATGCAATAACAAAGAAAATAAAAATTATGAAATCAAATCCGCATTACGGAGACCCAATTGCTAAATCACTTGTTCCAAAAGAATACATCAATAAATATGAAATAACAAATTTATTTAGAGTAGAGCTTCCAAATTACTGGAGAATGCTTTATTCTCTAATAGACGGTGAAACTAAAATTGAAATTATTGCATTTGTTTTAGATTTAATAGATCATCCTACGTATAACAAAAAATTTGGATACAAAAGGAAATAGTATCTAATTACTGTACATACAAACAGTTTTTAATTTGACATAAAGTCGTTTCTTAAATTCTTCAAAGTCTTTTTCGTTAATTTCTACTAAGGAAAGTCGGCTTATGTCATCATCAGAAGTACCAAAACTATCATTATGTAATAATGTGCAATTCTGCTCTAAGTTTTTAGATAAATCTGGAGATATCATATAACCACTCTCAATTTTTTCAAAAATTAACGTATTATCAAATGATAAAACGTTTTTGAAATTCTTGTTTATAAGGTATAAATCGAAAACATCTCTTTCTTTTAATGTATCTCTAGTGAGTATAGCACGATATTTCTCAATAATTAATTCATCAAGTGGATAGGTTCTTATCATAATATTTGACAAATTGTATCCTATAGATTTCAAGTATAAATCTTGATAGACGATATTATTAATCTTTAACTCAGGACAATCATGAAAAATATGTTCTAAAAAATTTAATTCAATTTTAATAGGTATCTCTTCCCCAGTTATCATTGAATTATAATACACATTTAAAATATAGACCGCTCTAGAATTTCTTACAATGACAAATTTTCGATTTGTTCGCGAGGTTTCAAAAACAAATTTACCATTGTCACATATTAACTTAATATCATCAATAATTGGTGCAATAAGTTTTAAAATTGCTTTTTCTCTTTTATTTTTACTTCCCATTTCCCTCAGATCATTAGATCCTTCATAAGTAAAATCAATATCTTCACTAATTCTAGGATAATCCAAATAATTACGCGCAAGTAATGTTCCGCCCTTAAAAATAAGTTTATCCAGATGCAGCACTTTTCCAGCATCCTTTAGTGTTTGCCAATTTGAAAGAAACAATGAGATAAAATAATCCTTTTCAATATATTGATCTTCAATATTTGACTTTCTTTTACCTTTGACATAGGAGATATATTTTTTAAAATTAGTACTGTTCATGAGTATAATACCTTCTTTTTAAAATTCTTAGAATAATTTTTAAGGTATGTTCTTGACTTTTCGTTATTCTTGAAATTGGATAGTTCAACAGGTGGATTTTTATTAAAGTAAATGAAATCAATATAGGTTTTTACAGGGTCTGAATAATAGAAAGTAATTCTGTTTTTAGTTATTTTTTTAACGCGGCCAAAATCAAGTAATTCTCTTTTTATTTTATGAAATTGATATTTTATTTCAAGAATCTTCTTTTCACCAGATAGATTGGAATTCAGAATAATTGGATTTACAACACCTTGCCATATAATATTATTTCTTTCAAGAGCACTATATAATCCAAGATACCATTTAATATTTAACTTATTTAGAATTGCATAAACCATTTCATTGATAGAATATTCAGTATATGACCCTTCTTTCTCTCTTGAATCTAATAAATAATAATAACCCTTAAAAATATACAGAATATCCTTGCTTTTTCTTAGATTAACTATTATATTTTCTGAATATTTGTCTTGCAATACATCTCTAAATGCTCTTTCTAGCTGCTTTTTAGATACAAGTTTATCTCTGAATGATCCTAAGATATTTATGATAATCTTTTGATCATTATTCATAATAATAATTAAGGCAATATAGTATTTAAATATTTTGTTTTAAAAAATACTAAAAATTGGATAATTTGAAATAATTTTATATAAACAAATCCCTAGTTATCAATAATCTAAGTCTTTAATACCATCTACTATTTTTAATTAAAATAGAAAGTATTATGTTTGTATCTATTACTAGTTTCATTATGCCAAACCATGTTTTTTCGCTATTTCACGTTTAATCTTCCTTCCTATTTCAAGAGCATCCTTTTCTGTTAATTCACTTTTAGAAAGAAGGTTATCCATGAGTTCGAGTTTTCGTGCTTGCTCCCACATGGCTTGTCTTGCTATTTCAGTCCATTTTATTTCTTTATGTTTTTTTATTATCTTATGAAGTTCTTCTGGTATTGCAAGTGTCATATTCGTCATAATTATCAAACTAAGTAATATATGTAATTTTACTTATATAAGGTTTTCCACTTATTTTATAATATTTTTTATAATAATAGTTAGTAAACTCTCATTATAGAATATGATTAAGGTTTAATATAAATCATACAAAATAATGCTTTTAATGACCTCTACTTGAAGTATATAAACATTCTTTTACAATATTTAGTTTGTTAAATATGGCAAATTTAACTAAAAATAATAAAATATGAGAGTTATATAAATTTATATAATAAGTTTATCGAAATGACAAAGAAAATACACTACCCTCAGCTAGATACAATTTTAATGGTAGAAGAAACAATTCAAAAAATGGATTATCCAAAAAAACCCAACTTTGGAAAGCTCTACCTAAAAAAGTAATGTATCAGACATTTTGTATTATAGTCGATTATTTAGAACAATCAGGAAAAATTTTAATAGACGAAGATGGGCGAATAGTATGGACTTGGAATCCTGAAATGATTGAAAAAATTAAATCTTCAGGTGTAAAATTAAGATGATCGATAAACCAATTTATGTTGCTTTTGCAAGCCCTAAATTAGAAAAGGATTTTGAAACCATTGACTAAAATATATGGTACACTAGATTAATTGGAGAACGTGAAGATTATGAGGAGGTAAAATAATTGAAATGTAATTATTTACCCAAAATATTAAATATATGTTTAAACATAAACACAAATATGGGCTTTAAAACTTTAACAATAAAAGAAAGCGTATACAAAAAATTACTTTTGATGAAGGAAAAAAATGAAAGCTTTAGCGATCTCTTTGAAAGATTAAGCAATTCCAATATTGAAGTACTAAAAAAATTAAGAGGCTGCCATATCTACAAAGATAAGGAAGAATTCTTAAAAGAGATTTATGAAAAAAGAAAAGAAAAAAGGTACAGGTAAAACCTATGATTATAGTTGACACTGATGTTCTTATTGAAATTTTTGATAGAAAATCAGAAAAAGGTAGAGACGCTCTGAATCAACTAGAAAAATCAGGGGATGACATTTCCATCACATCATTATGTCTTCATGAAGTTCTCTATGGTCATTACAAAAGAAAAAAGAAAATAAAAGAAATTGAAGAGATCCACACGCTAGAATTCAATAGTGAAGACGCTAAATTATCCGCAAAACTTGAAATTGAAGCTGAGAAAAAAGGTGTAATAATCCCTCAAACTGATGCTATGATTGCAGCAATTACAATTAATAGAAAAGCCAAATTATTTACTTATAATAAAAAACATTTCCAAGAAATTAAACAATTGCAATTATTTTAGAAGTAATGTTAGTCATAATCTCTAATCACTGTACATTGACTATGTAAAAATATGTAATGTAAATTTACATAATTTTCTTATAGAAAGCTTCAAAATTAAACTATAATCTAATAATAGTAGAGTTGAAGTAAGATATTAAAGAAAATAATATTTTCAAGAATCTGTTATCACAATAAATAAAGGTTAAAACCTATCTTTTTTTCAACGTAAATGTGGAAAAAATATAAATATTAGTTAATAGCATATGTTTATTAATTAATAACAATTTGTGATGAAAATGCAAAAAAAACAGGAATATAGACTTGATCACTCTCCAACACTAAACACGGTTTTAATGGTAGAAAACACATTAATGAACATGGATAAAAGTTTGTTTACTGTGGCAGACATAAAGAAACAACTACCAAAACAAGTTAATCACAGAACATTAATGATAATTCTATCTTATTTAGAAGAATCCAATAAAATCTTTGTCTCAATAAAGGGAATCACATGGATCCATAACACAAGTCCACGTTTACGGAAAGAAATTTCCAAAGGGCTTAAAATATAAATAATACAAAGTTTTAAATTGTAAAAATTACAAAAATGTAAACTAAAAGATAAAATATATAAATAACTTTTAACTTAAAGTTTACATATGCCTTCAAAAAATGAAATAAAAGCATTCAGCATACTTCCAAAAACAATAACACAATTAGCCAAAGAACTAGAAATATCAATAACTGCATCATATAAAATCACAGAAAAACTAGTGCAAGACGGCCTATCAAATAAAAACCGTCAAGGAAAAAAAGTAATAGTAAATAAAGAAAAAACAACTCACGCACAAGAACTAGACGAAATAATACAAAACTTTTCAAGACTTCCAATAAAAGAGTTACTATCTAACACAAACCTAGCATTAATATCACTACTAGATTACCCATTAAATTCAGAAGAACTAAGAAAAATTATGGGCATAACTAGACAATGGACATACAAACAAATCAAAAAACTAAGTAGATACGGGATAATACTTAAAGAAAAAAAAGGCTACAAAATTAACCCTGTACATAATAAAATACACAGTTTTGCAAAAAATTACTACATTTACAAAAACACTCAAGAAATAAAAAAAATCTCAGAAGATGCACAAATAATATGGCAACATGGAAACGAAATTTTATTTAAAACAAAAAAAGATCTAAACAAATATCCAACAACCGCGGTAGCTGCTTTTTCAGAATACAACCTACCATTATTAGGTGACATAAAATACTACTATATTACCAAAAGAAAACTCCAAACCAGTGACATTATTTTCCATACAATCTTAATAAATCCTCAAAGCAAAACATACAATACATACGCATGTTTACTCTATGAAAAAACAAAGCCTAAAAATATAACAAAAAAAGCAAGAATATACAATCTTACAGAACATATCAAAGACATAATCACATTCTTAGAAAAACAAAAATCCGATAAAAAATTTTTACCAACCTCGAATGAATACGAATCGATAGCAAAACAATATGGAGTAAGATAATATGAAAATGTTTGATAGTAATTACATAGAAAAAGAAATAAAGAAAATCAACGAAAATCTATCAAAACAAATAAAAATCTACATCTTTGGAGGAGGAGCAATGAGTTTTTTTGATCTAAAAACAGCTACAAAAGACATTGATATTATCCTAACTTCAGAAAAAGATACATCTGAATTAATTAAAACTTTATACAAAACTGGATATAACAAAAATAGAAACAAAAGAACCAATTTATATAAAAATGAAAACCCGGGAAATAATTGAAAACAAGGACGGCTTCAGATGGGATATCTTTGTAAACAAAATATGCGGAGGACTTTCATTTTCAAAAGATATGCAAACACGTGCAAAACAATTAAAAAACCTTAGCAACATCAAAACTTATCTAATATCACCTGAAGATATTTTTATTTTTAAAGCAGTGACATCAAGACCAAGAGATAGAGAAGATATGTTTGTTTTATTTTCACATGGATTAGATGTAAATATTATTAAAAATGAAATCCAAAAACAAACAATACTTGATGAAGATAATGCATGGTTATCTTATTTTTTTGTTGGGCTTGATGAATTAGTAAGTGAATATAACATAATATTTCCAGATTACAATGAATTTTTGAAATTAGCAGAAGAAGAAATGCTTGAGAAATTAATTCTTGAATTTATTCAAAGAAAACCCATATCTTTAAATGATTTAGTATCAAAATTAAAATATCACAAAGAAGAAATTAAACCACTTCTAAAAGAACTAATAGATAATAAAAAAATAACACTTTTTCAAGGAAAATATCAATCAAATTAAAGTTATATCGTTTTTAAAGCAGAATAACCTTATTCTTTAATCACTGTCCATATATTCGTAATATTGTATAACAAATATAAACATATGATTATAGAATGAAAGTAAAATTATAAATACTATAATTGTTATAATAATTATAATAGTTATAAATGTGATGTAATATGACAAATACAACAATCTCAATTACACAACAAACAAAAAAGGCATTACTTTCACTTGGTACAAAAGGCGAAACTTATGATACTATCATAAAAAAACTTATAAAACGATATGCATGGAAAAAAATGGATGAACGATGGAACAAGATACTTACTGAAGATGAATTTATCCCATTGGAAGAGCTTTGAACTAAATGAAATACACAGTTCCAGTATCAAGAACTTTTCAAAAATCATTTCACGAATTACCAAATAATACACAAGATAGAATAAGAAAACACTTATTGGAACTTAAAGAAGATCCAGTAACATCTAGACCGCATTGTGACATTAAAATATTGCAAGATACCGATCCGAAGAAATATCGACTCAGAGTTGGAGATTACCGTATTATTTACTCGATTGATATGAAGAAAGTAAAAGTTATTGAACTTATTAAAAGAGAAGTTGGATACAGTAGATTATAACAATTCCTTTCAATTGTCAAAATAACTTATGATAATATCAAAATCAAATCATATGTTTTTGTACTCTAATTATAAATCATGACAAAAAGTTCACTATTTAATGAACTTAATCTTTTATATTGAACTTTTTGTAATTAGACTATAATGCGAATTTCAAGATACTTTTCTGGGAGAAAAATCTAAAATCTATAATCATTAACCTCTTTATTATGTAAAAATACGTAACGTAAATTTACATAATTTTCTTATAGAAAGCTACCAAAATTAAACTTTAGTTTAATAAAAGTAAACATGAATATAGAAATTATAGAAAATAATAAATAGTAATAATTACCATAATGGTAATTATGAATAGATATACAAAGATGTATGGTTGGTTATATAATACATTTGGAAACAATACATTTACTATAGAAGATTTTAAAATGACTTTTCCAAGCTCCCAACCTACAAAAATTATTCACGATTTAATCAAATTAGACTTCATGAAGCGAGTTAAACGTGGAAAATACAAAATAATGAAACCAGAAGACTTTGTAAAAAGAATTGTAAAAGAAAATTTAGAAAAAGACGATATTTTAAAAAAATCTGAAAAAAAATATGCATATACAAATAGTACAGCAGTAAATATTTGGACTGATGGAACTTATTGGACTGATTTTACTAGAGGATTTAAACCCATTCATATACACATTTTGAAAAAAGACATTGATTATTGGAATGAGTTTTTTAAACAAAATGATGCAGAATATGTTTTAGAAGGTGAAAATAAAACATTATTTGGCTTAACATATGTCTTACACCCAAAAGAAAAATTTACTTTTGAAATAAAAGAGGGCAATACAGTCGTTCCATTAAAAGAAATAGTACAATACTGTCAAAAAAATATTTATTTGTATAGACCTGCGTTAGAGTATTTAGATAAAAAATATCATTTACATATTTTTAATAATTATGAGCAGGTGGCATCATGATTACAGATTTTTCCAATAGAGAAAAAGAATGTTTCACTTTTTTAAAACTAATTCCAAAAGAGAAAAAATACGTAATTATTGGAGGTTATGCTGTCTCATCTTATGGATTCCCTCGCTTTTCTGTCGACTTAGATATTACTATTGCTGAAAATGAATTGCCCTTTTTTAAGAAATTGATTGCCGATAAAGGTTATGAATTTACAGTTGGGAAAGAAGATCTAAATTATTCAGGAAAATTTGAAAGATATGAAAAAGACCTTGTAAGCATCGATTTGTTAATTAATGGAGTTCAATCTCGCCAAACTGGATATTGTTATCCATTTCAATATATTTTTAAAAATTCTCAAATCCGGGAAACAAGCGGTTGGAATCAATCAAACAGAGTAAAAGTTAGAATAGCAAAAAAAGAGATGCTAATAGCATTAAAAATTCACTCAATGAGAATGGCTGATGTAAGAGATATTATCATGCTTTGTTATGAACCACCAGATACTCAGATTATATTAAAACATTTGGAGAACAATCCGAAAGAAAAAATTATTGAAAATATTAGTGAGTTACTAAACGTTTTAAAAGATAAAAAGTTAAAAGATTCACTAAAAGGTGTATATTCAATCGATGAAAAACTTTATAACAGAACAATAGAAAATTGTAAACAAATTATGACTGATGTTAAAAATAAATTGCTCTAATCATTTAAGCTAATTAGAGTCCCTGGCTTCAATCACTATACATTGATGTAGTTCTCCTGGTGGGATGTTTTCAAATTAGAGTCTGATTTTACTGATATTTTGTGTTTTTATTATGTATATAGGGGTTTTTATTTTTTTACTTAGAGTTTTCTTCTTTAAAATCTATTGAGAGATGTTCCCTTAAATAATTTAGGAATCGATGAAATCGCTCCTCTTCAATTTCGCCTTTAAATTGTATTTTAACTGAATGTTTTTTTTGAGGGTGTATCTTTTGTATCGTTATATCGGCAACACATGTTTTTCGTTCATCTAGATTTGCAATGAAGTGTATGCTAGTTGCATTTTTTTGTTTAAAAGATGCATCAGTTAAAAGTTGGATTGTGTTTCGTATATCATTTTTCTTCTCGGGGTGATTATACAATATTTGATTTTCTATTGTGATTTTAACCATGTTATGGAATTTCGACTGAGCAAGAGCCCGAATGAACAACTCTGCTGTTGGTATAAGCTCGAATTGTTCTTCAATGATTTGCGTACGAGTTATTTTTTGTAAAGCCTTTTTAAGTATATTAGATGGTTTTATTTTCTTCTTTTCTACATCTAGATCCAGGACGATTTCTATATTTTTCAATAAGTTCTCTTTTTTACTTCGCACAACAGATGATTTTTTTACTTTTTGATCAGGATATGTTGCATTAATCCATTTTTCAAGTTCAGAGGGAGAGTAAACCAATGGTGGATTGACAAAATTTGGTTCAGTCATAGATGTCATAAGGTTTTTCTTCTAGAAAAATTTTATGCACTTAAAAGAGATGAAGACCATGATTATCTCATCATAAACACATAATTAGATTTTCGTATTTATACTAGGTTTTTTTTATGAGAATTTCTAAGCTTCTAATGAACGATGCATTAAACAAAAAAAACTATCCTATGCTCGTTATAGATTACTCTAAAAGAAATAGTTATTATAATGTACTAGAAAGAAGTCAACTTGACAAAGATGAAAATATTTTTACGAAATGGCTCTTTAAAAGATATATTAAAGCATACAAGAAGTATCTTTAATAATTTACCCTTACGTTTTTAAATTATTTATAAAAACATTCATTTTGTAAGGGTAAAATTATATTCTTCCACGTATAACGTTGAAATATTCCAAACTCAAATCAAAAATATATTACAACGATTAATATCTAATCTTTGTACATTAATTAGACCAAACACCATGTCCTTTTTTCCTTAACTTTTCAGTAAGCCATCGTTCAATTTGCTCAGCTTCTTCACGTTTTTCAATAGGATTATATTTCTTGAATTTCCTTGGTATAAGTCGAAGTCCATATTTTTTTACAAATCGATTTGCTTTATAACCACTTTTATGTTGTTTAAATCTAATATTTGGATCATGAGTTGTTTGTCCAACATAGTAGCAAGCAAGCTTTGTATTCATATGAGGATTTCTTTCTCTGAATTTTTTTGAAATTAATACTTCTTTATCAAGCTCAATGACATAAACGTTGTATGGCATATTCTCCTCACTTTTACAATATTAGGATAAATAAAAAATTTACTAGATATGAATTGCTTTTTAATTTGAAAATTTTTCAAAACCACAAGTTAAACACGCACCACCATGACAGGTCACTATCCCACCACACTGTGGACACGTCCATTTCTGTGTTTCCTTCTCTAGAAAAACATCTATGCCTTGTTCTTTGATACACTTAAGATTTTCAAGCATGCTCATATGATATTTAGTACGATATCTTTTATCTAGATTTTTTAATCTCTTACAAGGAATATTGGAACAATTAAAACAAAAATCAGAATTATTCATCTTTAACACGTCACAATTAATAATGATACAATCTCTAACACTTTTTGATTTATTCTCATCTGGACCTCTACAACCAGGGCATGTGTTTTTTCTACGATAATAAAACTTACAGATTCCACAATTCATACCACATGGAGCAATTAATTCTTTTTCCATCATAATAGGTGAACCTATATATTGTTAATAAAACCTGTTAGATGAGATAATTATATTTATAAATAAGGTCTTCATAATAATATATGTTAATGATTAAAAGAGAGGAATAATACGAAAAAAAGCATTTCATTTTGTAAAATATCAACAATTTTCCTTATCATCCTATTGGTCTTGAATGTAACAATATTTGCAACTATTGCTAAAACCAATGATGAAATTAATTTTATTATAATAACCCCAAAAAATCTATCAGAAAATCTAACTCCCCTTTTAACACATAAAGAAAACCACGGTATTTCAACAAAAATAATCACACTAGATGAAATCTACGAAAGCACCTATTTTCCAATAACAGGAAGAGACCAACCTGAACAAATCAAATATTTCATCAAAAACGCCAAAGAAACATGGAACACAGAATATGTATTACTAGCTGGTGGAAAAAACATCATGCCCGCTAGAGTAGTAAGAATATACGTAGGCCATGACAACTACACTTATTACATAAGCGATCTATACTACGCAGATATCTACTTTTCAAACAACAGTTTCTGCAGCTGGGATACTAACCATGATGATATATTTGCAGATAAAAACGATACTGGATATATTGACGAAGTAGATCTATATCCAGATGTTTATCTCGGAAGAATACTAACAAACACAGAATCAGAACTCAAAACAGTTGTTGATAAAATAATAACCTATGAAAATACAACATATGGTCAAGAATGGTTTAACAACCTCATTGTCTGTGGAGGAGACGATCCACGATCTGTTCTTATTGAAACAATACTGCCTGTGCTTCTAGGAAGATTCGGTTTTTTAGTATTTGAAGGAGAATATCTAGGAAATAAAGCATCAAAGATACTAAGTACATTTACAACAAAAAAAATCTATGCAAGTGGATTAATTCGACCATTTATCAAAGGACTTACAAGAAAAAACATTAACGCAGCGATAAACAAAGGTGCAGGTTTTATTATGCTTAACGGACATGGAAATGTTGATAACGCAATAAAAACAAATTTTCCATTTTGTAAACAAATATGGCTTCCCCCACCCTCAGGATACCAAACCTCAGATATACAAAACCTACACAACGGATACAAACTACCTGTAGGCGTATTCTTAGGATGCTTATGTGGAGATTTCAATACATCAGAAAGTCCAATTGCATGGGAATTTATTGGTTATGAAAACGGTGGAACAATCGCAAGTTATGCATGTACAAGCGGTGGGCAGTATATCCTTTCAAGCCTTTGCACAGAAAGTTTACATGGGCATATAACTCTTGGAATATTCAAAGCATATGCAAATGGAAAAGACATCGCAGGTAAACTATGGGACGAATCAATCAGAAACTACCTCAAAGATGAAAAAGCCCTAGAGCTAGGAGATGCATTTAGTGTGATAAATTATGGTAATGAAATCTCGAATCACTATGTCCTTGAACAATGGACATTATTTGGAGATCCAACCCTAAAAATCGGGGGTTATGAATAATACCTTATAGGTTAATATGAAAACAGTTCAAATAAAAAAATTAAAACAACAGCTACTAACATTCTTTATAATTATAAGTCTTCTAACTATACATATAGGAAATACCGCTGCATCTATTGAAAAATTTAAAATCCCAAAAAATCAGAAAATAATTAATTCAAAAAGTATGAGTAATACAAATCAAATCCATTTAGGAGACGGTAATACTACCTATTGGGCCGTAATGATTGTAGTAGGTGGAGGAAGCGGCTACTATCATCATGCTTTCTGGGGTAGTAGAACTGCCAATGGTTTCAAAAAACTTTTAACAAACCATGGATGGCAAAAAGACAATATCAATTACCTTTTTGAAAAACAAGCAACAACAGAAGAAATATTTAACACATTCCAATGGTTAAACGAAAGTGGAGAAGATGAGGATGATGTTGTACTGTTCTATTTAGGAGGCCACGGTTACAATCATACAGAAGATAAACCACCCTTTGACGAACCAGATGGAAAAGATGAATGTTATTTTCCTTGGGATGAAGAAGCAAATGGATGGTCATGGGATACATATATACTAGATGATGAATTAGCAACACAATTTGATAAATTGAAATCACAAAACATTGTCATTATAGTTGATACATGCCATAGTGCCGGCATGATTGATGGCAATAACGACCTGGGCAAATCAGGGCGTGTTGTATTAACAAGCTGCGATGTGAATGAAGCATCTTGTCCTATCATTGCCAGAATGCGATGGCTTTTCCCACACTATGTAATTCAAGGATTCAAAGGCCTTGGTGATAAAAATCACGACCACTGGGTGTCAGCAGAAGAAGCATTTAGATATGCAAACCTTCCAACCATGATCCGCTCCACAATCTTCAATATTATGTGTTACTTCATTGAACCTGTTCCTCTTACACAACATCCTCAATTATACGACGGATGGCCCAATGAAGAAAATAATCAACAAGAATTAAACATAATAGATTTAACGACGTAAAAAATAAAGATTTAACATATATAAATTATTAAATAAATTTATAAAATAAACTACATACAGATTATAATAAAATTATGAAATATTATAAAAAAATGCCAGTAGGATTATGGATTTTAGCAATCTCACTAATTCTATTTACTATTTATTATTACATTAGACCATTGCTTTGGGGTGCAGATTTATCTATATATGAACCAATGTTTACATTAACACCCTGGGGATTGGTTATATGGATAAACAATATTTTAGAAATAATCGGGATTTATGCTGTGACTTATGGATTTTATAATAAAAAGAATTGGGCGAGACTATATACAATTGCATTTACTGCATTTTCAGCTTTTTGGACTTTTTACTTTCTTTTTTACGAACGAGTATGGCCTTATGAAAGATACACATGGCTTGTGTATTATGTAATTGTGATTACATATCTTTTAATGTCAGATGTCCGAGATTATTTCGTACCAGTTAAAAGAAATGCATTAATATTAAACACATAAGTTATTTTTTAGGAATCCCAATCCACTTAGGTGTTTTTTTCATATATTCCTTATACTCTTTTCCATAATGCCCTAAAGTAATTGCTTCTTCAAAAGGAGACAAATAAAGCATGATCAAAATAAATAGAATTGTTATTAACAAATACACCCAAGAAATACAAGCAAGAGCAATACTAAAATAAAATAAAAAGAAAGCAATAAACATTGGATTTCTTGAAAAGCGATAAACACCCCTAGTAACGGGTTTATCCATAGGTGTAGTTGCAAAATTTATCAGTGCTACAATAATCAAAACACTACTTCCTATGTAAAAAAGTAACCCGATATAAAACCAAATTGTTCCAAGTTTAAATGGTACAAAAATACTATAAAAAAATGAAAAGAACATAGTCACAACCAAGAAATTTGAAATAAATCTATCTTTCCTACTTTTAAGAGGAGGACTATCCGGCATCCTTTTAGAAAACAGAAATTTAATCCCAGCAAACCAATAAATCATTAAGGGTACGATAAAAATCCAGGCATTCCACCAACCTAGTTCAAATGCTGGAATATAAGACATAATTTTTCTCCTTAAATTAAACTCAAGAGAATAACTAATTTAATTATATAATTCATTTTTATTTAGGCCATTTCCAAGAATACCAGACAATCAGTAATGCAGCAATAACCGTTGCTCCAACGATTATTAATTGATGAGCAGTTGGAATCATTGCATGTTCTGCAAAATGAAACAGGTTCAAACCAACAAAGACAATTCCAACAATAGCATTAGCCCATTTATTGGTATTTTCTTGTTTAAGTGTTACAGTTAAAAATGCCATTAGAAACGGAATAAGCCAGAAAAAAGCCATAAACAAAAGCATTCCTTCTGTCATTTGTTCAGCCCATTCACCAGCTAATATTTGATCTAAAACTCCTGGATCCCAAAAAGCAGTACATCGATAACTACCAACAGCAATGAAGATCCACAATATTGAAAGCCTTATTTTTAATAATATGTTTTCCAAAATTTCACCTCCTCAATTATAATTGTAAAATTGATTAACAATTGGTGTTTATTAAACATTTCCTTAACATGCGTTAATTAATAATGTAACAATTGTAACATTAATCCTGTTGCTAAA
>Ga0209635_10001861_pt1 | contig 15871 bp, 20 predicted proteins | sample DeeMarSWOR230_32_FD_187463 | JGI IMG/M metagenome (GOLD analysis project Ga0209635, IMG submission 187463) | Marine sediment microbial communities from White Oak River estuary, North Carolina - WOR-2-30_32 (SPAdes) (version 2) | ecosystem: Environmental > Aquatic > Marine > Intertidal zone >... | reverse complement strand
GTGCTCCGCCCACCACCTGTTTACCCGCGAGCAAAAGCCCTTCGTCAGCGCCATTCTGGAGGACCTCAGCGGCAGCATTGAGATTATGGTCTGGCCCAAAATCTTTGCCGATACCAAAGAGTTGTGGCAGGAGGGCAATATTCTGGAGGTCGGCGGCCGGGTGAAGGTGAGGGAGGAGCGGGTGCAGATATACTGCGACCAGGTGCGCCAGTACCAGCCGGAGGCGGCTCCGCTTGAGCTGGAAACAGCCCCGCCCCCGGCGGAGCCTCCCGAAGAGGCTAAAAAAGTAACTAAAAAAGTGACTCCCAAAGTTACTCGGGAAACGGCTAAAGAAACGGTTGCCGCTCCGGCGAAGGGTCGCCGGCTGGTAATCCATCTCACCCAGACCAGCGACGCCGAGAATGATATTACCTATCTCAACAAATTGATTAACATCATGAAAGACTTCCCGGGCTATGATGAAGTGAGCCTGCGCATTACCAACGGGGAAAAGGTCTTTACTCTCAAGCTGCCTGACCTGACTATTGACTACTCTCCCGAACTGCAGAAGCGGCTGGTGGAGGTGGTGGGGGAGGGTGGTATCAAGATAGAATCGTGTTAATAATAACCAAACGTTAAGGAGATGTTATGGCTAAAACAAATAGCAACCTTGATTTTAGACTTATGGCGCTCAGCTTTAGGGTACGCGATTTTTTCCGGCCCCGGGAGGAGATATTAAAAGAAGTCGGCATCAAGCCCGGCTTTTATATCCTTGATTATGGCTGTGGTTCTGGTGGGTATACTATTCCCGCCGCGCAGATGGTGGGGGAGGTGGGGAAGATTTATGCCCTGGATATACACCCGCTGGCGGTTCAGATGGTGCAGAGCCGGGCCGCCAAAAAGAAATTGACCAATATTGAGACCATCCTCTCCGATTGCGCTACCGGACTGGCTGACCAGAGCTTGGACGTGGTTCTGCTCTATGACACCTTTCACGATTTGGCTGAACCGGATAAAGTGTTAGCCGAGTTACACCGGGTGTTGAAGCTTGGGGACATTCTCTCTTTCAATGACCATCACCTGAAAGACGAAAACGAAATAATAGCTAAGATAACCGGTAAGGGTTTGTTCCAGCTATCAAATAAGGGCAAAAAGGTATATAATTTCCACAAAATTTAGTGAGGAGAAGTGGTAAATGCCCTCAGGTGAGACCCATCAGGGGCACCGCCAAAGGCTCAGAGAGAGATTCATCAAGTCGGGGATTAAGGGCTTTCATGACTATGAAATTATCGAGCTGCTGCTGAGCCTGGGCACCCCCCCGCCGGGACTGTAAACCGGCCGCTAAAGAGGCGGTAAAGAGGTTTAAGACCTTAAGGGGTGTCCTGGAAGCCCCGGCTGAAGAGCTCCAGCAGATAGATGGCATCGGCCCCCAGAACTCTTTTGGTATCCGGCTGGTGCAGGAAGTAGCCCGCGAGTTCCTCAAGGAGAGGATTATTGAGCAGCCGATTTATAAATCCGCCCAGGAGATTTTTGACTACCTCTACCACTCCATGCGTGACCTCAAGAAGGAAGTTTTCAAGGTTATTTATTTAAACAGCCAGAACCAGATTCTTGATACCGACGACCTGTTTGAGGGGACGGTGAATAGCGGTGTCATCTCACCCCGCCAGGTTATGGAGAGTGCGCTAAAGCACTATGCTGCCGCGCTGATCTTTGTCCATAACCATCCCTCCGGCAACCCCGAGCCGAGCCGGAGCGATAAAGAGCTGACCCGGGACTTGGTCTATGCCGCCGGTATTATCCAGAAAAAGGTTCCTTTTTATAGAAGTTAACAATAAGTCATAAGGTAAAATTTCAAGAACTAGCTAGTTTATCACCCCTTCCCTTGGGCACTGGAAAGAAATGCGAAAACAAAAAGCCTCCCAAGTAGGAAGCTCATATTGCTGGGTGTGTGCTTGAAGGCTATAAAGAGGGTTTTTTGGTAGGCTATGGTGAGGGATATTTAAAAGGCACTAAATTAGTCAGGCAAGAATAGTTTTAAGTTTTAGCGTTTTCGTACCTTTATACCAAAGAGAAAGCGGGTGGCGTTAATCCGGCGCACGACCTCATATATCACCAGTGAGCTTAGAAATACGGCAGCTACGACGAAAAAGTACTTAGCCACGACAGGAATATCCCACTGTATCACGTAATATCCGATAACGACTATGAGCGTTTGATGCAATATATAAACCGGTAAGACGGCATCATTAGCGTAACGAATCAAGCCGTTAGTGAAATTCACCAGCCCTATCCCTATACCCCAAAAAGTCAGCAGCCACAGCCAACAGTCGATAGCATACAGTGAGAGGAGGAGTGCTTGTGTTGTGGCTAAAACATCTGTCTTCATCAAGTAGAGTACAACAAGAATAAGGAAAGCCGTAATAAGCGAAACGTAACGATTGCGATAGATAACCTGAGTAATCCGACTATCGGATACCATCAGGAAGCCGAAGAAAAAGATGGTAATATAGAAGAGGAAGTTCCGCCAGTCGCTGATAAGGTTCTGGTTACCGGAGCCGTAAATAGGTAATAAGAATACGTTATAAATAATAAGTGGAACCGCTAGTAAATATATATTCCCGGGCTTGGAAAGGAATCCGGCAATACCAGATATTACTGACTTTTTCTCTTCCCGCCGAAGATACCGGAAGAGCGGCAGAAGTAGCAGAGAAAATACAAAAAGGTAAGCTAAAAACCACAAGTGGTGCCAGCTTAAATTGCCGGACGCGGCGCTTTCCATGCTATAGGTGCCCTGAAACGTCTGGGGATACCAAGCGAAAAAGGAACCGGTAAAATCACCATCAAAAACCCGCTCAAGATAGACCTGCGGGGGAACAATAACGAGCATACCGAAGATAAGCGGGACAAGGATGCGTGAAATCCTCTCGCGGGTAAATTGCCATGCGCTACGCCTACCAAGTGAAAACCATGCCGCCGCCCCAGCCACCAAGAAAAACAGGGGCATCTGCCAGACATCTAGGATACGGAGAAAAACCTCTATTCCAAAATTTTCTGTAGCATTTTTAATATGCCACGGTTCATAATCAAACAAACGCCCGCTGTGGAAAAACACCAATAGGAACATTGCCCCGGCCCTGAGCCAGTCGATGTAATACTGCCTGTCCTGTTTGTTATGCATATAACGTTTCAGTTTTGCAATAGAGCCACTACAGCTTTGAGAATATTAACACAAACATTTTTGATACTACAATAGATTAATCAAGTTGAATAATGGAATTCGACATTTCTATATTCTGTTGCCTGCATTCTCAGCGTCGGCTCAACAAATAAGTAAATTGTTGCTGTCGTAGAAAACGTTCCTTTTTACCTCGCTACCCAATCTAGTGGGTGGTATAATACGCATGTTTAGCTGAGGCAATATGACTAAGCGTTATGAACACACGCAAGTTGGTTATCTGATCATAGCGACGATGGCAGCTGTCATGGTGTTGATTGGGGTTGTGCTTGCAAATGCTGGTATCAATTGGATTGCTATCGCGGTCTTGGTTATCATTGCGGTGGCTTTGGTATTATTTTCTAGTCTGACTGTGGTCATCTGGGAAGAAGAGCTAGAAGTTAGATTCGGTCCTGGGCCAATACGCAAACGGTTTAAGTTGAATGAGATAGAATCGTGCCAAGTTGTTAAGAATCGTTGGTACTATGGATGGGGCATTCACTTGACACCTCACGGCGTGCTATTTAATGTTTCCGGCTTTCATGCTGTCGAGATCAAGCTTAGAACAGGTAAGAAATTCAGAATCGGTACGGACGTTCCACAGGAGCTTGAGGAAGCCATTAGGCAAGCCATAAATTCTCACTAAAGTAATTGTAGAAATAACAATCATTCCTTTTTTAATTCAATAATCGCTTTATGATATTACCGTCTCCACCATTGAATAAACTCAATAGGGAGTGATATCACTAGTATCGTTATTGACACTAAGATGCTCTCGTTTTAAACTCTATCTGCTCGCGGCCTTACTTGGAGTTGGCATATGTATAAATTACTGGCTAGTATTGGGTTTACCTTGTTAGTGGTCGGGAATGCTGGTTTATACATTTCTACATTCTTCTTGGAATGGGGTAGCGTAGGCTGGGTTTTGGGTAATATTGCTTTTGGAACATTCTCAGTGATTGGTTTGGGTACTCTCATTTATATTCTTATAGTGGTTGAATGATTAAAAACTCACTTAGTAAATAGCATCAGAGGCAGTACATGACGCTCCGTAGAAGAACTTTACTTATCATCAGTACCATGTTTCTTTGTCTGGTCCTTATCCTGTACTTCATGATACAAGGCATATCATTGAGTTTGTATGAAGACATTCCGAGTAACTTATACGGGCAATTAAGGCCAGCGATTGCATATATTATTCTTTCTGTAGTGGGATTTGGTTTGCTGTTTGGTCTGGCCACCATATTTCTTGTGGAAAAACAGGTAATATCTAGGCTTACTCGACTCAGTAATGGTATTGAACAAATCGGTAAAGGCGGTGACCTGTCATCAAGGGTCTCAATGGGAGGAAAGGACGAGCTTTCCAAAGTCGCGGAGAATATTAATGGCATGCTTATCGCACTACAACAATCCGAGGATAAATTACATGAGCTCCTCAAAAAAGAAAAAGAGCTTGGTAAGGAATTACAGGATGAAATCATAAATAGGGTTGAATTCACACGGGCACTAGTTCATGAGATAAAAACCCCTCTTACACCTTTATTGGCGAATAGTGAATTACTTGCTGAAGAGGTGAAAGAGGAAACACTTCAACGCTTAGCGCGAGGTATTAATAAAGGTGCCGTCAGTCTTAATCAGAGGATTGATGAACTACTTGACCTGGCAAGGGGTGAAGTGGGTAAGCTCACGATAAATCCAGCGTCCGTAGATATTAAGCAGTTACTACAGGAAATAGCAAGCGAGATGGGTTCAATAATCCAGCAGAATGGGCTATCCTTAGATTTAGAATTGCCTAAATCACTGCCCAAAGCCTGGGTGGACCAAGACCGTTTACGCCAAGTTGTCCTCAATCTTATTAACAACGCAATCAAATTCACGCCCAGCGGGGGTAATATAACTTTATGGGCAAATAAGAAGGGAAACAATCTAGTAATTGAAGTTCAGGATACAGGGCCTGGGATAAGTAAGGAAAGCCAGCAGTGGTTGTTTAAACCGTATTATCAGTTAGGCGGCGAAACAACGCGTCGCAAAGGACTGGGACTGGGATTGAGCCTGTCAAAGAAGCTCATTGAACTACATGGCGGTAAGATATGGGTTGATAGCCAGAAAGGAAAAGGTAGCATTTTCGGCTTTTCGCTACCTTATTTATCCAAGTAGTTAAAAGCTTCCTTTTTTAACTCACCGTTCCACGCCTAGACTTCAAGCGTGAAATTTAGCGCACCTTTGTTATTGCATTCCCAAGTATGCTATGAGTCGATAGATATTGACAAAGCCATATAATTGTAGTAAACTTCTACAAGAATAAAAACTCCTGGATAACGGTTGGTCACCTGACAAAGGTGGCAGCGCCTGAAGAGGCGTGGGATCCTACCGCCGGGAGTTTTTTTATATATTATTCAACCACTCATATGTTCCTGATAGAAGTGTGGGGATTTGTTTGCTTTTATATGGCATAAATTTTATGCCGTAGCCGAATACTTTATTGCCTCGTCTGTAGAGTTTGTCTTCTAGTCTCAGTATATATGAGTCTTCTATGATGCCATATTTTATCTCTATAGCGTTTTGTAATGCCCCACAAACACAATCAGCAAGTTGTACTATGTTTGAATGTGTTTTAGCTTTGGGTTTTACCCCCAAGATGCAACCTTTTCTAATTTCGCAGTCTGGCTGACTTTGTATATAATTCAAATAACTGCTTAGCTCTGTATATTCAATTCCAGCTTTATTTTCCGCGTATATCCTTGCTTTGTAACCCCCGTCGTCGCAATGCCAACTAATGCGTTCCACCAAATACCTAAAAGTATAAAAATATAGCCTTCTTCCTCTTAGCTTCGGAGTGGTATTAACAATATCCGGGTGTTGTGTGTCAACTAGGACCGAACAGATGGTAAAGTTACTATTCGCTAATTCGTCAATTACTGCTTTTTTTCTTGGATGACTCAATTCAGCCCAATGCAGGGGTTTGGTAGCACTCCAATTAATTCGTGACTTTATTTGCTGATAAGTGTATCCCAACGATGTTGCTTCTTCTTGACTAGCAATTATTGCCCCGAGGACAAACCACTTAGTTCCTTTCCCACCAATACCCTCATCTCCAGATTCATCGATATATGCATACTTTTCCATTTTGTTTTCTTGTCTTAAGTTACTGAAATAGTATTCTAGTAAGTCATTTCGTTTTCCAGTCCTTTTAATTATACTGCCTTGCGATAGGTATTAGGTACTAATCAATCTAAATCGCGCTGCCCAAAAGGATTCGTTTTTCTAACATGCAATGTAGATATAACAAAGGTGCGCTAAATTTCACGCTTGAAGTCTAGGCGTGGAACGGTGAGTTAAAAAAGGAACAGTTGATGCCCCATAACATGAACATTGTCTAAGCAGTATAGACTAATTTTATCTTTGTCCAAAACATCCTCAAGATCACCTGCCCCAAATAAGAGAAAATGTACCTCCCGCTGTTGCTGAATTATTTGATTGGCGAGTAAAATGGGAAAAAGGCATTTATGTGGCTTGCTCACCAAGAGCTGACATACCTGCCGATATTAGAAGCCCAAGTGAAGGCAATCAAACAATGTCAAACTTTCATTTCCCCGGACGAACTACCTCCAGAGCTACAAAGTTAGCCGTGACTAAGGGGTACCCCAGATATGGAGAGTAACGCTAATATTTTACTCGAATTTCAGGAAAGTATCTTACCCCTAGTTAAATACACACTAATTGCTCTGGCCATATTCTTTATGCTCCTACTGATAATATACTTGGTTTCAATTTATATACACCACCGCCAAAGGCGATACACTGAATGGAAAACAGCCTATTGCCAAAGTCTAATCACCAGTCTATTGAATGGAGACAAGTCCCCACTCGATTTGAAACTTTCCCCAAAAGAAAAAAATTGTTTTCGAGATACTCTGCTCAATGAATACCCCGGACAGGATGCATCCGGTAAAAACGCAATAAGAGATATTTATAAAGTACTCGGGTTTTTTAAAAGTGACACCCAACAGCTAAAGAGTCGTCTTTGGTGGCAGAAGGTCACGGTTATCGAAAGGCTGGGGGTGCTGGAGATGGCCGAGGCAGAAGAATATGTCATCCCCTCTTTAGCAAGCAAGAAAAGCGAAGTCAGGTTTTCAGCATTGAGAATGCTGGCATCAGCCGGTAGCCAGAAGCTGGGCGACATTCTGCCCCAGATATTTGCCGATAATACCAGGTGGGCATATCGCTTTCTGGTTAATAACCTGTTTAACACCAGTATCCCGGTGGACAGTTTAAAACCGCTGGCATCATCGCCAAATCGAGATTTGAGGAAGGCTGCCGCCATACTCTTGGGTAAGCCAGCAAATAAAAAAGCCATTCCGATGCTGCACAACTTGTCGGGCGATAAAATAAAGGACGTTCGCCGTGAGGCAGTTCGCTCACTGGGTAGAGTCGGTTCCATTGAAGCAATACCCGTTTTATCTGACCGACTAAGTGATGTAAACCCACAAGTGCGAGCCGGGGTCGCCATGGCTCTCGGAGAATTGAAAGATAGTACCACCCTGTATCTATTGGACAGACTCGCCGCCGACCCCGATTTTGAGGTGCGTCTTCAGGCATTTTTCGCCCTCCGACAATTTGGCCAATCCGGGAAGAAGATAATCAGGAAGTACCAGACAAAGTACCCCGAGATTGCACAGGAATTTCTTAGCCCAAATAGAGGCAGGGAATATGGTGCTTGATATCATAATTTATTACAACCTAGTCGTAATATTTTACTTTCTCGTGCTCAACTTCTACTACATTTTCCTCTTGCTGTTGGCATCAGATACGCTCTTTTATTACCAAAGAACCCGTCAGCTCCGAAACCCGCGTAAAGAGGCTAACCCTCTGGCGGCAAGTATCGCCATATTAGCCCCTGCCCATAATGAAGAACCGACCATCGTTGAGAGTGTTCGCGCTTTGCTCCATGTAGAATATCCAGAGCTTGAAGTAATCGTCATTAATGACGGGTCTAAAGATAATACCCTTACTGTACTGAAGAACGCCTTTAAACTCTTTGCCGTCCCGAGAGCGGCCGAAACAAGAATCACAACCAAGCCCGTAAAAGGAATCTACCAATCGGCGGTGGATAGGAGGCTCACCGTTATTGATAAGGAAAATGGCGGCAAGGCCGATTCATTAAACGCCGGACTGAACACTTCCCGAAGTCGTCTGTTCTGCGCAATTGATGCCGATTCCCTGATTGAAAAAGACGCCCTTAACAGACTGATGCAGTATTATCTGGAGCGTGAAGCTAAAACCGTGGCTCTAGGCGGTGTTGTTCGTATTGCCAATGACTGTCGTATCGAAAATGGCGAGGTTATCGAGGCCAGGGTGCCCAAGAAATTTCTGCCTGCAATGCAGGTGATGGAGTACATTCGTGCTTTCCTGTGCGGGCGAGCCGGATGGAATAAACTGAATAGCTTACTCATTATTTCCGGCGCATTTGGATTGTTCGAGCGTAAATCGGTAATGGAATGTGGAGGCTACCGAACCGATACCGTAGGTGAAGACATGGAACTTGTCGTCCGCCTGCATCGAATGATGCGCCAACAAAAGAAACCTTATCGGGTGGTGTTTGTACCAGACCCGGTTTGCTGGACGCAAGCCCCAGATACGCTAAAGGTACTGGAGCGTCAACGAAACAGATGGCAGCGGGGTTTGATTGAAACCATGCTCCATCATTGGAAGATGATTGGCAATCCCAGATATGGATTGCCCGGTGCTATCGGTATGCCATATTTTCTTTTCTTTGAGGTACTTGGTCCCGTTATTGAGATTACCGGCTATATTGTAGTAATCATATCTTACATCTTTGGGTGGATTAATTTAACATTTTTGTTACTATTTATATCATTGGCTATTCTCTTTGGAGTCTTACTGTCACTATTTTCCCTGCTGCTGGAAGAATTTACGGTAAAAAAATACGAGAACCCCAAGGATGTTATTAAATTATTTATACTGGCCGTACTGGAAAACTTTGGCTATCGGCAACTACATTCATGGTGGAGACTAAAAGCGATTTTTGATTTTATTGGCAGGAAAAGGTCTTGGGGCGAAATGCAAAGGAAGGCTTTTGCCCCATAGTTAGAGGGTACATAAGCTTGTTTTGTTACCTCAGTGACAGAGACAAAAAGGTTCCATTGTAAGTATTGACATCCACGTATTACAGGACTAAACTCTAGTTCCAACATACAAAACGCTATTAAAAATCAGAATAAGTAAGGAGGTTGATTATGAAAAAAAGAAGTGAAGAGGAAACACAAGGCGAGGGTACCGAGGTAGAACAGCCCGAGATGGAACAGCCCGAGATGGAACAGACTGAAGTTGAGGGTACTAAAGTTCAGAAGGAGGAGGTTCAAAGGAGCAGCCTTGCCAAAGTAGACGTCGTTACGAGTGAAAAGAAAGTAACTATGTCTGCACCAGTAAAGGAGTTTGAGGATTTCAAGAATAGCTTCAAGAGCATGATGGTGGCCTTTACTAATTTTATAGAAGCTGCCGGGCTGGAAATAGGCAAGGATGAAACCAGCACCACAATTAACATGCTGAGACTCAAATTTGATGAAATGAGAAAGGATTTGCAATCAGAGCGGACCAAGATGAGCAAGGAGTTAGTTCCTCGGGGCGAATTCGATGAGTTCAAGGCTGCCACTGAGGCAGAAGAGGCCAAGAGGCGTGAAGGGTCTGTTCCTCGCAGTGAGTTTGAAGAATTAAAAGCAGCTACTGAAGAAAGGGCAGCAAAGGCAAGCGAGGATTACGTCACTCGTTCGGAGTTTGAACGCTTCAGGGCAGCTGTAAGAAAAGTAATCTAAGCATAATTGGAAACGTATTGGACATGAGTGAGCCTGAACATTGTTTTCTTTGAGATAGATGAACTGGCTAAGTCAGTCGATACTCGTCTTGGAATTAAATATAGTAATTTGATATTAAACTTGAAGGGGGCGTCTAATGGTGCAGTTTCCTATTTGGGTGTGGTTTCTGTGGGTAGTGGGAGTGATTGCAGCGGGAGTCGGGCTTGGTTACCTTATAATCTTTTTGTTCTGGAAAATAGAAAGGAAATTCTTCCCCGAAGTAGCTGTTCCTAAGCATATTGAGCCCGAGGTTAAGAAGGTAGAGGAACCGGTCGCACAGCCAGTGTCGGTTGAAAGAGAAATCGCTCCAACTATGGAAGAAGCATTATCTCCTGAACAGAATAGATTGGTAAGGTTCACAGACGTGTTACATTCGAAATTCAATCATCCTTTTAAGACAGTCAATGCAATAGCCTGCTGGGATCTCGCTTTGAAGGATGGGGATGAAGTCCGGGATACCGAGGGTAAAGAGATGAAACTACAGGTAATTAAACCAAAAAGCGAAGCTGAACGTACACGATATATACTGGTGGATAAAGCCGGACACCATACGATTTCAGTAATTCCCGGAAAAGAACACATAAAACGGGAGACCAAGCTAGACTTCGATAAAATGAGTATTATCCGGTAATTACAATTTATCAGTTTATAGATTTTTATTATGAATTAACATACATCCCGATGATTACGTGGGTGTATTTGCTCTATTTGCCATCCTGGTTCTTATTCTGATGCTAAAAGGTATTATGTTACTGTGCCTATGTAATGCAGATAAGGGTCCTGGACCATATTATTGTGGGTAATAATCAATACTTCAGCTTTGCCGTTGAGGGGCTGATTGAGGAATATGAGACTGGCTATTTGAACCTCAAGATAAGAGAGCGGGCCGGAAAGCCAAGCCGCTACCAGGCAAAAGCGCCTGATGCCAGATTTTACGGGCAGCAGTAATTATTTTAGTGCTTTTTGCCCGAGGCTTCCAGGGAAAGCAGACGCTGCTTCATCTCCGCCCCCCCGCTGAAGCCCCCCAGCCGGCCACTGGTGGCGATGACCCGGTGGCAGGGGATGATAACGGGCAGCGGGTTTTTGCCCAGGGCCTGTCCCACCGCCCGCAGCGCTTCCGGTTTGCCCGTTTGCTCCGCCACCCAGTCATAGCTCCTGGTCTCACCATAGGGGATAAGCCTGGTTATCTCCCACACCTCGCGCTGGAAGGGGGTGGCTTGGGACAGGTCGAGCTTGTCGGGAAAGCTCACCCCGGCGCCATAAAAATAGGCGCTGAGCCGCTCTATCAGGTCTTTAAATGAATTGGGAGACCAGCTGGCAAAAGTTACGCCATCACCCAATTGCTGGCGGGCTTTCTGGGCGGAGGACTGGGGCAGGGTGGTGGCCAGCAGCCCGGAACTTGAGCCCAATACGCCTGCCCAGCCCATATTGGTTCTGAAGGTAGCGTAGCGCAGTTTGGAACCCATGATTTACATAACTATGACTTCAGCAGGTGGCGGCGCTGCAGATAGGCGGCAAAAATTATTAATGCCAGCCCCAGCAGAATACTGACCAGTATCTTGATTAGCTGCGGGATGTCCATGCTCAAAAAGTAGGCCAGGGTAAAGACACCGGTGACGCAAGCCACCCCGTAGGTAACGGTGTGCGCCTTAATTGGTTTGCTGCTTACCGCCCGGTAGATAAGCCAGCCGATGAAAACTAGTGTGCCTAATACGGCGACTGTCGCTGCCATCTATTTACCACCCCAGTTCCTCAAAGTATTTGCCCAGAAAGCCAAACATACCCACGGTCAGTAGCAGGGAGACCAGTTTCCCTGCCTCGGAGAGATACTTCACGTATTCCGCAGCCAGGTAGCCAATGCCGGCCAGGCAGAGCAGAATGCCAAAACCAAATAAGATATATTCTATCTTCATTTTAAACTCCCAATTATCGGGGCGGAACTATTTCCGGTTTGGGCGGGTAGGAAATCGGGTTTATGCTGACGATTATCTTTCGTTCTATCTCTCCCCTTTTGATGATTATAGAGTACTGGTAGGATTGCTCAGGGGGGTTGGGGAGAAGCTCGGCGGTATCTACCAGCCACTCCGCCTCTGCCTTGGCGAAGGGGTCTATCGAGACCGATTGTGTGCCCAAATCACTGACCTTTTCCTGACCACGCCATACTGAGGCTTCAATATCGGCGCTATAGCCGGAAAACTGGTGGTTAGCCACTTCATATTGCAGGAATACTTTCTCCCCCCAGTTTACCCCGGTTGACCAGGAATAGTCTTGGCGCAGCCAGAAATCGGGCTCTATCTTCTGCTCGTACTCGCCGCTGGTAACATAGAGGGTGTCATAGACACCCAGATAGCCATCAACCACAAATATGGCGATAAGACCAAAGAAGCAGGCCAGGGTGAGATATAAAAACAGATTCCTTCTCATTGTCTATATTATACCACGCAAACGCCATAGGGTATTTCAACCCAGCTCGGGTTCAATCAGGCCGTAGTTGCCATCCTTGCGCCGGTAGAGCAAATTTAATGAATCGGTCTCGGCATTAAGAAACAGAAAGAAGTCATGCCCTAGTAATTCCATCTGGTCAATGGCTTCGTCCACTGACATTGGCTTGACGGCAAAGCGCTTGACCTTGGTTACCCTTTGGGGCGGTGTGGTGGTCTCTAACTCCAGCTGAAATTCGGTTCGGGCCAGGGAGCTACCCCGCCCCTTTTTGTATAGCTTCCCCTTATGGTGCTCAATCTGCCGGTCCATGGTCGCCACCACCTTATCAATAGCCGCCAGCAGGTCATCCCCCCTCTCCTCGCCGCGCAGAATGGTGCCGTGGCTATCCAGGGTTATCTGGGCAACAAAGCGGTGCGCCACGGACTTGGTCTTTTCTTCGGTGACTTCCACTATGGCTTCAATAATGCCGGGCAGGTGGCGGCTGAGCTTGTCCATTTTGCGCTCAATATAGCGCCGCACGGTAGGGGTTATCTTTACATTCTTACCGGTTACCTGTAACTCCATATGCTTACTCCTTTAGATCTCCCTGGTGAGCACCACCCCCCACACCGAGCTAGCCCCGCCGGCCTTAACTGCCCTGGCGCAGGCATCAAGGGTCGCCCCCGAGGTGGCGACGTCATCGATGAGCAAAACCGGCTTATCTTTAAGTCGCTGGTTGCGGCAGGAAAAGGCATTGGCGACATTAGCCCGCCGTTCGGCTACGGTTTCGGCTCTGGCTTGGGGAGGTGCCTCCTGTTTTCGGATGAGGCAGCCATCTACCACCAGTAATCCGGTGAGCTTGCTCAGCTCTCTGGCTAGCAGGCGGGCTTGATTGTAGCCCCGCTCCCGCAGTCGTTTGGCGTGCAGTGGCACCGGCACCAGGACTTCTCCCGGCAATGGATTTTTAACCAGATAGCGGTGCAGTAATTCCGCCAGCGGTTGGGCTAGGGCTCTCAGGTTGCGGTACTTTAGCTGGTGAATTGCCTGGCGCATTACCCCCTCAAACCGGAAGGGGGCACGTATACCGTCTATGGCGGCTTGCCAGCCAACACAGCTGGGACAGAGAACGCCACTGGCTTGGGGTCGGCCACACTGTGGACAGACGGGGGGCATAATTCGGGCTAGTGAGTGATAACAGGAATCGCAGATAAACTCACCCTCCCGGCCACAGCCTACACACCACCGGGGAAACAGCAAATCCAGTGCTATCCCCTTAACCTTGGCTAATTGAGGAAGCACACCTGCCATCTATTCAAAATTTACCGCTAAACTCTATCGGACACGAGCACTATGAGCTGCCCCGCTCATAATGGGTTCATTAATATAGATATCCCCATTCCTGATCTTCAGGTTAAAGCCACAATTGGGGTTAGTGCAAACCCAGGCTTTGTAGTGAATAGCTGCCCCTTGATTGCCAAAATCAGATAGAGGTACTAGGTCTCCACTCTGGCACTTCTGGCATTTGGGGAAATTGAACTGTTCCAATAGGGCCACCTCCCAACCGGATAAATTTTCTAACAGTATACACTAAGCATTTTTCGTTGGCAAGGGTTTGCCCAGTCTGGCGGAGCTAATTTGACTATAAATCGCCCCCTCTCTGGTCAGCTGGCTCCGCATTAAGCTGATAGACTCAACTTTAATGCCAGAGGCAGTCTTGAATGTGGTGCTGGCAATAAGCTGACCCAGGCTTTGGCGCTGGGCAGGTGTTGCCTGGTCGCGAAGCCGAGCCAGGGTAAGATGAGCTACGAAGGGGCGTGACTCTGGGGTAAAACCTAAAGTAGCCAGACCGGACTCAAGGTTTTGCTGAAGCTGTTTTAATCTGTCTAGTTCTCCGCTGAGGCCTACCCAGACTACCTGGACTCGTCTCAGATTGGGGAAAACACCGAGCTCGCTGACCTCCAGAGTGAAGGGGGCGATTTCGGGGACGGCCGCCGCCATTACCTTGGTGATGTCATCCAGCCGGTCCGGTGCCACATTGCCCAAAAACTTCAGGGTTAGGTGAATGCTGTAGGGGTCAACCCACTTTACCCAGTGCTGTTCCCCCGATTTCAGCTGTGCCTGAAGCCGGCTGAGCTCGGCTTTCAGCGCCTCAGGCAGCTCAATGGCAATAAAAGAGCGAATCGGCTCCATGCTTCGGCTGGCTCCACCCTGTCTTAAGTACCCAGTAACCTCCGGGCATTATCGCCCAGAATCAGGCTTTTGGTTTCCTGGGCTAAATCCAGCGAGTTTATCTCCTTAAGCAGACGCCCCTGCGCCAGCAGGGGGTAGTCGCTACCGAACAGAATTTTGTCAGCGCCGACCAGCTGAATCACCTGTTGATATATCTCGGGGCTGTAGAGATAGGGCGAGGCGGCGGTATCAAAGAAGACGTTTTTCATTGCCTTTTTTACCTCAGGCATCAGGGCATAGAAGGGAAGCCCCCCTCCCCAGTGGGCACAGACGATGGTTAAATCGGGGAAGCTGGTAATAAAGGGGTAGAGCATTTCCGGGGTAATTGCCCCCTTGCCGAGGTAGTGATGGCCAACCGGCTCCGAGGCGTGGGTTAGCAGAATCAGCCGGTGTTTTTTTAGTGTCTCAATGATGGGTAACATTATCTCGTCATTGAGGTCAAATAGCTGCATATCCGGTCTTATCTCGCCGATGCCCCTTATCCCCCCTTGGGCACAGCGCTCAATCTCGGCGACGGCGGCGTCAAAAGAGTTGGGCTGGACGCTGCCGAAGCCGATTAATCGCTTCGGGTAGCGGGCAATTGACTCCAGGATATAATCATTGGTCTCGACACACAGCTCGTGGGTGGTCCAGCCAATATTGACGATAACCGAGATGTCAATGCCTTCTTTATCCATGCTGTCAATAAGCTCGTCGGCGGTAGCCAGCTTGGCCTCTTTGGGGGAGTAGAGAACGGCAAAGCAGGGGTCGCTGTCAATATACTGGTGGCGCTTGTTCTTTATCTGGGGTGGGAAGACATGGGTGTGGCAATCAATAATCATTGCTAGATTCTAGCAAAATCTCGGCGATGACTTCAAGTTTTGCCCCTGAATTTGCTTGAAATTTAGAGATTTAGCTCAAAAAATATAGTAAAATAGCGTCACTGACGGTTGTTTAATTGTCAATAAAGTTATAAGATAATGGACTAGGAAGCGGAGGAATATCGAGGGAAGGGGGGTGATAGCAACCCTGGTTGTAAAGTGGGCTAATTTATTACCGGTTAATCTATATTGTTAAGCCGTTAGGGCTAACTATAAAAAATAACCACCGAGGTAGAATAATGTTTACAGAACTGGTTCACATAGGTTTCGGCAATATACTAGCCATGAATAAA
>Ga0209635_10001860_pt1 | contig 15872 bp, 22 predicted proteins | sample DeeMarSWOR230_32_FD_187463 | JGI IMG/M metagenome (GOLD analysis project Ga0209635, IMG submission 187463) | Marine sediment microbial communities from White Oak River estuary, North Carolina - WOR-2-30_32 (SPAdes) (version 2) | ecosystem: Environmental > Aquatic > Marine > Intertidal zone >... | reverse complement strand
ATCTTCGAAGAAATCTAATGATCAGAATAAAACTGATGATAAAATTGCATCAAAAATAGAAACAACCGATAAATCATCTAAGGAAAAAACATTGGAAAATAAAGAAACAAAACATAAACCAGAAAAGAAATCAGATAAAAATAAACAAGAGAATACATCTGAAGAATCAGTAAAAAAAGAACATGATAAAAATGGAGGTAAATAAATATGGCAAGAGCAGGAATTGCACATATATTTGCATCATTTAATAACATAATAATAACTATCACTGATTTAACTGGTGCTGAAACAATTACCCGTTGCTCAGGTGGTATGGTAGCAAAATCAGCAAAAGATGAAGGATCTCCATATACTGCTATGAAAGTAGCACAGATCGTTGCAGAAGCATCTATGGAAAAAGGAATCAACAAAGTCGATGTTAGAATCCGGGGTCAAGGCGGTAACAAAGCTGGAACACCCGGTCGTGGCGCTCAAGCTGCAATCCGTGCTCTTGTGAGAGGAGGTCTGAAGATAGGCAAAATTGAAGATGTCACTCCAATACCTCATGACGGCTGTAGAAAGAAAGGTGGCAGACGAGGTAAACGCGTTTAGGTGACAATATGAAAATCGATGTTTTAGAATTAAAACCAAAAAAAGCAGTATTAAAAATTGAGGGAGTCGAAACATACCTTGTTAATTCTTTGAGGAGGATAATGCTTTCTGAATTACCTACACTTGCTATAGAAAATGTTGTCATATATGATAATACCAGTGCTCTTTTTGATGAAATAATCGCCCATCGTTTAGGTCTAATCCCAATCCCAACAGATCTTAGTTTGTTAACATTTAGAGATAAGTGTATATGTAAGGGCAAAGGATGCCCAAACTGTACAGTACGATATACCCTAAGTAAGGAAGGTAAGGATGAAAAGACTACTGTTTATTCGAGCGACCTTCAACCTGCTGAAAAAAGCTGGCAGATAAAGGAAGGAAATATACCAATAGTAGAACTCCACAACGATCAGCGTCTAATTTTAGAAGTAGAAGCCATTCTCGGTTGTGGGAAGGATCATGCAAAATGGCAATCTATTCAAGCTCCTGGATACAGATTTGCTCCATATATTGAAATTGATAAAAAAAGAATGAAGGAAATTGAAGAATTCATAAAAGAACTTCCAGATGGACTTGTTACAATAAAAGGCAATAATATAGAGATAAATAATGATGATAAAATAACTGTTCTAGAATCTTATATTGATAAAGCAAAAGTAGACTTTATCACTATCAAAAGAGACCCAAGTAAAATAATATTCAGTTTTGAAACAGACAGTTCGTTGGATGCAGAGGAATCTCTAATAAAATCAGTTGAAATACTAAAAGAAAAATATAACGAATTTGGAAAACTTCTTAAAAAACTGAAATAAGATTTAAAGATAGTTTTATTTAGAATGAATTACGTGGATATTTTGATTATATTAAAGACATTCAGAGTAATTATTCTCCTTATATTGGTGGGGAAAGTAATGTAAGAAATGATAACAATAATCTAGTAAAAGACAGTAAATCTAATAACACATTTTCAGATAGCAACAATACAACAGGGGCCTGTAGGGTAGCTTGGCATCCTTGTAGCTTCGGGAGCTATAGACTTGAGTTCAAATCTCGGCAGGCCCACTTCTACTTCAAGAAGGGGTTCCAATCAACAGGACCAAAAAAATGTTCTATTAATTTTCCTTTATTAAGATTTTTACTTATTAAATGAAAAATATATTATATTTTACCATATTATATTATTTTAGTGTCTTTATTTATCATTTCTTATCTTCTTAATTTCATAGTGTTTTGGATGCGGACCAATATTACCACTATTACAATTTGGACAACGGCTTATCTCATCTACGATCCATTCAAAATGACAATGATTACAAAATATTATCATTCTTCTACCTCAAACTTAACTCTTATAACAATCAATAATATATTTAAGCAATATATCATATTAACTTATTAATACTTAATAAATTACAGCATCTTGACAATTTTAACTCTAATATTAATTTGATAAAAAATTGAATAATCAGATTTTAATATTAAATCAAAATTCAAAGAAAACCCATTTAATCATAACGATTAAAACTAAAATATTATAAAAAATTATCATACAAAATATTTTAATTAAAAGGTTTTGATACATGCAATCAATGAAAATATATGAAATCTTTTATTCAATACAAGGAGAGGGAAAATGGACAGGTTTACCTAACATATTTATAAGGACAGCAGGTTGTAATCTACGATGCTCCTTTTGTGATTCAACATATGCATACGATGAAAAACAGAAGATGACTATAAAAGAAATTGTAAAAGAAATAAAAAAATATAACTGCAAACATATATGTATAACTGGCGGAGAACCACTACTACAAGTTGAAACAAATAATTTGATTGATATCCTTTGCAATAAAGGTTATAAAATATGTATTGAGACAAACGGAAGTATTAATATACAAAAGATAGCAGAGAAAAAATCCGTGATGATATCCCTTGACATAAAATGTCCTTCATCAGGCATGCACAAAAAAATGTATTTTGATAACATATTACATCTTAATGTTGATGACCAAATAAAATTTATTATAGGAAATAAAGAAGATTATGAATATGCAAAAAAAATCGTTCAAAGTTATAAGATTTTTTGTCCAATTTTTTTCCAACCTGTTGAAGGTACTAATCTAAAAGAACTTGCTAATTGGATACTTAATGACGGATTAACTGTAAAATTAGGTTTACAGATCCATAAAATAATATGGGGAAATAAAAGGGGATTTTAATTTTGATTGTATCAATAATTTAAAAAAGAAAAATGATCTCTTACCTCTAGATATTCAACACAAACTATATAGATACCAATCGTATTGTGAGTTGAAAAAAAATAAAAATATTTGTACCAATAATTATAAAATAAAATTGAGGTGAAAAAATATGCAACCGGCAAATATGGCGTATGATAGAGCAATAACTGTCTTTTCTCCAGATGGCAGATTGTTTCAAGTGGAATATGCTCGAGAGGCAGTAAAACGAGGTACTACAACTGTTGGTTTAAAGTATAAAACAGGTGTGGTCTTAATAGTAGATAAACGCATTACATCACATTTAATTGAGCCGGGTTCAATTGAGAAGATATTTGCAATAGATAAACACATAGGATGTGCAACATCTGGCCTTGTAGCAGATGCAAGAGCTTTAATCGATAGAGCCCGTCTAGACGCACAGATAAATGAGATAACATATGATGAAAGAATACAGGTTAAAACACTTGTTAAAAATATATGTGATTTTAAACAAACTTATACTCAATATGGAGGGGTAAGACCTTTTGGTACTGCTTTATTAATAGCAGGTTATGATGAAACAGGTGCACGATTATTTTCAACTGATCCATCAGGTGCATTGATGGAATACAAAGCAAGTAGTGAAGGTGCAGGACGTAATGGAGCCATGAGCTATTTCGAAGAGAATTATAAGGATGGTATATCTATGAATGAGGCCATTGACATGGGCATAAAAGCACTCCATAAGGGCACTGAAGGAAAACTCAATCCTAATGCAACTGAAATAGGTGTTGTCGACAAAGAATTTAATTTCCATATTTTACCACAAGATAAAGCAAAAGAATATGTAAAAAAGGCTATTGGAGGAAATTAGAATTGGTTAGTCTTGATGATGCTGTTATCGCAAGATTGAAAAAAGGCGTTGAACACTTCGAAATACTAGTTGATCCTTATGCTGCAGCAGATCTTATTGATGGAAGCGAGATAGACATCATTCAAAGCCTAGCAATAGATGCAGTTTTTAAGGATTCAAAGAAAGGTAAACATGCATCAGAAGAGTCACTTCAAAAGAATTTCGGCACTGAAGATGTTTCAGAAATTGCAAAACAAATAATATTGAAAGGAGATATACAACTTACAACAGACCAACGAAATAAAATGCAAGAGAATAAAAAGAACAGAATCATTGAAAATATTGTTAAAAATGCCATGGATCCAAAAACCAAAGCTCCACACCCTCGCCAGAGAATTGAATTCGCAATGGAGGAAGCGGGAATACATGTTGATCCATTTAAACCAGTAAATGAGCAAGTTAAAACAACAATTGAAGCGTTAAGACCTCTATTACCTCTATCTATGGAAAGAGTAAAAATATCTGTCAAAATTCCTTCCCAATATATAGGTAAAGCATATGGTATAGCTCGAAATTACGGTGTTCTTGAAAGGGAGGACTGGCAATCCGATGGATCATGGATTGGTATTATTAAAATCCCTGCTGGAATGCAAAACGATTTTTATGACAAATTGAATAATGTAACCAAAGGAAACGTATCAACTAAGATTCTAAAGTGATTTGAAAAGAGGTTATTATTTTATGTCCAGGGAAAAACGGGAAATAGTAATTCCAAGTCAACTTCTTGGAGATACAAATAGTAACAAGGCCGGACGAGGTACATTTATTGAAAAAGGTAAGATATACTCGGATAGAATGGGGTTATTAAGTAAGAAATCTGATTACATAAATGTGATACCATTAAAAGGTCGATATGAACCAATAGAAAAAGATTTTATCATTGGAATCATCGAAGAACCATTATCATCTAGCTGGTTGGTCGACATAAATGCTCCATACCCTGCTCTTTTACATACAAATGAGGTTCCATGGGATGTTGAATTCGGTGAGACCGATAAATATCTAAACCGCGGTGATTCCATAATGGCAAAAATATTAGAAGTAGGTCTAGAAAAAAATATTCAGATTACACTAAAGGATCATAATCTATATAAAATTAGAGGAGGATATATAACTAATATCGAACCCTCAAAAGTACCTAGACTCATTGGAAAAAAAGGTTCAATGATAACTCTTTTGAAGAAATATACTAAAAGTCGAATCATTGTAGGTAAAAATGGTAGAATATGGATTAATGGAGATAATGATAATATATTAAAAGCACTACAGGTAATAAAAAAAATTGAGAATGAATCAATATATTATGGACTTACAGACCGAATAGAAGAATTATTGAAAAAAGATTCAAAGGATGTGCAATAATGGAACAAGATATTAAATTTATTGATGACGATGGAAAACGGTTGGATGGTAGAAAGTACGATGAACTAAGAGAAATTAAAATTGAGGCAGGAGTTCTTCATAGAGCTGAAGGCTCATGTTATTTAGAATGGGGCAGTAATAAAGTCGTAGCAGCTGTCTATGGTCCAAGAGAAGCCATACCCAGACATTCACAAAATCCATTGAAGGCTATTGTAAGGGCTAGATATAACATGGCTGCTTTCAGTGTTGATGACAGAAAAAGACCAGGACCAGATAGACGCAGTAGAGAGATTTCAAAAGTTATATCTGAAGCTTTGGAAAAAGTTATTCTAACTGAGAAATTTCCAAGAGCTGCTATTGAAGTAAATATTGAAGTTTTAGAAGCAGAAGCAGGAACAAGGTGCGCTGGTCTTACTGCAGCCGGTGTAGCTCTTGCAGATGCAGGCATACCAATGAAAGATATTCCTGTAGCATGTGCCGCTGGTAAAATTGGAAGCAAAGATGATTATGGAAAAAAGATAGGCGGCAATATTGTCTTAGATCTCGGAAAGCAAGAAGACAATTTTGGAGATGCAGATTTACCTATAGCAATTTCTCCACGTAATGGTGAGATTTTGCTTCTTCAGATGGATGGTCATTTAACATTAGATGAATTCGATAACGCACTTAATCTAGCAATCAAAGGTTGCAACATTATATCTAAAATACAAAAAGAAGCTTTATTGCAAAAATATCAAGTTGATATGGAGGTAGATTAACATGACACTAACCTCATCAATAAAAAGAGATTATTTTTACAACCTCGTAAAAAACGGAAAACGTGCAGATGGAAGAAAATTTGATGAATTTAGAAATATTGAAATTGAAACAGGATTTATTTCAAAAGCAGAAGGATCTGCAAGGGTTAAAATCGGTAAAACTCAAGTTGTTGCTGGAATTAAAATGGATATAGGAGAACCATACCCAGATTCTCCAGAAAAGGGTGTAATGATGACTGCTGCTGAGCTCATACCGCTTGCATCTCCAGATTTTGAAGCTGGACCACCGAGAGAAGATGCAATAGAACTTGCACGTGTTGTAGATAGAGGTATACGTGAATCTGAAGTTATTGGATTGGATAAACTCTGCATTGTGCCTGGAGAAATAATTTGGTTGGTATTTATTGATATTCATATCATCGACTTTGATGGGAATCTATTTGATGCAGCCTCACTTGCAGCACTTGCAGCATTATTCAACACAATTGTCCCTATCGAACGTATGAGGCCAAATCTAGAGAAACTTCAAGAAAAAAATCCATCAATTAAAATATATTTAGAAGAACATCAAAAAGATTATCAATTACCAATGAATGAACCACCGATATCATGTACCTCTGTTAAATTCAACGATGTGGTTGTACTTGATCCTTCTCTCGATGAAGAGGAAATAGCAGAAGTAAGACTTACAGTAGCAACTGATAAAAATGGGGATATTCGCGCTATGCAAAAGGGTCTCAATGGTAGTTTTACCATTGAAGAGATAAAAAAGGTTATAAAAGCTTCCATAGATAACGGGAAAGAAATCAGAAGTAAATTAGAAAAAAGTACAGGTAATTGAACATGTCAAGGAGAACAAAAAAAGTTGGATCTACAGGGCGTTTTCAAGCAAGATATGGTGTAAAATCAAAAACTCGTATACGAAATGTTGAAATTCATCAGAGGCAAAAACATATTTGTCCAAGTTGCGGTTATAAAAAGGTAAAACGAAAAGACACAAGCATATGGCAATGTAAAAAATGTGGAGCTAAGTTCGCTGGCGGTGCATATATACCTACAACTGAAGCTGGAGAAAACGTTGAGAAAATATTAAAAGGTGAAATAGAAGCACCTAAAATAATCGAAGAAGTTAGCGAGGGCGAAAACCTATGAGTGGGTATAGATGTGGAATATGCAAAAAAAGTGTAAAATTCGACGTAAAAAACATAGGTTTGCAATGTCCATATTGTGGAAGCAAGATTTTTTATAAAGAACGACCAACGGTTGCAAAGCATATAAAATCTAAATAACTAAACATTAACATAATGAATTAATTTATTATATATTTTTTATTAATATTCAAGTTAATCAAAACAATAACTTATTTAATAAATATTAAAAATGTTTTCATAATGATATTATCTATATTTTGTATAATGATCTGTAACAACCAGTATAGCGACTCATTATAGTTTTTACAAAAAAAATATTCATTATTAATAAATCGCTTATTTTTCTTATTTTTAAAATTTCTGTATATTACTCTACCCTTTAAAAGGGATTTTAATGATCATCGAAAAATATTTTAGACAACGATTCGATAAAATCTTTACTAAAATCTACAACTTCATCCTCTTCTAATAATTCAAAACTGGTTTGCATACCTCTATCTCTCCTCATCAAAATTATACATTATCTATATTTAAAAGTTCCTGACAAACCTGATTTTGTAACATCTATCACGTTAATATCTAAATAAAGATCTAATGAATCTTCAATAAAATTATTTAATCATGAAACACAAAGTAAATTTATCAATTTTTTTTATTTATAAAAATATTTATATACTAATTAAAATAATATATAATTGAAGAATGGGGAGGTCCATTTTTAAAATTCCATCTTTCCTCACCACCTCACCACCCCCCCATTCTCTCAACTTAATAGAATAATTTCTAAAGAAAGATTTATTAAAAGATCATACATAAGCTCTTTAAATAATACAATAATAAAAATAATAGAAATGAAAAAAATTTGTAAATGAAAGATATTAAAAATAATTAGATAAATAATATGATAAGTATTAGATTCGTTTTTAAATTTAATTCTAGTGAAGAAGCTAGAGTAGTATCAAAATCTATCAATCCTGAAATAAAAAAAAAGATTCCTAATACCAACGTTAATATATCAATCTTTGAAAAAACGTTTTTTATGGATATTAAAGCAAAAAATGTAAATTCATTAAGAGCTGCTTGTAACTCATATCTTAGATGGATTAATACAGCACTTGATGTAAGTAAAACAATCTAAACCTCGATTGTTTCTTTTCTTCCAGGTCCTATTGAAACAAGTGCTATAGGAGTCTTAAGCTCTTTTTCAATAAACCTTAGGTAATTTTGTGCATCTTTAGGAAGATCTGTAATTTCTTTTATATTCTCATCCATATCTTCCCATCCTTCAAATTCTTCATAAATTGGTATACATTTTTTTACATCTTCAATATTTGCTGGGAAAATATTGATCTTTTTACCTTTTAATTTATAATAGGTACAAATTTTTATTTGTTTTAAACCGTTTAGAACGTCTAGTTTTGTTATTGCCAATTTTGTAATACCAGATATCATAATAGAGTGTCTAACCACCATAAGATCAAGCCAGCCACATCTTCTTGGCCTACTAGTTGTCGTACCGAATTCTTTCCCCTTTTTTTGAAGGTATCTTCCTGTTACCCCAAATAATTCCGATGGTAAAGGTCCCTCTCCAACCCTAGTAGTATATGCCTTTACAATACCAATAATATCTCTTATATTTTTCGGACCTATACCAGTACCAATTGATGATCCACCTGCAATAACATGAGAAGAGGTTGTATATGGATAGGTACCAAAATCAACATCCAGCATTGTTCCTTGTGCACCCTCAAGAAGGACTTTTTTACCATTATGGATAGCTTTGTTAAGCTCAACATGAGTAGCAATGATAAAATCTTTCAATCTATCCCCATACATTAAGTATGTATCTAGTATCTCCTTTTTATTCAATGTTTCATTTATTCCATATGCATTAAAAATTTCTTGTTTAATCGGAATAATGGTATCTAATTTATTTTTCAATGTTTCCTTATTAAGTAAATCAATCGCCCTTATACCATTACGAGATATTTTATCACTATAACATGGGCCGATTCCTCTTTTTGTTGTTCCAATTTTTTTATTACCAAGATGTCTCTCCTCTGCACCATCTAATAGCCTGTGATAAGGCATAATTATATTCACACGATCACTAATGAAAATCCTTGGTTTTATGTTGCGTTTTGTTAGTGCATCAATTTCATTAATTAAAACCTCTGGATCTACAACACAACCATTACCTACAATACCAGTTTTTCCCTGAATAACTCCTGAAGGAATTATATGAAGTTTGTAAACCTCATCTCCTACTTTAATTGTATGACCTGCATTGTTTCCACCTTGAAATCTTACAACATATTCAGCATCTCTGGAGAAATAATCAACAACCTTTCCTTTTCCTTCATCGCCCCATTGAGTTCCAATAACCAAATCAACTGTCATTTTTTTTCACTCATTTCGCAATAGAAAAGATATTGATAAATATGATGTTAGTTACTATCTTTTATAATAGATATCTCGATTTTAGGAGGTTTCTCCAAATGTTTTTTAACTGTACATAAACCAGCTGCTTTAATAACTGCTTTCATGTAATTGTCTGGAAAACTTTTTGACGCTTGTATCTGCATACAAATTTTATCTATCATTTTAGTTTTTTCATTTTTCTCTGTTTTTAATATCATTTTAAGATCATCTGTGGGAATATTACGCTTTTGACAAAAACTTAAAACATAGATTCCAGTACACGTACCAATTGAAGAAATAAAAAATGAGAACGGTTCAGGAGCAGAACCATCTCCCCCCTCCCGTTTCGGCTGATCGGTTTTAATAGTAAAACCATTATATTTTGCATTTACTTTTTTACCACCTGGAAAACTAATTTCCATGTCCATCTAAATACCTCTTTTTAGAAAATAAACTAGTTTTATATAAATTTGTACGAAGATTTTATAAAACAAAGGTCATATTTGCCAAATAAATGTCAAATAATTGGAATCAATTTAGTAATACAGACAATAATACAAGTATTGATATAGAATTATTGAAAAGAAATGTTGGTCAATATTTCCCATTCTATGATCTAAAATATAATATAAATTCTGCTGCCTTTTTCTGCAGAATTGATAAAGAATCTTTGGAAGAGAATTTTGATTTATTAAGAAAATCTCTTTCAAAGAAAGGATACATACCAATGCTTCGATATGAAAAAGGAGAACATATTATATATATAATGAAAAAAACAATTAGAAAAGAAAAATCAGTATTTATCAATATCACACTATTAATTGCAACTATCATTACTACAGTTCTTACAGGATCTATTTTATATATAGGTCATTTTGACATCTGGACAATAACTAATGTTATAAACGTATTTAATATCAAAAATTTATTTTATGGTGGAATACTTTTTGCTTTACCTCTAATGAGCATTTTGTTAGTACATGAAATGGGACATTACTTCACATCAAAGAAACATGGAATAAAAACATCACTCCCGTTTTTTATGCCAATTCCTCCAATCCTTCCAAGTTTTAACATAGGCACATTCGGAGCTTTAATTTCCAGCAGTGACCCAATGCCCAATAAAAAAGCTCTATTTGATGTTGGAATATCTGGTCCAATAGCTGGTTTTCTAGTTGCTATGCCTGTAACAATATTTGGCATTATGTTTTCAACACCAGCTAACCTTACCGAACCAGTTTCTGGGGAAATTTTACTGGGAGGATCTATACTCTTTTCATTTCTTTCTAGTTATATTTTAAATATTCCAGCTGGAACTCCAATTGACCTAAGTTTAACTGCATTTGCAGGATGGGTTGGCCTTTTAATAACATCGATTAATCTTCTTCCAGCTGGTCAACTCGACGGTGGACATATATTTCGTGCAGTTCTTGGAGAAAAACAAAAATATGCTGGTTGGATAGCAATATTCATATTGATATTTACAGGGTGGACCTTTTTTGCTATAATAATTGTTTTTATGATGGGAATGATGCATCCACCTCCACTCAATGACGATACAGATATAGATTTGAGGAGAAAATTACTATTCTTTGTCGCGCTAATTATACTAGTAATATGTTTTATTCCAATACCAATATATTCAATTTAAATTCTTTGATAACATCGCAACAATTTAATACCACCAAATTAATTAACATTCAAAGTGTTTAACATGAAGACGTACCTTAAAATCCTGTTTAACAGTGAAGGAGACTCTCCATCAGAGATAAAAGATTTATTATTAAATATGGGTTTCAAGGCAACCAAAGGCAACTATGATTTTGTTTACGAATGGAACAAGGAATCTTCTGATGTAGAAGAACTTGTATGGTTCGCAGATAAGGTACATTCTGCATTAAAAAACAGTAAAGTATATTTTGATATTGAAACTATATAAATTTACTTTTTATCTTTCCTTTCTTAATTTTTCCAGAGTATTGTTTAGAACTCCCATTAATGTGTGATATTCCCATTTAGATGGTATAGATCTTCCCATTACACGTCTGAACATTATCTCCGTTTTTTCTTTTTTATGTTTAGGGTAATCTATCTCATCTAAAAGTTCGGAAAAAAACTCAAACAACTTTTTTTTCTCAATTTTTCCTATTTCTCTTTTTATCTTTTGAGAAAATATTTTCTTTATGTACAAATTGTATAAAACAATACAAACTGAATGCGAAAGATTCAAAGAAGGGTAGGACTCACTCGTGGGTATTCTAATCATAACGTCACATGCAGCAATTTCTTCATTGTATAAACCATAGTCTTCCCGACCGAAAACGAATCCCACTTTTCCATCAATTTCATAAATTTTTTCACTTAACTCCTCAAGTAAAACAGAGTTTCTTAGGTGTTTCTTATCTGTTTTAGATTCAATAGAAGAAGTAGCTATAAGATAATCCATATTTTTTATTGCATCTTCAAATGATGAAAAAATCTTTGCACGATCTAGAATTATATGAGCATGTACAGATCGAATATAACACTCATCATCAAGTTCACATGGATTTACCAGAAATAGTTTGTTAAAACCAAAATTCATCATTGTTCTGGCTACAGCACCTACGTTTCCACCATATTTTGGTTCAACAAGAATAATATAAAATTCTAGTATCTGCTCTCACCATCCAGAATAAAGATAAACGTTGTTTTATTATTTTATTTTAAATTCCTTTTCTTTTTCTTTTAACATTTCTTTATATTTAGAAGGTAAATATCTAACAGAGTCTTTTAAATCACCATGTCTTTTAATGAACTCTGATCTTTTGTTAATTTCTATTTCTTTTAAAACAAAATTCCTATTTTTGATAAAACCGTATATATAATATAATCCAGCACCAAAAATAATTAATCCAAATATGAAAATATATGGACACCATATTATTATATCAACTGGAAGATACAAGGAATCCTTAGCAATGTCTGCAAACCAAATTCCAAAAGCACCAATAAATATCATAAATAATCCGATAATAATAATTATTATGCATAAACTAAATATATATTCTCTAAAAAATCCAATTATTCTTCCACTCATATAATTTCACCTCATTTCAATATGTTTTTGCAAATCTCATCCATGTCTTTGCAGATTTTCCACATACTGGGCAAGGATGATTGCATTCATCACCCTCGATTGGTTCCCCTAATGTATTTCCATCTAAAATACTTTCTATTTCTTGTGCACAATTCTCGTTTCTACACCAAGGGAGTCCAATAATACCCTTTTTATCTACTGCTTCTTCAACAGTTTTTACTCTATGCATATTTTCATCAAGAAATTTCTTAGCATTTGTAAATAAATTATAAGAGATGTCTTCGAATTCTTTTTTTATAAGTTTTATAGATGAACTCTGAGGGATTGGTTTCTTTTTTCCAGTATCCCTTCTTACTAAAACTAACTCTTTTTTCTCTACGTCTCTAGGACCTATTTCAATTCTTAAAGGTACTCCTTTTAATTCCCAGCTAAAATATTTGTTACCAGGTGTAATATCCCTTTTGTCAATATGTGTTCTAATATTTTCATCCTCAAGTTTTTTAGATATTAAATCACATTCATCCAAAATTTCTTTTTCCTTACCTTTGAAAATTATGGGTATAATCACTACTTGTACAGGAGCAACCTCAGGTGGCATAATTAGTCCTTTATTATCTCCATGTATACCAATAAGTGCACCAAGTATTCTCTCACTCATACCATATGTTGTCTGATGACAATTTTTATGTTTGCCTTCTTCAGTCTCATAAGTGATCTCATACGGTCCAGAAAAATTGTCTTTGTATTGATGTATAGATCCTAATTGTAATGTCCTAAAAGATGGCATAAGAACATCTATACTAATTGTATAGAAAGCACCAGCAAACTTGTCCCATTCTGGTCTTTTATTAAGTATAAACGGAAGGCAAAGTTTTTTAAAAAGTCTAGCAGCAATTAACCTATCCTCTTTAATTTGTTTTTCTGCATCTTTAAAATCAATGTGACAAGTGTGTGCTTCAAAAAAATGAATTTCACGGACTCTTATAAATGCACGCGTTTGTTTGGTTTCATATCTAAAAGTATTTACTATTTGATATGTCTTTAATGGCAAATCTGCATGAGATCTTATCCAAAGAGAAAATATTGGATACATCGCTGTTTCAGATGTAGGTCTTAGAAGCCATCTTTCTTCAAGCTCATTTAACCCTGCATGTGTTATCCAATATACCTCACCTCCAAAACCCTCAATATGTTGCTCTTCTTTTTTAAAGGAAGATTCAGGGATTAGTAACGGGAAATAAACTTCCTGATGATCTGTTTTTATCATCTCTTCTCTAATTAGTCTATCAACTTGATTCATTAGTTTCCAGCCATAAGGTCGCCAGACATTCATACCCTTAATCGGATATCTCTTATCACATAAATCTGCAAGCTCTACAATTTCGTTATACCATTCGTTAAAATCCTCGTCTTTCTTATGTTTTGTTTCTGACATTAAGATTCAACCTTCAAACCAAAAAAGAAAATATGCTCTTAAAGATGACGGTTTTATAGAAATGAACTAAACTCCTCTTCCTTCCTTTGCTTTTATACGTAATTCTTTTGATCTACATCTTCTGCATCTTAGTGCTCTTACTGCATTGGTAGCACCGCATTTCATACATATCTTTTTGTTTAACAATCGCTGTTCTGCTTCTGGAAATCTAGCCATGTATAAACCGCCTCTTAGAGTATCGGAATAAACATATATTATTTAAATATGAGCTTTTGTAGTAAATAAAAATCATTTTGACATTTTAACACCCAAAGTATAAATAGTTTCATTGACAGAGTATAAAAAATATTGGAAAAAAATATGGTGGAATAATGAGAATGAATTGTGATAAGAGAATGGATTATATAATAAAAAAATTTTTAATTAGTTGTATCATAAATTGTATGATAATGACATCTTTTTCTATTGTATTTTTAAGTTCAGTAGGAGCAGTAGACATAGTTATCGATTCTACTCCCGTAACAAAAACTACCGACACAAATACACCGGAAACAATAACTACCGATACAAGTACAACAGAAACTAAAACAACAGATACAAGTACATCGGATACAAAAACTACCGATACAAGTACAACAGAAACTAAAACTACCGATATAAAAGATGTAGAAAAAGATGAAGCTATAAATTCTGCTGTGGACTGGCTAAAGGATAATTATGATAATCATAGTAGTTATGATAATGTTATGAATTCAAAAGAGGAAGATTCTATAAATATTGAAATTAAGGTTGAAAAGAAAATTGGAAATATTTCAGTTGGAGAAAACGTAATTGTTAGATCAGATAAATCTGATCAAATAAGTATTGATAAAGTAGAGTTTGTTACCTCAACTGATTGTAAAAATGTTATTTTTACAGTAGCAAAATTGGAAGATAAACCAAAAGAAATAAACGAAGAACCTATTTCAAATGGTATAATTTATAAATATTTAGATATAAAACTTACATCTAATGGTACTTATTTACATGAAGAAGAATTTAAATCAATGAAATTTGAATTTAAAGTTGAAAAAACATGGATTATTAATAACAATATTGATAAAGAAACCGTAATTTTGATGAGATTCCATGATGGGTGGCAACACCTATCAACAATTCTTCTTCATGAAGATGATAACTATATATATTATGAATCAGAAACACCTGGTCTATCAACATATACTGTAGTTGGAACTCAAATTGTTGAAGCATCACCTGCCCTTGTAAAAGAGAGATCCTCATTACCTCTAACGGGATGGATAGCAATTATAATGATTACGTCGATAATACTTATTACCGTTGTGTATAAACTCAGATTTATCTATAAAACCGAATGAAGTAATTTTGAGAACACTCATAGAAAAAATCTAAAAAGTAAATAAAACTAAATATAGATAGTTGTAATCGAAAAATTAAATTCTTATGAGAATTAATAAAACCATTATTTATTTATAATTTTATCAATTCTTTTTTTAAGTTCAGGAATTTTTGCTGGTTTTTCTATGTAATCATCAGCTAAAAAACCACCAGCATTTTTTGCTATTTTATCTGTTCGAGCTGTTAAAAAAATTATTGGTATGTTTTTCCACGATTCATTTTTCTTAATAATATCAAATGTTTTCCAACCACTCATTTCAGGCATCATTACATCTAACAATATTAAGTCAGGTATTTCACCTGCTTTTAATATGTCAAGACATTTAAAACCACTCTCAACAGATTCAACATGATAATTTTCATCTAAAATTTCTATTCCATTTTTAACTGTATATCTTACACCAGGATCATCATCCACAATCATAATCTTTTTTATCATGATTCTCACCTAATTCCATATACATTATTAAGTTATTTATGTTTTTGTTATTTTGCTTATCGATTTTAATGTAAAATAGAAAGTTGAT
>Ga0209635_10001859_pt1 | contig 15872 bp, 16 predicted proteins | sample DeeMarSWOR230_32_FD_187463 | JGI IMG/M metagenome (GOLD analysis project Ga0209635, IMG submission 187463) | Marine sediment microbial communities from White Oak River estuary, North Carolina - WOR-2-30_32 (SPAdes) (version 2) | ecosystem: Environmental > Aquatic > Marine > Intertidal zone >... | reverse complement strand
ATGGCCGCCACTTCGGTAGACCTTTTTACATCGGATGACGCCTGGGGCAAGCCCAACGGAGTCGATTCCTTCCTTGAAGGGGTGGGGCCGCTTATCCAAGAGGTAAAGCAGGCCGGTGCCAGAATTGGGGTGCAGCTATGGCATGGAAACCAATTCCCGGCGGGGACAGGCGCCCCCCAGGACACTAGCGGAGAAGCGGTGGCACCCTCCGCCACGAAGGAGAATCGAGAGCTCACCATATCCGAGATCGAAACCATCATCTCGAGGTTCGCCGGCGCTGCGGCCAACGCCAAGAGAGCGGGTTTCGATTTCGTGGAGGTTCACGGAGCCCACGGCTACCTGGCATGCCAGTTCTTCTCCCCAGCCACCAACCATCGCAACGACAAATATGGCGGCGACCTTAGCGGTCGAATGCGCTTCGGGCTGGAGTGCGTGGTGGCAATGCGCGCCGCATCGGGCACCGATTACCCCATCTTCTACCGCCTTGGCGCCTGGGAGGATATTGCCCATGGGCTAACCATCGAGGAGAGTGCCAGTTTCGCCTCGGAGTTGGAGAAGGCGGGCACTGATGTCATCGACGTTTCGCTTGGTAGCATGTCAGGAACCGGTCTCATCGCCGGCCCCGGCAGCGAGCAACCCGAAGGCACCTTCGTTTCCCTTGCCGAGGCAATAAAGAACAGCGTCACCACCCCGGTGATCGCCGTAGGTCGCTTCAGAACCCCCGAGGTAGCCGAAGCTGTCGTCGCTGAGGGGAGAGCCGACATGGTGGCTGTCGGTCGGCAGCTTATCGCCGATCCCCACTGGCCACATAAGGTGGAAGCCGGCCGTGCCGCGGATATTCTGCCATGCATCAGTTGTAATGCCTGCTTTGAGACTGTAGTATCCGGCACTAGCTTAAGGTGCTCGGTGAATGCCTCAGCGGGAAAAGAATTGGAAAACGTGATCGTACCTGCTGAGATTGCGAAGAGGGTCCTTGTCATCGGGGGCGGCCCAGCGGGGATGGAGGCAGCTAGGGTTGCAGCCCAGAGAGGACATCGGGTGACATTGTACGAGAGGGAAAGAGAACTCGGCGGCCAGCTTCACGCGGCTGCTGCGCCACCTTACAAGCAGGAGGTCGCTGCGCTCAGGGACTATCTCGCCCGCCAGCTGGCGAAGAGCGGGGTCGAGGTCAGACTCGCCGAGGAGGTTACCGCTACATCGGTGGAGGATAGCAAGCCTGATGCAGTGATCGTAGCAGCTGGTGCCACATCGCTGGTACCGGAGATACCCGGAGTGAAAAGGGATAATGTAGTGACAGCATCGGACGTTCTCCTAGGAAAAAGCGAGGTGGGCGAGAAGGTGGTCATCATCGGAGGCGAGCTTGTGGGCTGCGAGACCGCAGATTTCCTCTGTCAAAAGGGGAAGCAGGTGACAGTGGTACGACGGGGACCGGATATGGCGACAAAGATGTCCCCCATCAACAGGGAAGCCCTTCTCTCCCGATTGAATAAGAGGGGAGTCACCCTACTGACCGGGGTAACCTACGAAGAGATCACAGATCTGGGTTTGGTCATAACCGATAAAGAGGGAAGTAGAAGGACCCTTGAGGCCGATAGCATCGTTCTTGCTGCGGGGGCGGTTTCCAATACCGCGCTGTTCAAGGCTGTAGAGGGCAAGGTACCCGAGATCCATAACGCCGGTGACTGCCTGCAGCCGCGAAGAATACTAGATGCCATCCACGATGGAGCCCGCCTCGGCCGTGAGGTGTAGCCTCATTCACAATAGTTTTGTCTCGCCTAGTTACATGCCTTGAATTGAGGATACGGGGGGAGGTTCCAGGGCATTAGTCAGGAGAGCAGGCCATGCTTCAGCATTATGCTCGTGGTCGTGAGCCTCTGCACCCACTCTGGCAAGACCAAGTGTTGTCTGAAATTGTGGCTTTCTGACAACCTTCGAAAATGGGGGTGAAGACATGAGCAAACAAGAAATTGAATTAACTGCATATTGTGGTCTGTATTGCGGTGATTGCATCCGCTACAGGAGCAAAGTCGCTGATTTGGCCCGCGACTTAAGAAGAGAGTTGCTCAAGGTAAAATTTGATAAATATGCTGAAGCAAAAAGCCTGTTGGTGAAAGAGCTTACACACTACAAAGAATGCTGCGAAGTTTTAGAGGCGATAATTGAATTACAATGCGATAATGCCTGTCGAGATGGAGGATGCCCAACATTCTCCTGCAAGATTAGAGATTGTTGCCAAACGAGAAGATATGAAGGCTGCTGGGAATGTGACCAGTTCGAGAAATGTAAAGAGTTTGAATTCTTAGAGCCATTTCACAGCAATGCCCCTCTACAAAATCTACGGAAGATTGGGCAGGTCGGGCTGGAGCAATGGGCAAGAGATCGGGAGAAATTCTTTGTCTGGCTATGACGGCAATAGGATCAATCGAGCAACGGGGCTAGGCCATCCAAGGGCATTACGTAGTCTCCACACAGGGGGTTAATGGTGAAGAGACAAGCATTCCATAGTGACAAGGCACCGCAGCCAAAAGGCCCATATTCGCAGGCCATAATACATAACCAACTCCTCTATGTCTCCGGACAAGGGCCAGTGGAGCCAGCCACCGGCAGTATCGTCCGGGGAACCATCGAAGAGCAAGCCAGAGCAACCCTCAACAACCTGAAGACCATTATAGAGGAAGCAGGGTATGCCTTAGAAGGCGTGCTCAAAGTAACGTGTTATCTGTCGAACATGGATGACTTTGACAGATTCAACAAAGTCTACAGCGAATACTTCCCCGATGCGCCACCCGCAAGAACCACTATTCAGGCGGGTAGACTGCCCCTAGATATCAAGGTGGAGATAGACGCCATTGTGGGGTACGCCGAGGGGGTGTGAGAAGGGGATGTGGCATGAAGATCGAAGCCAACGGTATCGCCGTGAACTATGTACTGACGGGGCAACGGCTATGCCCACGGTTCATGCTGCCGCCATAGAGGCTCCACAATCCTTTAATGCCGCAGTTCTGGAGTGCCTGAGCCTACTGGCCTAGAACACCTTTAGACTTTGCTGAGGCGACGCGGATAGCTTTCCGTGTACGATAGATGAAGATGTGGAGGACCACGATGGGCTAACCGCTGAACTTGGCCATCGCACCGTGCGACTGTAAAAGTGAGCGTTTCCGGGCTTTCGTGCTATGGAGAATAATATTGATGCGGTCATCGAGCTTAGATTAATTTATAAGGCACAAGCCGGATAAACGCAGGCGCATGCAATCTTCTCAAACTGAGAATTTTGCGTTATAATCGAAACGACAATTAGCCGTAGTGAGCTTTACCCGCAACTAACATACACAACCAAGGTTATGAAAGGAGATGGCGCACATGGAAGAAGCAGTAATAGTTGATTATTTGAGGTCTCCCTTTTCAAGGTCGAGACCGAGGGAGCCAGAGAGGGATGTTTTTAACAGCTTGAGAATGGATGACGTTGCTGCGATGTTGATTAAGGAGCTTATTAAAAGAACGAGAATTAAGCCCGGGGAAATCAATGACGTTCTAATGGGAACCGCAATGCCGATGGGTGAGCAGTGGCTGTATGGAGGAAGAGACATTGCCTTCTTGGCCGAGCTGCCGTTCAATGTTCCGGCTCAGCATATCGACCGGCAGTGTGCATCTTCTATGTCCACCATACACCAAGGTGCCATGGAAATAATGCTCGGATACTCAGACATCGTTATCGCGGGTGGAATTGAACACATGACACACAATCCAATGCCAGGGCCTGGTATTGACATGAGCAGAATAATGGTAACACCAAACCCCAGGCTCTTCTCGGAACCGGAATACAAGAAATACGACATAATGACCACTGTTAATATGGGGCTCACGGCAGAAAAATTGTTTGAACAAACGGGCTTCATTAGAGAGGATATGGATAGATGGGCGCTCAGAAGTCACCAGTTGGCAGCAAAAGCCCTTGAAGAGGGATATTTTAAAGGGGAAATAATGCCCATCGAAGTAGAATTGCCAGATGGTGCGAAGAAGGCTATTGATCATGACGTGAGCATTAGGGCAGATACATCGCTGGAGACCCTTGCCGAGCTGCAGCCGTCATTTAAACCAGACGGGCACATAACTCCAGGAAATTCGTCACCGCTAAATGCCGGTGCCACCGTGCTGGTTCTGATGTCGAAGAAAAAGGCCAAAGAATATAAACTCGAGCCACTAGCCAAAATCGTGTCGATGGCATGGGCTGGCGTTGATCCATCCATCATGGGATTAGGTCCGATTCCAGCAAGCCAAATAGCTTTGGAACGTGCAGGTTTAACTGTAAAGAACATCGACTTCTGGGAAATCAATGAGGCATTCGCCATCGTCGTGCTCAACACCATAAAAGAGCTGGGCATTGATCCCGATAAAGTGAATGTTAAGGGCGGAGCCACTGCAATTGGGCATCCCTTGGGAGCGACAGGGACGAGACTCGTTGGAACGCTGGCTCGTACATTACGATGGGAGAATGGCAGATTTGGGCTGGCTACGGCGTGCGTCGGGGGAGGTCAGGGCGCAGCAACTGTAATTGAGCGGGAGAAGTAGACGAAATACACTTCTTAGACAGGCCTGGAGCCGATCTGTTCAGTCTGCTCCAGATCAACTCATCTAATACACGCTGATAAAAAGTGGCCTAATCCCGAAGAGCTTTTTACAGGGCTACCCTAGCCTTTCAATAGCATCTACCACTTCATCAATAAGCCAATAAGGGCTTGAAGTCCCTGAGGTTACGCCCACCGTCTTGGCGACCTTGAGTTCTTGACATTCGCCATCGATCATGTGGGCAGACCAAACTAGCTTTGCATGCCCAACTTGGTTACACCTCTCCACAAGTCGGTTGCTGTTGGAGCTTTGAGGATCACCAACTACGACCACGAAGTCAGTGCTTGAAGCCAACGAGACCGCTTCACTTGCCCTCCTCACTACGTGTGGGCAAAGGGTTACTGCTATTCTGATATCCTTGAATTTCCCCAGAGGAGTTAAAAGCTCGTTTAGAAAGGCGTGAATTTCGTGCGGGAGCCTCGTAGTTTGAGAGAGGATGGCCAAGCGTTTTGGCAACCTACCCTTAAAGACACTGGAGACGGAAAGACCAGCCTTTGAGTTAGAACCAGCCCGGTCAAGTAGCCCTTTTACCTCGGTATGATTAGGGTCACCGTAGACCACAACAAAGTAGCCTTCGTTAGCAAGCTGTGATGCCCTCTGCTGGGCTTTCCTGACAATCGGGCAGGTGGTATCGATAAACTTCAATCCCCTGCGTTGAAGCTCATCGTAAACTTGAGATGTGGTACCGTGGGCGCTGATAGCGACAACACCCCGGACGTCGTCAAGGCTGTGAGCCACCCGTATTCCCATAGACTCAAGCTCCCTGACCACGGCATCATTATGCACCAGCTTCCCCAGAGTGAAAACAGGGGCGCTTTGAGCAGCCTTCTTAGTGGTCTCGATCGCCCTTTTCACGCCAGGGCAAAAACCTAGTTCTGTCGCTTTCTTGACGAATTTTGCCATTCTTCCCGCCGCGAGGTAACCTCAGCTACCTCCGCCTCTCCCAGAAGATAAACCCAGGTTGAAGGCACTATATGCGTGTACCTCACCCATTTCTGTATCCACGCATACGTCTGCGGTGAGAGTGACCCCTATGCCAAGGGGCATCTCACCATCCACCCCACCGATACTGCTCCCCACTTCCACCCCGAAGAGGGCGTTAAAAGTCACGCTCCACAACAAAACGGGCTATCTCCACAAGCTCCCGCGCCCGCGCGGGTACAAGTGGTAGCCCGCGTATTTCCTCTAAGGCCCCATCGAAATACTTGTGAGCTATCCGTTGAGTGTAGTCTTGAGCCCCGAGATTATCCAGAATCCCAAGAACGGCATCCAGATCTTGGTCATCGATTACTTCCTTTTCGTAGATATTCAGCAGAGCTGTCTTCGTTTTGCCTATTGCCCTCTCCAGAGCATATACTATGGGGAGCGATTTCTTCTTGCGTCGAATATCACTGCCTAAGGGCTTGCCTGTCTTCCTCTCATCACCCCAGATCCCGAGTGCATCATCCCTTATCTGGAAGGCGAGCCCCAAACCTCTGCCGAAAGCGAAGAGGCCTTTTATCATAGCCTCGTTATCGCTGCCCAACAACGCTCCCACCTCTAGCGAGCAGGCAATGAGGGCCGCCGTCTTTCTATCGATCATCTCCACGTAATCATTCACCCCGATATCGAAGCGGTTCTCATAGCTAATGTCAAGATACTGGCCCTCAACCAGCCTGAGACAGGTCTCACTCAAGAGGCGGTGAGCACGCTGCTGCTTTTCCAGAGCCACGCCTCGATCTTCCAGGCGCAATATGGCAATATGTGCCAGACTGTGCATAGCATCCCCAGCGTTTATTGCCTGTGGCTTTCCCCAGATGCTCCAAACCGTAGGGCGGTGACGCCGTTCCGTGTCGTCGTCTTGGATATCGTCGTGGATCAAGGTGAAGTTATGCACCAGTTCGATTACTGCAGCCGCCAGCAGCGCTTTGTGCCAGTCTCCCCCAGCAGCCTCGCAGGCAAGCATGCATAGGGTTGGACGCAACGCCTTTCCTGCTGAGTCTTGGAGGGGATGCCCGTGCTCATCCACCCAACCGAGGTGGTATCGTATCATCTCATACAAAGGCGTCTCGCGACCGGCCAGCACTGATCTTAGTTCGGCATCAATTCCAGAGCGATACCTCTTGAAAGCCGGAGGCAGATTCACCGCTTTGTTCCCTCACGCTGCTTGGTATTTCCCTGAAGGGTGAGTTCTGGAAAAGAGCTTCTGATCCGCTGCGCTATCCCCTCAGGATCTAGTTCAAACATGGAGCGCAACAGCTCCTGGGGGCCATGCTCCACAAAACTGTCTGGTATACCAATGCACTCCGTCCTCACCCCGGTAAGCCTGGAACTCCCCAGCAATTGCAGGACGGTGCTCCCAAATCCTGCGGCTACGGCATTCTCCTCAACAGTCACCACTCTCTTGGTTCTGGAGGCATGCTCTAGAATAAGTTCCGAGTCCAAAGGTTTAGCAAAGCGGGCGTTTATCACGGCACACTCGATGCCTTCTTTTGACAGTTGCTCTGCGGCGGCAAGGGCAGCGGCCACCATTGTGCCAATGGCCACAATAGCCACGTCTTGACCATCTCTTAGTTTTTCACCCTTGCCGATGGGTAGCTGCTTTAGCTCCGGCTGCAAGGGCACCCCCTGTCCGTAGCCCCTGGGGTAGCGGACCGCCATCGGGCATCCAGCTTTAGTCGCGGTAAAAAGCATGTGCTGAAGCTCGTCTTCATTCTTGGGGGCGGCCACAACCATGTTGGGGATGCTGCGCAGATAGGAAATATCGAAAGCGCCCTGGTGTGTCCTGCCATCATCCCCCACAATGCCAGCCCGGTCGATGGCAAAGACCACGGGCAGATTCTGTATACATACGTCGTGAATGACCTGATCATAGGCACGCTGTAAGAAGGTAGAGTAGATGGCAACGATGGGAATATACCCCCTAGCAGCCAGGCCTGCGGCCAGGCTAACTGCGTGCTGTTCACAAATGCCCACGTCGAAGACTCGGTCGGGAAATTCATTGACAACAGGATGCAGTCCAGTTCCATCAAGCATAGCGGCCGTAATGACCACGATCTTTGGGTTCTCCCGCATCAGTCGTATGACAGTTTGCCCAAAGACTCTGTTGTAGGAGGGGACAGCGTTAACATCGGTCTTACTAGGTGATACACCATGATATTTGACAGCGTCAACTTCAGCGGGGGCATAGCCGTGCCCCTTCGCTGTCAGGACATGAATAAAGTTGGGCTTGGGTCCGCGATCCCGTGCTCTGATCAGGGCACCCTCTATTTGCTTGATTTTATGACCGTCTATAGGACCCAGATAATCAAAGCCAAGTTCTTCCCAGAATGTGGAGGGTATGAGCGCCCTCTTGAGCTCACCCTTGAGCCGCTTGCTAAATGCCCAAGCTGTTGGCCCCAGAGGCATCCTAGTCATAGTTTTCACGGCTTCCTGCTTTGCCAGTCGGTACTTTGGGTGAACTCTTACCAAGTTGAGCAATCGGACAAGGGCACCAACCGGGGGGGAGATAGCCATCTCGTTGTCGTTGAGGACCACGATCAACTTCCTGCCCAGGTCGCCAGCATGATTGAGAGCCTCAAAAGCCATGCCCGCGCCCAGGGCGCCATCGCCGATAACTGCAACTACATGGTGCCACTCTCCTGCCAAATCGCGAGCAATGGCCATTCCCAGAGCGGCAGACACCGAGGTGCCGGCATGCCCAGTGCCAAAGGCATCATGGGGGCTCTCACCACGATCAGGAAACCCTGATAGGCCACCATACTGCCGGATGGTAGCAAACCTGTCCTTGCGGCCGGTTAGCAATTTGTGGGCATAGACCTGGTGGCCTACATCCCACACTATCTTGTCCTCAGGGCTTGTAAAAACTCGATGTAAAGCTATGGTTAATTCAACAATACCCAGGTTAGAAGCGAGATGGCCTCCGTTTACCAAGACCGTGTTAATCACCTCGTTCCGAATATCAGCAGCGAGCTGCTCCAGTTCCTCATATGTAAGATTCTTCAAATCAGCAGGGGAACTAATCCTGTCCAGCACCCTTGGCACCCCCTCTCTTCACAACTCCAATACCTCTTGGGCAATAGGCTACACTTTCCCTGGAGAAGAAGTTATCGTATCACCGAAAAGGCCGTTTGTCAACGATGTTAAATTTGGCGATTATATCAGGCTCTGCCTATCCCGGGAGAACTCCAAGCTTGACAACCACTACCTTCAAATGCTACGCTTGCACAATCAGTAGGAAACGAAAAGGGAGGAAAGAGAAAAATTGAAGTACCGCAACTTTCGAATTATAGGTCAAATCATTGGAGCCCTGGCCTGGATTGTGGCGCTAGGTGGGTTTATACTGGGGATATATGTTGGTGTGGTTGGCGTCGATACGGAGGGAGAGGTAAGTATTGCGGTAGATGCCGTAAGTATTATATTTGGGCTTGGCCTAGGCCTTGTTTTTGGCTTGTTCAGCTTCTTATTTCTTTATGCTTTCTCTCAGTTCATCTATGCAATCATTGATATTGAACAGAATACCCGCGCAACCCTAAGAGCCCTACTCGAAGAAATCGAGACTGAAGAAGCCGAGACTGGAGAGGCCGAGACGGAAGAGGGCGAGACGGAAGAGAGCGAATAGCATATTAGACCCCCAATTCACAAAGAGCCATGAGACAGCTCAGCGTTCATGGACCGAGCGGGTCGTTGATTCTGGAGCAGAACCAAATAATTGGCTCCAAAGCTATCCGGGTAACAGCCCTGAGGCCTTCATGTTGGTCGACAAGCTGGGCCAAGGGTGGACTGCTTGTATAATAAAGGGAGACAAACAGTCGTCCCACCGGGTTGGTGAGTAGATATTCGTCTCTGAACTGGCGCAGTACCTCTATCTCCTCTGCCATCGTTGTGCCATAGGCTGCTGTGGCGATAAAGCACTCAGCTTTTTCTTCTAGCAGGACATCGTCGAACCACGCCTCCGGGGTGCCACCTACAGAATCCATTTTTAGCGTAATTACAACATGATCTGCGGTATCTATAGTGGGAAGGTAGATTAGCCTTTTCGACCATACAGTCTGATCACTCGATAAAACAAAGGGGGTTTCTAGTAGGTCGATATTGGCCGAATCTTGAATCATTATCTCCATCTTGGCAGTAGCATCGCTGGCCTTCATCCAGACCTCAAACTTATAGGCTGCGAGTGCATCTATAGTTACGGTTTGCGTACCATAATGGGAAGTATCATGTAGATACCCTGAATAGCTACTTGCTCTGCCAACATCACGATATGGCGCGGTAGCAACGCCCGCCCAATTATTCGCCGGAGTATTATAGTCAGTACCCCCGTCTGGTTCTTCAAAGCCGGGATTTTGAACTAGATTTTCTTGGGCACTCCCTGGTGATAATGAAGGTGCTCCTAGGAAGAATGCAGACACTGTGACAAGAATGAGGGTTAACGCCAAAACCACAAACAAGCTCTTTTTCATTTTCCACCTCCTTTTCCCATGATACCGGGATCAAAACAATATACTACACGTTCACGCCGCGAGCTTGCCTCCTCAACCACACAGCTAACGCTAGGGGTATCAGCGCCAAACCACCCACTATGGCCATCTTCTGGGCAAATGTGGTGTTTACCACCAGTCTACTGAGAGCCACGGTAGGCAACAGCTCGGCTCTCACCACTGCCTGCAGGGCGGGGTAGTCCTCAATGAAGTCAGCCACTGGTGGGCTGATTCTGTAGTACAGTGAGACAAACAGTCCTCCCACCGGGTTGGTGAGTAGGTGCTCGTCTCTGACCTGGCGCAGCACCTCTATCTCCTCCGCCAGTGGTGTGCCATAGGCTGCGGTGGCAATGAAGCACCCCCCGAAAGGGAGGTTCACACCGATATCGTCAAACCGCACAACCGGGCTGCCATTCCACCCTGCTTCGACTAGACGAATTTGAAGTTGTGTTGCCTGATAAGGGGCACGCATAGTTGCTGTTCTCAGCTCATAACCAGTGGTATTATTAGCAGACAAGACCGTTGCGCTTATAACCGTTGAATTCTCATCCAAGAAGCTTAGCTCTATCCTCCCCTCAGCACTGCCGTTAGCATATATCCACCCCCAACAGTCGTACCTTGCCAGGCCCAGCACATTAATCACTTGTGTCAAACTGCCACCTGCACCGGTTATCTCCGCCGCACAACTGCCCTCATGGACAGGGCTAGTGCACACTCGACCGGCAGATCCCACCACCGTCCACTCGGACCCAAGAACACTTTCAAAGCCCTGGTTTACTACCATGCCGCCAGCACTCACCGGTAAGGGTGCTGCCAGAAGTAACATAGACACCGTGCCAAGAATGAGGGTCAATGCCAGAACCACAAGCAAGCTTTTTTTCATTTTCCACTCCCTTTCGGCCCCGAAGGCTAAAAAGCAGGGCGACCTGAGACTAGCATAAAAGCTCGGCGCTGTCAACGCCACTAACCGCAAGCAAAATGAAACAATAAAGAAAATGTATTAAAAATGTATTCGAAAAGGCATGCCCTATTGATATTTTTAGACAAATATCGCCATAATAAGCGCAAATCGAAGAAATGAGGACATAGGTGCCGTTCGCGGGGTATAAATGGCTCTCTACTGTGCATAACCGTGGTATATAGTATTAAAGTACTACGCTGCGACAGTATCGTAGTACTTTCTTCTCTTTTCCGTTGCATAATAGTGACCCTTTGCCGGCAGTTTCCACAGTCGATGCTTATATCTGACACATCCGGACGTCATGTTGTCACCTTGCCCCTTATTCCCTCTTCGCCAAGCTAGGTTATTTGTACCGTTCCTCGCTCATTTCCTAAAAAGCGGTACCAAAGTAGTCTTGTATCCAAAATAAGATAATAATATATAATATATTATGTAAATCAGGCAAGGGAGGTTGTGATGGAGAATCTGGTAAATATGACAGTCCAATTTGCGCACCTGCTTAATGAGCTGGTTACTGAGAGCCAACCCTTTATTGAGAGCCTGGCCGCAGTAGTCTCGACTCTGACCGAGATGGCTGGTTTGCTCAGCCAGGCTGTCGAATTACTGGGGTCGGTGATGAGTAATGGATCAACTCCAATATAATGGCAGCCTCGTCCCCTTTAGGGGCTTGACACCTGTGGTAAACTAGTGTTAGTCCCAAAATAGGGAGAAGCGATTTGTTCCGAAGGATTGTTAGTGCCCTTACGGGCACTAACATTGATAGCGACAGCCGCGTCAACTACGTAACAAAGTGCACTCATTTAGACCTCCTTATACACGACCCGACCCTCGTTAGCGACCACTTGACAGCCCTAACCGACCTAGCCCTAGGATCGACTGTTGCTATCGGGCGATCTCCGCAACCACGGTCTCTCCGGAAACGTGCTGTTACACAATTACCACAGTGGAGAGGCTTAAGTGGTTGGGATGTCGTACATTGTTTGAAACCAGGGTTAAATAAATCTTTTCACTTACACAGCGCGAAGAGGATGTTTCGGGCTGACTCAGGGGGCCATGGTTGACATGTGCTGATTAACAGTATATAGTCTGCAGGAGGTAACAGCTTAATTAACGCTCTTGGCGTAGACTTTATTAGTGGGATGAGTGGGGATGTGCTAATCCGGATTGTGACAATATTTATCGAGGTGAAGAAATCGACCCTTGGGTAGCTTTATTAATACTCGCAGCCCTTGTGGGAGCTCTAGGGTTAGGGGTAGTGGCCGCACTTCTGGGTGCGACCCTTATTTTAACGCCAGTAGCCCTTTTTATCTTCGTCTGGCGTAGAGTCTTCCCCCTCGCTAAGAGCATAGCCGAGTGGGTCTCGAATCGGATGAACTTCATCCCCTTCACCCTCTTCATGCTCCTCTTGATCGACATCTGTCTTGACCTGATGATAATTTGGTACGTTTGTTTCCATTATACTGGCTCTTTGGCATTCTTGATCCTGTTTCTGCTCGTGCTTCCCCTCCTAGGGCAAGCACTTTTCATCTTCAGTGTTGGCTTTAATCTGGCTATAATACGCTGGTTAATACTGTTTAACCAGCACCGATACCAGCACTTCAGGACACAGTTCCTGACAGCTGCCTTCCGCATGGTGATGAGGAGAGCCGAGAAGCGGCAGGCGAAAGAAAAGATGCTGCAGTCGAAACCAGAGAATCAGCAGTCGAAACCAGAAAATACGCATAATAAAGTGAACAAGCGGCGATGGAGAGCAAAGAGACTGAAGCGGAAGTAGCGCAGCGATTTTCTTCAGAGAGTTCGTGTCTGTCGGCGCTGGTGCGATGAGACACGTTTTTTGCGTATGGTACACCTATCTACCCCGCGTGTGGGAGCCTTTCAGCCAGAAAGTGTGCCCATAAGGGGGTATCCCAATTGAGAGTTGCCCAGGTCGCTGCTATTGAGAATTGATAGGGGGCTTTTTTTCTGATATGAAACTCATTAAAAGAACAAGGTCTATTTGCCCGGAAGATTTGAGGATTCTGGATGCGGAATTATGGGAAATCGATGGTCAGGTAATCATTAGAAAGACTTGCCCTGACCACGGAAGCTTTGAGGATGTTTACTGGAGTGATTATGAAGAATACGTAAGAGCTAACAGATTCAGGGATGATGGGACCGGATTAGTAAATTCGACAGAATCACAGCTCGGCTGCCCCCAAGACTGTGGCATATGCCAGAAACACAGGACACACACAAGCCTCCTCCTCATTGATGTCACCAATAGATGCAACTTAAGATGCCCGATATGTTTTGCTCGTGGCGGTGAGGGCAAGAATCTTAATGAACCAAGCATGGAGCAAATAAGAGGAATCTTGGAATATACTCAGGAGATTAACCACCCGATCAGGGTGAGAGCAGTTGGAAACAGTGGGGGGGAGCCTACACTGAGAGACGACTTGCCAGAAATAATAAGAATGGAGAAAGAGTTCGGTTTTGAGTATATTTTAGTGATGACGAATGGTTTAAGAATTGCAGAGGACATCGATTACTTCAAAAAGCTAAGTGACCTGAACGTATATATATATCTGCAATTTGATGGCGTTACCCCGGAACCGTATTTGAAAGCAAGAGGTCGCGACCTATGGCCAATAAAGCAGAAGGTCATAGAAAACGCCAGAAAGGTAGGCTGTAATAAAGTTGTTTGTGTCCCCACTTTGGCAAAGGGTATCAATGACCATCATGTTGGCGAGATGATAAGGTATGTTGCAGAGAATTGCGATGTAATCAAACACATCGTTTTTCAGCCGGTTAGCTTTTCGGGAAGAATAGACAGAACCAGATTGAAAGAGATGAGGGTAACCACCTCAGATGTTATGAGGCTCTGTGAAGAGCAAACCGACGGTGAAATCAAGAAAAGCGATTTCTTTCCACTTTCAATGAACCAGACACTGGCTAGAATCGCAACTAAAGGGAGCAAACGTCACGATTTTTGTGTTCATCCCCATTGTGGGGCAATAACCCTCATCAACTATGAAAAAAATAAGCTGGTTCCTATACCCCGCTTTATAAGAAATGAAGAATATTATGGCAAAATGCGTAGAGCCTTTGACCTCAACAAGTCCACACCGCAGATACTATGGGCGCTTTTAACCGGTTTTATGAGATATGTCCATCCCAAGCTGTGGCTGAGGGTTTCACCCATTTTGCTTACTAAAAGCTTTACTTCGATACGGTCACTGACAGAGGATTGGCTCTGGACACATTGGTTTACGGTAGCGGTTATGCATTATATGGACCTGTATAATTTTGATTTGGACAGAGTTCAAGGTTGTACTCTTCATTATGGAGTTCCTGATAACGAAACAAAAGCAAGATTAATCCCCTTCTGTACTATGAACAACATTTATAGACCAAAGATAGAAGAACAACTTGCGATTCACTCAAAGGAAAAGGAATCTCTTGTCCCTACATGACCGGATTCTGCTGTATACGATTTCCGATGGAAAACACACTCTGCGAGGCTGTTAGCCTGAGTAGGGTGGTCCCAGATCACCTTATGGGTGGTTAGCTCTGCATAATGTTGCTACATGCCAACGGTCTATCTTAGCCAAGAGGAGGGTGCAAGTCGCCCTCTAACATCCCTTATAATCATCATAAACTGCCCCGTAGCGACATGGCCGCTTTAATCTTACATAGAATCACCATCTTTACTTTCGTAAGTCTCTTTAGTAACTCCGACTCCTTTTTAAATGGCTGTATCTCTTTAGAATTGCGCTCCTGTAGGCATCAAAATCGCCCCTAATTTTCAGCGATAAATAGGGTAGGAAACGTACCTGGATATATCTGCTCCCGAGAGGGGATAGCCCAGTCCTGCCTCTTCCCTTATGGCAATAACGGCGCCGTTCCTCAATGGTGAATTAGGATCACAAACCCTGACAAAGCTCCACTTCAGCATACTCCCTCTTCAACCCCAATGTATTGACAAAACAAACACAAAATGTTATCATGATAATGAACATATGTCCATAAAACACCACAGGATTTTCACTTATGCCGAGACCGACCAAGTGGCGACGAGTCGCTCTGATACCTGAGGCAAACTACTTCAAACCGGCGGGGGTACCGCTCCGAGTCCTTGAAGAGGTTTGTCTTTCCGTGGAGGAGGCAGAGGCAATACGACTTAAGGATCTGGAGGGGCTAGAACAGGAGGAATGCGCCCAGATGATGCGGATTTCTCGGCCTACCTTCCACCGGGTGCTGGAGTCCGCCCGGAGTAAGCTCGCCGATGCCCTGATCAATGGCAAGGCGATTAAGATCGAGGGCGGGAGCTTCGAGATGGCGATGCGCCGTTTCAAATGTGGCAACGATGGCCAAGAATGGGAGGTCCCCTTTGAGACGATGGTTGCAAGGCTCCCTCAGGTTTGTCCCCAATGTAATAGCCCTGATGTTTACCCCATCCTTACACCAGGCTTTGCTGGTAGAGGCAGGGGAAGGGGTCGCCGCAGGGGAGGAGGGTGGTAAAGACGTGTTCAGTATAGATAGCGCAAAATGCACCGGCTGTGGCGCCTGCTTTGAGGTTTGCTCCCAGAGAGCAATAAGCCTCAGTGGTGACCGGGCTGAAATCGATCCCCGGCGCTGCACAGAATGTGGCATGTGCCTTGAGGTATGTCCGGTGGCTGCCATCTATGAGGTTATACCACAGTTTGCAGGAAAGCATGAAGGATTAGACATTAACCGAGAAGGAAGGGAGGTGAAAGATATGCTAGGAAGAGGATGGTGCGGCGGAGGCAGGCCCGCATGGGGAGGCTTTGGTCGAGGTTTTGGCAGAGGCTTTGGTATGGGCAGAG
>Ga0209635_10001854_pt1 | contig 15892 bp, 16 predicted proteins | sample DeeMarSWOR230_32_FD_187463 | JGI IMG/M metagenome (GOLD analysis project Ga0209635, IMG submission 187463) | Marine sediment microbial communities from White Oak River estuary, North Carolina - WOR-2-30_32 (SPAdes) (version 2) | ecosystem: Environmental > Aquatic > Marine > Intertidal zone >... | reverse complement strand
AAATCTCGGCGGCTAAGTTTCACAGGCTGATTCCTCCTTAATTACAATTGGGCTGACATTGATTGCAATTGATGCTAAAATGTTTTAAGACTTGTTTGATGCCGAGGAGATTATACCCTGTAAGGGTAGGGTATATCAATAGCTCAAAAAGACAATCCGGAGGACAGAATGGCTAAACCAAGGGAAAATACGGAGGTCTCACAGGATATTCTGTTAAAACGGCTGAGGAGGATTGAAGGTCAGGTTCGCGGGCTTGAAAAGATGATAGTTAATGGTCGTGACTGTGAGAGCCTGCTGACTCAGCTAGCAGCTGTCCGTTCTGCCATTGAGAGTGTCGGCGCACTCATGTTGAACAACTATATGAAGCTTTGCTTTCGGAGAGACACTGGAGCGGAGCCGGCCAATATCGATTCGCTGGCGCGAGCGGTGGCTATCTGGGGTCGAGTGCGGGTTGGCGAACAATAATAACTAAGATTTGGACTTCTTTGCAAAAACCAGCACTTGACCTTGCTCCAGGTCCCGGCCATCGTGGATGAGCGTCCCCGAATGCTCATTTTCGAAATAGAAATCCGCCCTCTCAATTTCGTCTCTGGCATTTGCTCCCATATGTTTAGGGTACACCAGAATAAGAGCGTCAGTTTTGGCTACCCGGTGAATTTCATTCAGCAGCCTTCTTCTGTCCTCTTCTCGCGGGAAATAGTATGAATGGAGCACATCAAAAACGAGAACCGCGTCCACGGAATTATCAGCTAGTTCAATTCTTGGTTCTCCGTCTGTATCTATCCTCTCTATGTTCTCGATTCCGGCTGACCTGGCTTTCTGCATCAATTCATTGAGGACGGCCCCGTTCTTATCCAAGGCGTAGACCTTCCCTTTGTTCCCGACTATTCTGGCCGCTGGTATGGTGTATGTACCGGAACCGCAGCCGAAATCCAATACCTTTTGACCCCTTTTGACGCCTACGCGTTCAAGAAGTTTAAAAATGCGAGATTCCACCTTCATACCAAACTCTTTCTGCGGGTGTCAGGATAACACGCCATGATCAGACTCGACAGTCGCAAGATGCTTTACTCCTTCAATTATCATTGGATGTTTAGAGCTTCAACCGCGTCCTCAGGCGCTGGGCTTTCATTCTGTTTCAAATATTCCAGCCAGCCCTGTGACTTGTTGCTTTCCTCAACCGCCCTCGCCAACTGAATTGATACGTAACGCCAGAAGAACACCTTCCAGGCCTCGGATGCTGATTCGATGCTCATCACATTCTCTGTCTGAGTTGGTTTATATGCCGAATGTACCTTATACATCACACTTATAAACTCGGCCCATCAGTTTTGCTTGATTCAACCTTTAACAGTTTTCCCTATTCAAGCTTAACTTTTTAGCTTAAGGTAGCTCCTATAAATAACAGAGCTATCTATACTTCTACCTCCAGTTCCTTCAATTTTTCCGGTGTTGGCAGACCGTCGACCCAGCCGCGGAGTCTGTAATATTCCTCCTTCATTCTGTCAAGCTCAACTACATGTCCCTTGGCAGCTCCTTCCGGCAATGGCTCTTTCAATAGCCGCGAAGGCAGGGTGTCATCCTTGGCACTAAATCCCAACTTCCCCAGGATAACCCTTTCCAGGTTATAGATGCGCTCGCCGATCCTGAGCGCTTCACCCTCCGATATGTCCCAGCCAGTCACAGCGGACAGCAAATCAGCATAATCCTTCGCACTCAAGGCGAAAGTGGTGAACAGGCAATTGACCGTCGAGTTAACCAAGGAGGTGAAATCCTGGAAGACCTTCACCCACTGCGCCTTGCCCTCTATTGCCAAGGGGTCTATCTTTTCCGGAATTCCGACTATCTCCGGTGACACGGTGTAGCCCGTTACGTGACAACCTCCCCTGTTAGAGGTGGCATATTCAAGCCCTATTCCTTTTATTCCTCTGGGGTCGTACGCCGGCATTTCCAGGCCCTTGACGCTCATGGAGAACTCAGGATGCCCGTAATGTTCACACATTTTCCTGGAGCCCAGGGCAAGATACTTGCCGAACCCTGTCTTGTAGGCCGTGCGCCATACCGACTCGACCATTGCCGCTGCGTTGCCGAATTCGAGCGGTAAGCCTTGGAAATCCTCCTCTGGGATGTATCCCTTCTCATTGAGCTCCATGGCGGCGGCTATGGTGGAACCCACGCTAATGGGCTCAAGCCCAAGCTCATTGCTGATATGATGCGCTTTCACTACGGCATTCATGTCACTTACCCCGCAAGCACTTCCCAGGGACCATATGGTCTCGTATTCAGGTCCTTCAACGGGGACTACCTGGAAAGGCCCTGATTTTACCTGGGTAATTCTGCCGCATCCTATGGTGCAACTCCAGCATGCCCGATTTCGTACCAAGTATTCTTTGGTTAGAGTCTCGCCGCTGATCTTTTCGGCTTCAGGGTTCACGCCTGTCTGCCAGTTCCGGTAGGGAAATGCGCCAGCGCCATTAATTACGTTGACCAGCACCGACGTCCCGTGAGTTGGTAGGCCCTCTCCGGTAACCGAATTTTTCCTCATCGCCTCCAGACATCTATCCGCTATCTTTCTAAACTCTTCGGGCTTTGCCACGGGGACAGCCTTGTCTCCGGATACGACAATGGCTTTCAATCTCTTTGAGCCCATCACTGCTCCCAATCCCGCCCTACCGGCAGCCCGGTACTCGTCGTTCATTATGACCGCCAGTGGCACCAGATTTTCGCCAGCAGGGCCAATACAGGTCACACTGGTGTTTTTACCGCCTACGGTACCGGTCAAGGCTCTCGTCGTATCCATGGTGTTCTTTCCCCACAGGTCCGCTGCATCCCTGATTTCTGCCTTCCCATCTGCCACCGCCAGATACACGGGCGCGTCGGCTGCTCCCTCGACAACAATCGCATCGAAGCCGGCAAATTTCAGGAAAGCGCCCCATTCCCCACCACTGTTACCGCTGCCAATCGAACCCGTCAATGGTGCTTTAAGAGTCATCACATGATAGCGACTGGGCGATGGGAACCTGGGCACTCCCGTCCCTGGTCCCGTAGTAAAAATCATCGCATTATCCGAACCCAAAGGGTCTAAATCCTTTATAGAAATGCCCTTCCCTTCCAATTCTTTGATACGCTGAAATAAAAAGTATGTAGCGTAACCCTTGCCGCCGATATACTTTCGGGCTGCCTCTTCATTGATTGGCTCAACGTCCAGGCTTTTTGTGCTGAGATTTACTTTCAGGATTTTTCCCGTATATCCTCCTGCCATTTCTCAATCCTCCTTTCATTTATAATCCCGGCCTTTAAGATACCGCGTAACCTTACCCATCGCGACCATACGCTCGATTCGTATCTGCTTTATGATTGCGTAACCATATAGATTCTATTCACGTCTTTCGCTCTTCACACACCACCTCCTTACTTTCAGACTTGTAATTCTCTTTGGATTTGGGTCATAGCATTAGTTGCTTTCCGACCGAGTGTCCTCCAGTGCGAATTGAAGTAAAGATAAAAACCGACCGAGAAGGTCGGTTTTTACACTTGCTCCGTTAATTCTACCAGCGAGCGTCACAGCAATAATGCTAATTCCAACGCCCATCTCACACATCCAAAATATATACCTTACCCCCGTATGGAATTATACATCGAACCACCGATAAGTCAAGTCAGCCCAACTTACTGTAGGAAAATGTTTTTTCTATAGCCCAATGTATTCAACATCCAAAATAAATAATTAGGAATATTGGGTTAACTAGTATAACTTTATGAAATTAGGTTAATTCAAGTCACAAAGCATTACAAAGCAAACTTGGCGCGGGCAGAACAAATAGTGCGAACCACCGCCCTGGGTATGGTTCATCCCCTCAGTGTTAGTCAACTGCTCCAGTAAGAATCCGGGCCGCCTTTCAATGGCTTGCATTATTCTTTCACAGGAGCTTTCATAGCAGACGATTGTTATATGTCTGAAGCAATTGAATGCTGTAAATTAAGTTCGATTGAGCCTTTACCAAGGAATATTATCCTAGCCCATTTCTATCTTTTCTCCCATGACCATTTCACTTGGACTATAGATATGTGCATAATAGTACCTTCTAGCGATTGTTAATAATATTCCGGGTGAATATCATTGTACTGGATAAAAGCAGCGGTGGATTTGATTATGCCAATGAAAATATAGAAACCTGAATTCAAATAAAAGGGCAGCCTGGTCAGAGGCCACCCCATGGAAGACTACAGTGTACTGACGATTGCGCGACCAGTTTTCTGCTGCCTTCCACATTTATAGTATTGACTGAATAAACCTAATTGTCAATATCGCAGCAAATCATAGAAGGGAGGTGATAGCTTTAAGGGAAAAGACAAATAATAGGAGACTAGCCGTTATGCCCAAGTCGAGGGACTATAGGGCAAATATTTTAAAAAAGAGGCAATTACACAATGAAAAAAATGATAGTCATATTCATGGTAGTGACTCTGCTCGTGACACTCGGCTCAGTGCCAGTCTTAGCTGGCAATAGTGTAACAGGGAACGGTGCCCCAAGTGGCCCACACTATAACCTGAACATTATTGGCGTACCCAAAGACAAAACTGCCCCGATGGATAACAATAATGGGCATCGAATCTTTGTACCCCTCGAAAAGAAAGCAAAAATCATGCTGATAGAAGGTGATGATTTTGCGGTTCTGGATGCTAACGGTACCGATGGCAATGGTGCCAAGTTCCAGCTCCCTAATCCTGACCCGGATGGAGATGGTACCACACTCTACAGTGTTTGGGCTCGCCCGGTAGGAAAACCCGGTGGTTCAGCCGTCATGACTACCTGTGCTGAGCTTTGGGTTGGTCCAGGACCTGACGGTATTGTGGGTACGGCTGATGATGAGTATGAAGAGGTATGCTCCATAGCCATTCTGGAGGTTGAACGTTCCAAAGGTAAGTCACGTTTTGAGAATGTCAGCAAGGAGCTGTTGTATATCTATGCTGATATTACACCTGATGATGGTATCGATAACGTAGTACGGGTTCCATTGTTCGATGATAGCCTTGAGGGCTATTTCTGGGATTACGATAACAATGGCCTTAAAGTTTTACAACTGCGTTTCTACGAGATACCGACCACTGTCCCCGAACCTGAAAATTTATAACCATAACTTCCATCATAAAACTAGGAAAGATAGGAAGTAGTTGGTTACTACACATAAACAGGGATTATTTACTATGCTCCGAGGTCGACGGGCAATAGAACCAATATTAAACAGAAAGGGGGTGATTAAGAGATGAAGAAATCAATTGCGATTGGTCTCATTGTAACATTAGTAATTGGCCTGATTACAGCTATACCAGTCTTTGCGAAGGGTCAACCCAATGATTGCCGAGCAGTATTTGAGTCGGACATCATTGATATAGATACCGAGGTAGGAGATGACCTGGACAAGGGCGAGGTTTGGTTCAGAGAGGACGGAAGCTTTAAGGTTGAAATAGAGGGTGAGACTCTTGTTGAGAGTGAAGTGTACACTGTCATCCTTTACAATTTCTTGGATGACAGCGAAACTGAGCTTGGCACGATTACGATCAACGAGGACGGCGAGGGTGTGCTCACTGGCAACCTCTATGACGCGGGCGTTGACATTGAGGATATGGATGTAGTGCCGGTTGTCGTTATTGTGGACGATGAGGAGCTGGAGCAATTTGTCAACGGATTTCATGCGCCTCCAGAACCCGCATAATAGCCTTAACCGCGACGTTCCGTAGTGTGTTTGGGCATATTTGGCTACAAGTGCTTGTCATTTTGCAGTAGCAAGAGGGAGCCTCTTCGGGGGCTCCCTCTTATTTTTGAGTCATCGTTTTATCTTATAGTGTAGCAAGCAGCGTATTATAATCCTATCCGTAATGTTATCGATATCTAGAGCATGGATAACCAGCCGGGCATACAGAATATGGTTAACGAAAAACCAAGAGCGGGTTGTTTGGGTGTAAATAATGTAACATAACATGCAATCTGGTTAAATTTGGGGTATTGTTGCCCCCCTTCTGTGATTATTGCCGCCAAGTCTCTAGCAGTTTTCTACTCGCAGAAGACCCGTTAACTCAGAGATACTGTCCAGCCCGTCCAGAGCAAAAATGGCTTGCCACAGGTTCTCAGCCTGAGCGGCATCAATGGCATCGGTAGCTATTGATGTGAATTTGGCCTTTAGCTCGTCATCGGAGACCGGAAATTCAGGCTCTCCTTTGGGAACATCACGTCGGGCCGACAAGAGGCGCCCATCGTTCGTTTGAACCTCAACTATTGCCGGCCATTTTTCATCATAAAGTGCATCCAGTTCATCATCCTTCACGACCTCAATCTTGGCTGCCAGAGCGAGTAAATCGCGGTCATTTATCTTGTCCATGGTGAACTGTTCGCGCCAGCATGAGCCGGTGGTAAGTGCCGCAGCCAGGATAAAAGGGGCGCTGTAGGTGGCACTGGCAATGGTATCCGGGCGCTGGTGGCTGCCCCGGCTGGCCACGGCAAAAGTGCGGACGACTATGCGCTTTACATCCTGAGGTTTGAGTCCGTGCTGTCCTTTTAGCTCAAGGATGGCATCGATGGCGCTGTGGTGCTGGCGACAGCAGGCATAAGGCTTGATGCCCGTATTGAGGATACCCCTGCTATCAGTCAGGCCGGCAATCTTTTCTAGGTCGTACACATCCGAAATCGCTTTAGCGTAACCAAATCTCCCTTCGATAGCGGTTGATGGGCCAAAATAACCGCGGGAACATAGTTTGACCGCCCAGATGCCTACCAGACCACCCCACCCCATTGCCGTGTTCTTGATCGGGGCTCCCCCAGCAAAGGCTTCAAACAAAGCGAGTGGCGACAGGAATGCGGCAACACCCAGCACTTTTTCGGTTTCCTCTGCGCTGAGTCCATACAGGTTAGCCGCCACCGCAGCGCCGCCAAGTGGAGCCAGTGTGCCGGGCGCTAAAAACACCCGGTGAACGTAGATGGAGGGGCTAACCGCCATACCCATACGGGTTACCACCTCGTAACCCACAACGACAGCAGCCAAAAAGGCCTTGGCATCAAGCTTTCTTTCCTCGCAAATGGCCAGGGCGGTTGGAATAACCGAGATACCGGGATGGGCATGGGAGGTGCGATGGCAGTCGTCCAGTTCCAGTTGATAGGTCATGGTAGAATTGGTAAACGCAGCCAGCTCAGCCGAAGCGGCAGCGCCGCTGCCCCAGATGGTAGCTCCTCCCTTCGGTGAGGTCTCTTCGGCAAAGGCCTGAATGCTCTTGCCCAGCTCCGTGGTAGAGCCGGAGAGCCCGATAGACAGCACGTCCGCGGTCCTTCTTTTGGCTTCCCAGATAACTTCTGGTGGCAGGGCCTCATAGCGCGTCTCAGCGATGTAACGGGCCAATAATCGGGTTGCTTCCAATTGTGGTGGCATATTAACTCCTATTTTCTGACGAATTTTTGTACTGCTCTGGCGCCGCGGTCTATTTTGTTGTGGGTCCACGGGACCTCGCCGATATACAGGTCACCTCGCGAATCCATAGCTATGGCGTGAGGAGCCAGGAACAAAGCCCTGTCTGTATCCCGTTCTTCGGTGCCCCAGCTCGCAATCGGCTTGCCTTCTGGCGAGAAAATCAGCACTCGCAGGCCTGAATCTACAACATACACAATGCCTTCACCGTCTATTATCAAGTCCTGCGGGCGCATGAGTTCCCCCCACTGGTCAAGGAATTCGCCCTGAATATTGAATATCTGGATGCGGTGGTTTTCCCGGTCGGTAACCCATAGTCTGTCCTGTTTGTCCAGCCAGATGTTATGAGGCACTCGAAACTGACCTGGAGCACCACCGGGCTCGCCCCAGGACAGGAGTAATTTCCCGTCAGCAGCGAATTTATGCACCCTGGCGTTGCCATAGCCGTCGGTAACATAGATTTCACCCGAGGGAGCTATCGCTACGCCGGTCGGGCGATTGAACGGAGGGCCACCTGTTTTTATCCGACTCAGGCTCCAGTGATAATCGAACCAGTCCTGCACATAGCCTGTATCTGAGGGCTGGTCTTTCGTGCCCAGTGTCATCAGCAGCTTGCCTTCAAGGGTAAGTTTACGTACCGTGTGGTCCTTGTCATCGGTACAGTAGAGGCAACCTTCCGGTCCAACACGGATACCATGAGCATGTTTGAACAGTTCTTCGCCCCATGAAGTCAGGAAGTTCCCTTCGCGGTCGAAAACGATTACCGGATGGGCACTTCGGTTAAAAACGTATACCCTGTCCTGGGCATCAACCGTTATGCCGCCAACATCGAGGAACGACCATCCTTCCGGCAGTTTGGCCCACCCTGCAACCAGCTCATAAGTGTGCCTGCCTGTGCCGTATAGCATACTGAACGTCTCCTCCCGTTATATTCTTTACGAAAAATTAGTCTGTGATTAAGGAATGCTCTTCGTTTCCCGAAATTCCGAATCATGCAAAGTCACTATGATGTCCGCCATCTCCTTGATTTTCAGCGCGCTGTCATATGCCTCCAGGGTATTGGTAAGGATGCCCGGCGTTATTACCGGTGTGAGGTCGCTTAGCGGTGCTGGAGGGTAGAAATTATCCCTGATGGTGCACATGCCGGAGATAACGGCGTTTCCCCGGGCAGTCTGGACACTAACTGACTGTCCACCCACGGTATGCCCGGGAGTGCTGAACACAGAGATACCTTCACATATTTTGGCATCCCCTTCTATAATTTCAAAATTAAGCCCATCCAGAAATCGCGTATCGAAATGCCCGATACAGGAAGGATGCGGGTTCCGGGCAAATTCAAGTTCTTTTCGCTGCACGATAACTCTGGCCTTCGGGAATAGAGATGCCTGGGCGATATGGTCATGGTGCAGATGGGTAGCTATGATGAGGTCGATATCTTCAAGGCCAAACCCCAGTTCGCCAAGTCCGGCCTCGATTGATTTGACTTCATCCGCCATTACTCCTCTAACGTTCCTGAGATAATCAATGCTAGCACCGCCATCCACCAGGATTCGGTCGCCGGCGCCGCCGATATACCAGACATAGGCAGTGTAGTCAAAGGGTTTTCCAAAATTGAAGCCATAGGTCATTTTGGATGTCTCATTTAGACCTTTTACCAGGGGGATTGGGTGAATAACCAGATTGCGCATACTTTACCTCCTGCTCTTCCGTTGTCAGCTTTATTTCTGTTTTCGCTGCAATGTATGATAGCCAAACTTAGCCCGGGCCTCCGCCAAGCTCAAACCGCCGCGCACCGCCTCAACAATCTGCCTCTCGGCCTCGCTGACCGTCTTGGCCAGCTCGAGGACCTGCTCCGCCATTTCCTGGGGAACCACTACCACTCCACTATCATCGCCAACCAGGATATCTCCCGGCCTGACCTGAACGCCACCGATAGATACCGCCACCTGGGTTGCCTCCACCATGACGCGGTCCTTGCCCGTCATCATAAACGCGCCCCGCGAAAAGACGGGGTATTTCTCTTCCAAGATGGTCGGCATATCGCGGCAGACCCCGTCTATTACGGTCCCGGCAATTCCTTTCATCTTGGCCGTAACCGTCAGGATATCGCCCCAGACAGTGCAATCGGTTCTGCCGTTATTGTCCAGAACCACGACATCGCCGGCCAGAACGTCGTCAATGTAGTCGCCTACCGTGCCCTTTGTAGCGCCAACGGGTACGTAGCGAATGGTGTAAGCGGTGCCCGCCATTTTTACCTCAGGGATGACCGGCCTGATGCCTTTGCAGCCGCCCCCGAAGCCCAGTCGGTCAAGGGCATCGGAAATGGTGGACGTGGAAAAGGGGGCGAAGGCTCTGGCTATTTCCAGACCTAGCCTTTTCTCTTCCATCATTTTACTCCTTCTTATCTCGCTCCAGCATTTTTTCATAGCCGTATTTGCGGTCTACTTCCAGAATATCAACGCCGGCGAGGATGTCTTTTTTCATGCTTTCCTCTTTTTCCATGATTTTTTCCGCTTCACTCAAGACTTCATCCATATTCTCCGGCGGAATAACGATAACGCCGTTAACATCCCCCACCAGGATATCACCGGGCCTGACCTGTACATCGCCCAGCCGAATGGGACAATTGAAGTCTTCCTGTATGATACGCCCTCGCGCCGTTATGGGTACAACTCCGCGTGCGAAGACGGGAAATTCAAGTTCTTCACAGACGTCCACGTCTCTGGTAGCTCCATCTATAATTACGGCCCCGATACCTTTCATTTTGGCCGCACAGGATAAAATCTCGCCCCAGCAATTGTTATGGGTGTCGCCTCGATTATCGATGATAATCAGGTCGCCAGCCTGGGCAGAGGCGATGGCTTCAATGCCCAGGTGGTGTTTTGACTTCGACATACCGGCCGCGGTGATTTTTATGGTCACCGCCCGGCCAGCTACTTTTGGCCTGCCAAAGAGAGGCCTGAGGCCGATAACCGCTCCTCGAATGCCGACCTTGTCCAAGGCATCGGAGAGATTGGTGGTAGACAGTTTTTCCAGGCGCCGTCGGTACTTTTGTTCAAAAACTTCCCTATCCATCTCTCTTACTCTCCCTCACGCTTTAATCTCATTATCCAGCCTGCCTAGTCCACAACTTCGATGCCCAGTTTTGCCGCGGCCTGAAGGGCATCTTCCCTTGATGGCTGGGCATCAACAATGGCTATCCGCCCGCCGCCTCGATTTCTCGCATCCACCATAGCGCTTCTCCCGGTGGCCTCAATTCTTATGCGCTGTATTTCGGGGGTATCCACCCGGTTCACCTTAACTTCGATATTGCTTATCTCGAGGAGCTGGAAGATTTTATGGTATAATTCCACATCATCTGTCCGGGCGCCATATATGGCACCCATAAGTATAGCTGGAACATTGATGGCACGCCGGGAAAACAGGTCCGTGGTGAGGTCAATCTCAATTCTTTTGATTTCTCCAGATTTTAAGGCATGACAGACGCGTGCCATATTGGTCGGAGAGCCAACGGCGATGCTGCTGCCGCCAACCACGACCGCGCCCAATGTCCGTGTCAGAGGGCGTGAAGAGGCAAGTAACTTTCTGACCTCCTCGCGCGCTTTCGCTTCGATGCTATCTGCCTGTTCCTTTTCCGATTTCCTGATTTCATCATCGACGAAAGGTTCCACATGGGTATTCTTTTTAAAATACGGCCCCATGTACTCAAGATTTATGGCCGTTATCACCGGCGCGGCTTCCGCATGTACCCTGGCAGCCATAGCCAGCATAACGTCTACGTCGACGTCCACCGGCAATGAAGTCTTCAGGACCAGGTTCGATGCCTGGTTGCCGATAAGTATCGCGCCGCTGATGTGGCTGGCACACAATCCGGAAACCATCACCCGTGGGGTGCAGGGGACGCCTATGGTGGGCGATAAGGCCAGAACAATGGCTCTGGCAACCTGGCCTGCCGTGCCTCCTCTTATATCGGTCAGCGCAGCCGCCACCGCCGCCGCCCCGGCGCCGAATCCCTCCATGTTGCAGCCGGTGGTCTTTTTGCCCGCCCTGAAGATTGAACCGACTTTGAGTATCAGCGCCGCCGCCAGAGACACCTGCTCCTGAGAATAACTTTCCTCGGTTAGCGCTCTAATTAATCCGGTATACGGGCATGAGTCGCCGGTGCCGGCACACGGCTGAAGGCCAATCTCGTGATTTCCCACCTCGGTGGCCAGCGTGTAAATCAAAGCTCTGTTGATAAGCGAATCATCAAGCAAAGGCCGGTCATCATACTGCGCCAGCTCAGAGGCGACGGTACCCAAAAGGAAACTCCTGCCCCGGCCCAGACCGATTTCCAGAGCCGCCAGATTATGTTTGAAAGCGCTCATCACCCGGGCAAGTATCTCTTCGTAAGTCTTATCTTCCTTGGCCATGGCCTCGGCCACCACCAGGCGACTCAGGGAAAGATTCTCCCTCTCGGCTATGGCGGCCATTTCTCCCAAGGTGAAAGTTTGGGCAGATAGCTCTTTGCCCATTCTCTGTAATAGACGGTCAATCATTTTCCTAGCAGCCACCCCTTCCCGCATTTCTCTTATTGCAGGACATTAAATAAAATTTGTCAAGCCGCACTCTGCTATTGGACTGAACTTATAGCAAGTTGATGCTTATTGTAGCCGCAGCGCATCATATAAACATAACTAGAGAATGTATGAATTCGTTTAATGTTTGGCATGCCTAAAAACGCCCCTTAAAAAACTTGGCCGACGTTCCATCAAAATTAATCAGAAGTCAGGTGGGAACAGTTATCTCCTAAGCAGCGGCTTGAAGCCAGTCTCACTGTACAGTTCGTCAGATTGTATAATGAGGTAATAAAACAAGTAAATGTCAGATATTGCATAAAACAGGTATCATGAAAGAATAATGCATCTCCTAAGCGTATAATCTAGAGTTTGGGTATAGAGCCCAAATATTAAAGGGAGATGCAGATGAAGTACATTGGTCTGGACTGCCACAAGAAATATGATCACGCAACGATGATCGATACACAGACAGGCGAAATCAAGTCGAAGAGGTTAGCTCATACGGTGGAGGGATTTCAGGAGTTCATAGGTGACAAAACTGGAACCAGGGCAGTTATGGAGTCATGTTGGAATTGGTCTAAGACGTATGAGCTCATCAAGGACCTGGTGGAAGAGGTCACTCTGGCCCATCCGCTGAAGGTAAAGGCTATTGCTTCAGCGAAGATAAAGACCAATGCCATAGATTCGAGGATGCTGACAGAGTTGCTAATGGCCGATCTTATCCCTGAGTCACACCTGAGGGGAGGTGAGAACCGGCTAAGGCAAAGAGTGATAAGGCACAGGGCCTTTCTAGTGGTGATGCGAACGCGGGTTAAGTGCCGAATCCATGACCTCGTGGAAAGTCAGATATTGCCAGATGATGTGCTAAAAGCGAGGCCTAAGAACCTTTTCTCAAAGAAGGGAATGAAGTGGCTACGGACACTGTCATGGAGCAAAGAAGAATATAGAAAGATGATTGAGTCGCACTTGAGACTGGTAGACATCATTAGTGAGGAGATATTGGCTACGAAAGAAATGATCGATGAGGTATACAGAAGGGATGAGGATGCCAGGCTTCTGGCTACTAGCCCTGGAATAGGGATGACCCTGGCGGTTCTGATCAGCACAGAGATAGATGGGATTGACAGGTTCAGATCTCCGTCCAGACTTTGTTCTTACGCTGGCCTGGTACCGTCCACCCACTCATCTGGAGGTAAGACATACCATGGCAACCTTACCTCGGAGGGCAATGAGTGGTTAAGGTGGGCCATGGTAGAGGCTATCGTGCCGGCGTCATACGCTGATGACCAGATAAGGGAGCGTTTGAATGCCCTGAGAAAGGTTAAGAGGCCTAATGTAGCCAAGACGATAGTGGCCAGGCATCTGCTTAAGATAGTATATCACGTACTGAAAGATAGGAGGCCATACGTGGTCGATTATCTGAGCAGTAAAATTCCGAGCCGCCTTTCATTTGTCTTAGCGAGTTCAAGTTAGAACTGCGCTCCTAATTCAGGTTAAGGGGCTCGGGGTTTCGGACTTTGCAGTGTGCATTCATTAATGGCGCGAATAGGAGGCTGAGCCAAGCTCTTTACGATTGTAACCTGTGGAAATTAATATGGCTTGCATTATTCTTTCATAGGAGACGATTGTTCAAGCTGGTTAACAAGATGAGCATATGTTTAGTTCGACTGTCAGCCTTTTACCTCTTCTAGAATTCCAACACGGCCTTTTTCGACGTCTTTAATACTTAATTTGGCCAGCCGGCTATTATCTCTTGGCGCACTTCGTCATTTCGTTTATTATTAGAATTAATATCAGCCATTACTGGAAATAGATTTGCCGCCATGCCACTGATATAGGCTGTGGCAAAGGAAGTGCCATGCTTATAACCATATTTATTATTCGGCAGGGTGGAGTAAATATTGAATCCTAGTGCAGCAACATCTACCCATCTACCATAATTAGACAGTGGCACTAACATACCGTCTTCTTTAATCGCTGCAACTCCAATACATTTCTCATAGTAAGCAGGATAGACTGGAGTTCCACTACCATCGTTGCCTGCAGCGGCTACAATAACAGCGCCATTCTGCCAAGCATAATCAACGGCACATTCTAATTCAGGCGTTGACTCCCTTAATTCAATACTAATGTTAATGATATTGGCACCGTGATCCGCTGCCCAGATAATACCATCAACTAATGCCGGTATCGAGCACCTGCCACGGTCATCCGCCACCTTAACATTTAGTAATCGGCTCTCTGATGCCAAGCCAGCAATACCTATGTTGTTTTTGTCATTAGCAGCAATAATTCCCGCTATATGAGTTCCATGTCCATAGACATCATCAGCAGTATCACTTTCTGTGAAATTGGCTTCCATTAAAACTTGGCCAATAAGTTCCTCATGATTACTGTCGATGCCTGTATCGAGAATGGCGACAATTACCTGTGAATCTACTGGAGCTACTTCGGATGGTTTCACATCGAGCATTTTATCTAATATTAATGAGCCTTTGAGATCGCTCTTGTGATATTGCCGAACTTGAGGTTTGGTTTGGTGCAGCTGAAATGTTTCCTGCAACGATGTGCGTTCATTCGACGCTGGCACTACTGACGAATTAACTAGCCTCAACTCTGCGACCTGTAATTCAGGATATGAATAACCGATTTCAACATTGCAAGGCAAGAATTTGCTGTTGATTCCCTGCCAGATGGCGAAAAAACTGAAAAAAATAAGCGCGGATAATACCAATACCCTCATGATAATTATACCTTTAACATCTAACTTGTCTTGAATCTATCACCCATTCGTCCTGAGGTGACTAGTAATTTATTCCCACAGGACGCGCACCTACAAACGAATTTTTGAACTTGACCTCTGTCAGAAAAGCAAGAGATATGATCGCGAAAAGACAAGTTATTGAGAATATCGGTAAGAAAAGAAGGTGGGTAAAAAACCGTTAAAAGGGGAAGGTAGCAGCAAGCATCAATCGTCTAGTTACAGGCCTCTCAAGACCTTTATCGTTTATTTGAGCCAAACGACTTTTTTAATGTTTCTTAATAACAGAAAATCAGATCGGTTAATCGCCAGTTTTCTTTTAGTGCAGTACATGATACCTTACATCGAGTAGATTTGTGATATGGCAGGAGCCAATTGATGCAATAAGAGATTTCATGATTATATTTGCGTTAACTTGGCTATGATGAAATCGGCTCATTTCTTACCATTTTAATACCGTTATTCTAACCTTAACTCTTTTATCATAAGATACATTGAGGTATACTAAACTACTAAATACTGATTGGAACTTATTAAATATCACTAATGATAATATAAGATGAAAATTTATACGTTATTTCTTCGTCTAATATTATTAATTCCTATTGTTTTCAATATTAGCGTTCTTGGTACTACTTATATTTCATTAGCTTCATTAGCCTGTAATGCTGCTGACCTCGCCATCACCAATTCTGATAGCCCAGACCCCGTCTACGTCGACGACAACCTCACCTATCTGGTCACCGTAACTAACCGCGGCCCTCTCAATGCTACCGGCGTCAACGTCACCGATACCCTGCCGCCAGGCGTCACCTTCCAGTCGGCTACTCCATCTGCCGGCGCTGCCTCCAACACCACCAATACCGTCACCTGGAACATCGGCAATCTGGCTAAATGTGCTTCGGCTACCCTGACCATCCTGGTCACTGCCCCATCATCCTCAGGCAACATCACCAATTCCGCCACCATTTCGGGCAGCGAACCAGACCCCAACCCGGCTAACAATACCGCCTCCGAAGATACCACCGTTACCACGGTGCCACCTGCCCCTGAGGCCGACCTCCAGATATCAAAGTCGGATAGCCCGGACCCCGTCTATATCGGCGATAACCTC
>Ga0209635_10001852_pt1 | contig 15896 bp, 22 predicted proteins | sample DeeMarSWOR230_32_FD_187463 | JGI IMG/M metagenome (GOLD analysis project Ga0209635, IMG submission 187463) | Marine sediment microbial communities from White Oak River estuary, North Carolina - WOR-2-30_32 (SPAdes) (version 2) | ecosystem: Environmental > Aquatic > Marine > Intertidal zone >... | reverse complement strand
AGAATAATTCTCTGTATGTGGAAGTTGGAATAGGAATTATACAATCAAAATCAGATAAACCGGTGTGGTTATACTTTATAGAAATTTCTTTTTCCAAGTCAAACCTTATATCTGTTATGGGGACATAGGTCGTTTCAAAGTGTTCACCACCTTCTTTTACTAAAGGTATATCTCTGCTTTTTCTTTTTGGGTCGCCTATTATAGCTAACTTCATAATCAATTTTATGAATATACTTAAAAATAAGGTCTTAGAATCTCTCAGAAATAGGTTCAAAATTCAACTAGTGATTTTTGTCCATGTTTTGATAGAGGTAAAGCAACTATATTCAATTTTTTCTTAATTTCTTTTGCCAATTGTTTTGAATATCCATGAACACAAAAAACTTGTTTTGGATTTACTTTCTGAATAAATGACAAAATTTGATCAAAATCACAATGATCTGATAAGGGAAATCCTTTAACCCCGTAATCTCTAAATAAACTCCAACCTGTTAAAACACAACTTTTTGACATTTTGTTTTTAATAGAAGGAATGACATGCATAGATTTAATGAAAGTCTTTGATTCTTCCCCATTTTCCAAAAATTCCAAATTAACTCCAAATTTTTTATAAACATTAGAATATTTTCTTATAGTTTCAGAGACTTGTGGAGTTATACCACTCAAATTAAGTAATTTTATAACTTCTTGAGATTTTCCTGATGCATAAGTTCCTAGATTAACAAAATATCCGTTTTCTAATTCTTTGGTAACCCATTTTACTATTTCTTCTCTTATGTCTTCTATAGGGGGAAATTTAAAAATCGGATTTCCATAAGTTGCTTCTGTGATTAGAACATCTGCATGTTGAATTTTTATTGGTTTAGTTGTTAATCCTTGCCAAATTTTGAAATCACCTGTATAAAGAATGGAATTACCGTCAACTTCTATAAAAATTTGAGTTGCTCCAAGCATATGACCAGAACTAATCAATCTAACAGAAAAATCATCGAATTTTATCCTCTTATCTTCTTTTATGATGTTTGCTTCAAAATTTGGATTTCTAATTTTAGCTAATTCATAAGTTTCTTCTGTACAGTATGGTTTTTTTATAATTGTAGAAGGTATGTGATCTGAATGGGAATGAGAAACAAAAGAGATATAATCGGAAACGTTGGGATCAAGAAGAATTGTTTGACTATTAACTTTAATAGCGATACCATTTCCAATAGAAATTCTCATATAATTATTTTGTCATTCTTAGATTAACTTTTTTTCAAATCACGGACTGTTATCGTCTTTTGACAGTTAGAACATTTGAATTTTGGTCTTTTAAACTTCTTCTTAGTTTTTTCCATTTTAACAGTTTTGATTTCAGAAAAATTACAATAGGGACAGACATATTCTACTTCTGCATCTTTTCCCGGAAGTTTTCCAATGATGATATTTTCTCTTCTTGTAAAAAATTCAAAATTACTGGCCTTGATTCCTTCATCGGTCCATCTCTTAATCAGTTTGCTTTCCATACTCTCACACAGGCCTTCTTTTAGGTCTTAGTGCTTTAGAACCACACCTTCTACATTTAACCTTTCCCTCTCTGACTTTTGCAGGATCTGCCCTTCTTTTAGTTTTGCAAACTCTACAAACATAAACTCTAAAGAAAATTCTTTGCATGGCTTCTGGAAATGTTTTCTTTACCATAAATTTACCTTATCTAATTATAATTTAAGCTTTTCCCGTTCTATACAATAAAAAACATAGGTTAAATTTAAATACTCATGAATACAACCTTTTTTCTTGGAATAAAATGATGAAATCTGAAGTTAGAATTCTTGGATTTGATGACGGAGCTTTTGTTTCTAGAAGTGGAGCTCTGGTACCAGTTATTGGAGTGATATTCAGAGGAGGAAAATTTTTAGACGGTGCATTAAAAACTGAAGTAAAAGTAGATGGTAAAGATGCGACAGAAAAAATAGCAAAACTTATTAATTCAACAAGGCATAAGCAACAATTAAAAGTTATCATGTTTGATGGGATAACTTTGGGAGGTTTTAATATTGTTGATATAAAAAAATTGCATGAAAAAATAAAACTACCGATAATTATAATAAATAGAAAAATACCAAATTTAAAGAAAGTAGAAAAGGCCCTGAGAAATTTTAAAGATTTTAAAGAAAGGTGGAGGAGTATTTTAAACGCTGGAGAAATAAAAGAGTGTAGAATAAAAGATAAAAAAGTTTATTACCAATCTATTGGTCTTGAAGATAAAGAAGTGATGGAGATAATAAATTTAAGTTCGACAAGGAGTTTCATACCTGAACCTTTAAGGGTAGCTCATATAATCGCTACAGCTGTGGTAAAAGGAGAAAGTTCGGGAAGGGCATGAAAAAAAGAAAAAAAGTTAGTAAGTTTAAGAAATTAACAGAAGGTTGGTTTGGCTATATTTTTTACGCTGTTTTAGGTATCATAATAGCATTTCTTGTGAACCAAGCTTTGGGATTTGCTTTATCGACCGATTTACCTGTTGTGGCAGTTGTAACTTCTTCTATGGAACATGATGATTCGACTGAAGTAAATCATTATCAATGGCTAGAAAAAAATTTGGGATATAACCGTAGCTATGTAGATTCTTGGCCTATTTCCAACGGCTTTTTAATAGGGGATATGCCTATCGTACAAGGTAGTTCTAACTATCGTGTAGGAGATGTAATCGTTTATTCTATCCATGGACAGAGCATCCCAGTAATTCATAGGATTATAAAAATAAATGCCGATGGAAGCTTTCAAACAAAAGGAGACCATAACTCAAATCAATTGCCTTTTGAGTTCAGCATTAAAAAAGATCAGATACACGGAAAGGTAATCTTTATAATCCCAAAATTAGGATATTTTAAGGTTGTGATTTCAAGATTATTGGGTGGTTTGGTTTGAAATTTTGTAAAAAATGCGGAAACTTGATGTTCGTTGAAAAAAAGCGTAAACGTAGTTTTCTAATTTGTAGAAAGTGTGGTAGAAAAGAAACATTAAAACGAGAGAAGATAAGTATAACAGAAGCTTTGCCTGAACCTAAGAAGGAAATTGTTGTCATGGAAAAAGATGAAGGTTTAGCTGAATTACCAAAAACAAAAGTTATGTGTCCTAATTGTGAGAACATGGAAGCATACTGGTGGATGCAACAAACTAGATCTGCTGATGAACCTCCTACTATGTTCTATAAATGTACAAAGTGTGGTTACAGTTGGAGAAGCTATGGGTAGTTTAAATAACTAGCAAATATTATTCTTAATTATGGCAGCATATTCTCTCATTTGGCTGGTCTTGGCAGTAGTGGTAGTCCTACCGTGGAATCAAAAACATACTGGAACCTGGAACAAGATTAAAAAATGGTACAATTTTACACTTGCAGGAGTGTTGCTTGCTTTGATGCCGATGACGCTTCGATATTATTCTTTGGCAGCTGACCCAGAAATAATGCTCTATTTCAGTTATTTTAACTGGGCAGTTGAGAGTGTAGCATTGGTACTTGGCGGCGTTGGTATACTTGGGATGTGTAAGAATCTTTTACTCAAATAATTTTCTTTTTTTATTTTTTCTAATGAATAAGCTTAAAAGCTATTAAATAAAATTAATTCTTGATGTTTGCCTTGCACTATAAACCGAAGAAAATTTCTGAGATAGACTCAAAGGCTGATAATAGGGTTTCGCTTGTCGGAAAGGTAATCGAGAATAGGAAGAGTGGTTTTGTACTTGATGATGATACCGGAAAGATAGAGATAGTGTTTGAAGGTGATATAAAACCAAAAAAAATGGTGAGAGTTTTTTGCTCTTTGGTTGATGGCCAGTTAAAAGCTGATGTTGTTCAAAATCTAGAAGGTTTGGATTTAAATTTATTTAAAAAGGTTAAAGAATTATATAATAAGGCTGAGTTAAATGTTTAAAGCAACCATTTCAGATATAAACTTGTTAAGAGATTCTATTTCTACGATTGCTGAGATAATAGACGAAGGAATATTCAAGATAGATAAAAAGGGAATCGGTCTAATAGCTGCCGATAGGGCTATGGTAGCAGTGGTTGATTTCAAAATTCTTTCTCCAGCTTTTGATAACTATGATGTGGATAAGGAGCAAGCCATAGGTTTAAACATAGGAAATTTACTTTCAGTCATAAAAAGAGCCGGAGCTGGTGATAAGATAAGTTTGAGTTTAAAAGATGCAAAGCTTGAGATTGTTATAGAAAATTCTTCTAAAAGAAGATTTGTTATTCCTTTGATAGATTTGAGCCAAGAAGAAGTTCCTCCTATCGAACAATTAGAATTTACTGCTAGGGTAGAAATAAAACCAGAGATAATTGAATCCGGAATTGCAGATGCAGAGGTTGTTGCTGATTCTGTCCTTTTTGAAGCATCTTCAGCAAAATTTAGTATGAAGGCAGAAGGTGATATAAGCTTTACCCAGCTTGAACTAGAAAAAGGAAATGAATCTCTAGTTGAATTGAAGAGTGACAAAGAGACGAAAGCAAGGTATCCTTTGGATTATTTGAAGAAGATGATTAAAGCAGCAAAAATTGCTGATTCTGTTAGCTTAGAGTGGGGACAAGATTATCCCATGAAACTTGGGTTTAAGTCTATGAATAAAGTTAGTTTAACCATGATATTGGCTCCACGAGTGATGGAGGAATAGAAATCTAAATTCTTTCTCTTTTGAAAATTCTTCTAAAACGTTTGGAAGCTCTGTTGAAAATAGATTGTTTTGTATGTTTAATCCCAACTAAGTTTTCAGCTAGTTCTCTGAAATGTTTAGAAGTAGAAGATCTTGGCTTAAACCACAAGAATGGTATGCCTTGAGCTGTGCTATCCATTATATCTTCATCAAAAGGTATTGTACCAAGAACGGGAACACCAAAGAATTTTTCTGCGTCCTCTTCCTTTAGCTCAAACTTCTTCTTTCTTACCATGTTAAAAACAACCTTAAACTTTCTATGCCCCAGTTTGTTTGCAACTTCAGCACACCTTGTCATATCCATAATCGTTGGAATAGTTGGTGTGGTGATAAAAATTATCTCATCACAAGCTTCTAATACAGACAAAGCTTCCTTTCCTAAACCAGGAGCAGAGTCAAGTACTATATAATCGTACTTTTCGCTTTTATCCAAACTTTTTATGTAATTTTTCAAATCATTTATATCAACTTTCATCAGTTCATTTACCTCTTCAGAGGACGGTATAAACATTACACCGCTTTGACAAGAAGGAGCAAACCTTACATCAACCTCTCCTCTTAAAACGTTATTTAGAGTTGTAGAATAATCTCTAGCTCCAAGGTAGTATGCCACATGAGGAGCAGTAATGTTACAATCTACAACTAGAATCTTCTTGTCTAGAGTGTTTAAAGCAACACCTAGGTTTGTTGCAAAAGTTGTCTTTCCTACTCCACCCTTTCCAGATACTATACCAATAACTCTTGTCAAATTATCTCCTATTTTATTATTTTATGAAACAGATTTAAAGCTTATTTTTTACTTTCCAGACGAAGAAATACTTCATGGGCATAAAGGCTTCCAAATCACACTGATAAGCACAGTTCACACATTTGTAACCAATTAAAATCTTTTTATTCAATAAATTCTTTCCTTTTAAAGGAACTATCTTACTTCCACAAACGGGACATTCTTTTATTTTCTTTATTTTTGGCATCTTTTTAGTCTTTGCTTTTACTTCAACTCCAGGAATTGTCAGAGCCAATCTTTTGACCCTTTGTGGAGTTAGTGAATAGTTTTTATACTCTTTTCTTAATATTCCCAAGACTAGTTTACATAATTCTTCTTGAGATTCAATTTTAAGCCTTCTTGATAATGCCTGTTTTATCCCTTCTATTACCTTTTCCTTTTTAACTCTCTTTTTCATATTGATTAAGATTAGATCGATTATAAATTAATTTGTTCTGAGTTAGAAAAATTAAACTATATAAACGATAGATTAATTATACATGCCGAGGTGGCAGAATCAGGTAATGCGCAGCCCTGGAGTCTTACAGAAAGGCTGTGTCCCTTGTGGACGTATGGGTTCAAATCCCATCCTCGGCGTTAGTGAAATAAGAATTGAGCGACTGTGATCTAACCTGGTTAGGATACGAGCTTCCCAAATAAGGAAATAGCTTGGTGTGCGGGTTCAAATCCCGCCAGTCGCATGCTTAAATTCTTAAAAACTATAAATCCCACAATATGTTTATATCGGTGAAAGGATGAAAAAGACAGGACCAACAAATGTACATCTCAAAAATCTGATAGAGAGTTTGAGAAATAAATCTTTTGAAACAAATTCATCTTTTTTACTAACGATAGCAAAAAAACTAAAGAAACCAAGAAGAAGGAAAATAAAAGTTAATCTATCTGATATAGAGAGAAACACAGAAAAGAATGACACTGTGATAGTGCCTGGTATAGTCTTAGCTGCAGGTGAATTGACAAAACCCATAAATATTGCTGCTTGGAAATTTTCGGCTAAAGCAGAAGAAAAAATTAAAAACTCTAAGGGTAAATGTTTAACGATAGATGAACTGATTAAAAAGAACCCAAAGGGTAAAGGTGTAAAGATAATATCGTGATTTTATGGTTATCTATGATGCTGAAAATCAAGTTCTTGGGAGGATAAGTACAATTATAGCAAAAAAATTATTGAAGGGAGAAAAAGTTTTTGTTGTCAATTGTGAAAAGGTTGTTATCACAGGAAAGCCAATGGCTACTAAAAAATACTATTTGGAAAAGGTTCATCGTGGTTTTGCTTTACATGGACCTTTCTTTCCTAAGACACCAGATGGAATTTTTAGGCGAACGGTAAGAGGGATGCTTCCCTGGCACAAACCTAAAGGAAGAAAAGCCTTTAAACTATTAAAGGTGTTTATCGGTGTTCCAGAAGAATTTAAAAATAAGAAGTTTGTAAAAAGTAAAAGTGTTGATGCAAGCAAATTAAAATGTAAATGCATCAGCTTAGGTAAGCTGTCAGTTGCTATAGGTGCTAAGAAAAGATGGTAAAAAAGCAAAAAATTGTTATAACTACTGGAAAAAGAAAGAATGCTGTAGCAAGAGCAAAGGTTATCTCTGGTACTGGTAAGATTAAGATAAATTCAAAACCTTTGGAAGCATGGGGTAATGAATTTTTAAGGATGAGAATCAAAGAACCTTTGATCTTGGCTGGTGATGTTGTAAAAAAAGTTGATATTGACATTAATGTTAAAGGTGGTGGAACAACAGGCCAAACAGATTCTATAAGAATGACGATAGCAAGAGGTTTAGTAAATTTTCTAAGAGATAAGAATTTAAGACAAAAATTTTTGGAATATGACAGAAATTTATTGGTTTTTGATGTCAGAAGGACAGAACCTCGAAAGCCTTCTAGGAGCAGAAAGGGAGCACGCCGTCATAAACAGCGTTCGAAAAGATAAATTTCAAATAATTTAAGTTATTAAAATAAAAAAGTAAAGGTGATTAAGTGATAATTCCCGTTAGATGTTTTTCATGCGGTAAGGTAGTAGGTCATCTATACCAAGAATTTAAACAAAAGGTAGATGCTGGCGAAGATTTGAAAAAAGCTTTAGATGAAGCTGGACTGAAAAGGTATTGTTGCAGACAACTGTTTTTGTCTCATGTCGACCTAATAAAAGAGATAAGCCAGTTTAAACCATAAAATTTTAAAGATTGAAAAGTTAATTATTTAAACAATTGGTGATAAGAAATTGGAAAGAAAAATTCTTTTCCTATGGTGGTATTTTGATTTGGCCAGATGATAAACTTACAAGGTTTGAAGTTGCTCGATTGGTGGGAGCAAGATCACTACAGATTTCATTAGGAGCCCCTGTTCTAATAGAAAAGGGTGATGTATTAAATCCAATTGAATTAGCAAAGTCCGAATTCAGGAATAAAATCATTCCAATAACTATCAAAAGAAAGTTGCCTTCTGGTAGAGAAAGTATAATAGATGTAAAAAAAGCGATAAAGAATTGGCTAGACGATCATAGTGGAGAAATTTAGAATCAAATATAAGGGTACAAACTAAAATCTTTTTCCATCCTTTTTTCAATCTTTCCTTTTTCATGTATAATTTTGAAATAACGGAAAGCAAAACCAAAACCTAATTTAGACATATATGGCCTAATAATGACATCCATATCTTTTTCTTTAAAATCTGGTTTTTTTCTTGATAGTATATTCAAATCTCTAATCATTTCTGGTAAAAGTAAATGAAAACTTTGCTCATTATAAACAGGGTATACACCATGAACTTTATAACTACGTACTATGTGTTTGCATACTTGCTCTCCATACATTTTGGGGATGTCAAGACTTTCTTCCCATTCTTTTTTTGTTATATCCCAAGATTTACAAGCCTCGTAGGGCATTGAACAAATAAGATCTTTTTCAGTTCCACGTCCACATAAACAAAAAGAATTGGATTCTCTCAAAGATCTCATTATAATCTCAATGTTGTCATATTTTTTAGGAACGTCTCTTAAAACAGTTTTATAAGTTAAATCCATCTTTTCCATAGATTCTACAAGAAAATTAGTTTCTCTTTGGTTATCATACTTTCCCTCGTATCTAGCACTAACATTCCAAAGAAGTTCTTTATCAAATCTTAAATTGTCGCATAAAAGTTCGACTAATTGTTTCATAACGTTCTTATCAAACCCAAACTTTTCTACTTCTCTTCTTGGAGTTAACATACCAAGAAAGAAAGAACTACCAGATACGACTTTAAATATGTTATCTTTTCTTTTCCAGAAAAAAGTTCCTTTAAAGAGCCAGTCTGGTTCGTGCATATCAATCGAGTCTAATTATAGATATAAAAATACTTAAGTTTGATAACTATTCTAAAAACTCAACTTCATCTATCCTTCCATCGGAATCTTTATCTATGCCTTGAACGACTTTTGCTACTATTTTTGAATCAAACTTGTTGCCTTTATCAACCTTTTTCAAATTATTGACCAAACCAAGGATTGAAGCTCTTGTTCCTCTAAACCTCTTACCGGCTAGAACAAGAACTTGGTTTTTTGGATTGAATGGATTTTTTATCTTTGCTATAATTCCAATGTCATCTTCTGTGTAGATATTTTTCGAAAAGGGGGAAACAATATTCCATTCACGATAAAAATCAAAATATATTGGTAATTTTTTGTTAACTCTTTCAACTATCATGTTAGCTTTAGGTCCTCCAACCAAGATGAGATTTTTTTTCAAATCCCTTTCTTTTATTTCTGTATCAAGCTTGTAGTTTGGTAGATTAGGAGATTTGATTATAGTTCCCAAAAACAGTGCTAAGTCAATGGCACAACATCCATCAGAAGCTTGAGAAGAATACTTTCCATGTGGGTCAGGTGAACCGACTATTATCATTGCGTTCAATTTTCCCTTGTCAACAAATGGTTCAAAAAATTTTATTTCTTCTATCTTTGTTTTTGTATCGAGTATTTTTTCTCCTTCAAACAACTTGAAAGAAACGACTGGGGAGTTAACAGCGTATATTTTTGCTGTTGCTCCAACCCTTTCTTCTGTTTTTAGGAGTTTTATCAAACCTACTTTTTCTAAATTTCTTAGATGATAATAGATTTTTTGTTCATGCTGCTTTAATTTCCTGGCAATGTCCATCGCACAAAGCGGTTTTTTTGAAAGTATATCTATTATTTTTAGAGCTAAATCGGAGCTTAGAATATTGAATAGCTTTGGATTTTTAATTAAAAGAGATTCGTAAGCTTTTTGCCCTTTTTTATCTTCTTCAATATAGTATGGCATATATTATAAATAAAACTAAAACCTTATAAATTTAATTTTAGTAGTTGGGGGGTTTCCTTCCTTTTTTTCCTTTGTCTCAACTCAGTTTTAAAATTTTCTTTTTAGATTTGTTTTTTATCATTATCTTTCCATTTTTTTATAAAAAGTGATAAGATGAACTGCCCAAAATGTGGATCAGATAGAATTAGAGTTATAGAATCAAGCTATCCTAATGCCTACGAATGCAAGGACTGCGAATATGTGTGGCTTAAAGCACCACAAGCATTGATAGATGAGTAGATATGTGCGGGATTTTTGGTTATTTAGGTAGAGAAGAAGCTGGTCCAATTCTTTTGAGAGGATTGAAACATTTAGAATACAGGGGATATGATTCTGCAGGTGTTGCAACCATAGGTAAAAATATTGAAGTCAAAAAAGATATTGGAAGAGTTGATGAAATTAATTCTAATTTGAATTTTGAAAACATGTTAGGAAAGATAGGAATCGCTCATACAAGATGGGCAACTCACGGAGCTGTGACAAAGAAAAATGCTCATCCCCACATTTCAAACAACAAAAAAATTTCTGTTGTTCATAATGGAATAATAGAAAACTATCAAGAATTGACAAAATTCCTTAAAAATAATGGATTCAAATTTCATACTCAAACAGATACGGAAGTGATACCAAACCTAATAGAATTTGAGATGAAGAAAGGAAAATGTTTTGAGGATGCTGCAAAAGATGCTATAAAACATCTAGAAGGAAATTATGCAATCCTAGCTCTGCATGAAAATGAAAAAAAGATTATAGCTACAAGGAATGGCTCGCCCTTGGTCATAGGTGTAGGTAAAAATGAATATTTCGCTGCTAGCGACATACCTGCTTTCTTGGAACAAACTTCTAATGTAGTGTATCTTTATGATAAAGATTTTGTTGTTTTGTCTAAGAATGGAATGAAAATTTTTAACTTAAAAGAAGAGAAGTTTGTGAAAAGACCTTTGGACAGTATCGATTGGGATTTTGAACAAGCAAAAAAAGGAAATTTCAATCATTTTATGATAAAGGAAATCTCAGAGCAGGCAGACACCGTACAAAAAGCATTAGAACAGGACGAAAGTATAATTTTTGAAATAGCAGAAAAAATAAAAGAATCAAAAGGAGTTTTTTTCGTAGCTTGTGGAACTTCTTATCATGCTTGTCTTTCTGCGAGTTATATATTTTCAAAAATAACCAATCTTCATGTAAACGTAGCTCTTGCCTCTGAATTCTCGAATTACGAACATTTTCTAACAGACGAAACACTTGTAATCCCAGTTTCACAGAGTGGAGAGACGGCTGACGTACTTGAAGCAGTGAAAACCGCTAGGAGAAAAAAAAGTAAAATAATCTCTATAGTAAACGTCATGGGTTCTTCGTTGCAAAGAAATTCAGACCATGTTTTAATGATGCATGCTGGACCAGAGATATGTGTACTGTCCACAAAAACATATACTTCTCAGCTAGCCATTTTAACGTTGTTGGCATATGCTATCGCTGGAAAGTATGAAGAAGGAAAGAAAGAACTCAAATACCTATGGAATTTAATCTATAATTTAACTTCAGCGAGCACAAGGAATTACATTAAAAACCTAGCAGAGAAGTTAAAGAACTCAGAACATATATTTGTTATCGGAAGAGGTTTACAGTATCCTACTGCTTTGGAAGCGGCTCTAAAGATAAAAGAAGTTTCTTACATACATGCAGAAGCTTTTGCTGGTGGTGAACTTAAGCACGGAACAATTGCTCTAGTAGAAGATCACACCCCATGTATAGTTTTTGTTTCTGAGGATAACGAAAAGGAAATCATATCAAATACGATGGAAATAAAGAGTAGAGGTGGTTACATGATTGGGATCGCGTCAAAGAGAAATGATGTTTTTGATTTTTTCATAAAAGTCCCAGAAGTCGGCATCACAAACCCTATATGTCAGATAATTCCAATCCAGATTCTGGCATACCAGCTAGCAATCTTAAGAGGATGCGATCCAGACAAGCCAAGAAATTTAGCTAAAAGCGTTACAGTTAAATAAGGGGATAATATGAATGTCAGTCATATTTTCAGAGCTTATGATGTTCGTGGTATATATGGAAAAGATTTGACAGAAGATATCATGAAAAAAATTGGGATAGCTGTTGGAATTTTAAAGACTGGTACTTTTACTGTAGGAAGAGATTTTAGAAGCCATAGTAAAAAGCTTGAAGATGCTTTAGTGTCTGGATTGATAAAGACTGGTTGTGATGTTACGCTCACAGGAGAATGCCCTATTCCTTTGTGTGTCTTTGCCAATTGGGTTTTAAAGAATAATACTGCTGCATATATAACTGCATCCCATTTGACATCAGAATGGAATGGTGTAAAATTCTTTCGTAATGATGGTGTTGGTTTTTTTGAGGATGAAAATAAGAAAATAGGTGAGATGGTTTTATCTGAAAATTTTAAAATATCCAAAAAGAAGGGAAATATAAAAAGTGCTGAAGATTTAGAGAAATGTTATATTGATTTTATAACCGAAAGGATAAAACCTAAAAAAATAAAAGTTGTTTTTGATTTTGGGAATGGTGCTACAAGCCTTCTAGTCCCAAAGATAGCCAAAGCTTTGAATATAGACGCAGTTTCTGTCTTCGACAAACCTGATCCCAGTTTTCCTAATAGAAGTCCCAGACCAGATCCAGAAGAATTAACTGTGTTGTGCAAAAAAGTTGTTGAAGAAAAAGCTGACCTTGGAGTGGCTTATGATGGAGATGGAGATAGGGTTGTGTTTATTGACGATAAAGGAAATTTCATAAACACTGAACAATCTTCGATTCTTTTCATAAGAAACATAATGAAAAGTCAAAAAGGTTCAGTAGTAGTAAACGTTGAATGCTCAACTTTGATAGACGATGAGGTTAAGAAATTTGGACAAAAGGTGATAAGAATACCAGTCGGCCATACGTTCCTTGTCCAATCTGCAAAAAAATATAGTTCAGTTTTTGCTGTTGAGAAGTCAGGACATATTTGCATTCCGAAATTTTTATGGTTCGATGATGCTATAATCGCAAGCATGTATATGATTGAAATTGTATCAAAATTGGGAAGAAAAATGTCAGAAGCTGTTGAAGAAATACCTACTAATTATTTCAAGATGGTTGAAATAGAATGTCCAGATCTTTCAAAGTTCAAAATTGTAGAGAAGATAAAGAAAAAACTTATGGAAAAATATGAGAATACAAATACTCTAGACGGAATAAGAGTTGATTTTCCTGATTCATGGATACTTATAAGAGCTTCCAACACTTCACCCATTATTCGCCTATATTTAGAAGCTAAGAGTAAGGAAAAAATCGATACACTTGCTGAAGAATATTCCAGAATGATTAAAAATAGAATTGAAAAAGGTGGTTAGATGAAAACAGTAATCTTGGCGGGTGGGACAGGAAAAAGAGTTTTTCCTTTGGCTGTGAACAAACCAAAACCAATGTTCAAAATTTTGGGAAAACCTTTGATCCTGCACGTAATAGAAACTATGAAAAAGTCTGGGTTAAAAGATTTCATAATCGTAACTGGACATAATGCTGAACAGATTAAGGAATATCTTAAAGATGGAAGTGATTTTGGTGTTGATATCCAATATACAGATCAAAAAGAATCTCTGGGAATGGCCAATGCGCTGGAAAGCGCTAAGGATTTGGTTGAAAATAATTTTTTCGTAATCAATGCTGATGACATATTTGAGCCTAGATTGATAGAAGACATGGTCAAAAAATTCAATACAGAAAATGCTGACATAGTTCTTTCCTACAAACCAGTTAAGGAGACCTGGAAATTTGGCATAATTAAAATTGAAGATGGGAATGTAACGAAGTTTGTTGAAAAACCACCAAAGGGCAAAGAACCAAGCAACCTAGCAGTTATAGGAGCTTACATAATGAGCAAAAAAATTTTTGATTACTATGAAAAGATACCTGTTTCAGATCATCAATACGAGGATGCAATCCAAAAGTTCATCGAGGATAAAAATATAGTTAAGGCTGTAAGCTATGATGGTTTCTTTGCCGCTTACAAGTATCCGTGGGATCTCTTCACCCTAAACAAGTATCTGATGGATAGAGAAATTAAAAAGCAGATTATTGAGGACGGTGTTGATATATCAGAAAAAGCCCAAATCAAAGGGAATGTTTGGATAAAAAAAGGAACTAAAATCTTTGGCAATGCTTCAATAAAGGGACCGTGTTACATTGGATCGAACAGTGTGGTTGGGAATAATTCCTTGGTTAGGGACTATTCCTCTATCGGAGATAACTGTGTTGTTGGTTTTTCGACTGAAGTCAAACATTCGTTGGTTGGGAATAGCTGCTGGTTCCACACAAATTACATTGGAGACTCTATAATTTCAGACAATTGTGTTTTTGGTTCAGGAAGTGTAACTGCAAATTTTAGGTTTGATGAAAAAAATATCAAAGTAGAAATAAACGGTAAAAAGATAGATTCTGGGATGGACAAACTTGGAGCTATAATGGCTGATAATTGTAAAGCTGGTATCAATTCTTCCATCTTACCAGGTATAAAGGTTGGTCCACATAGTATAGTTGGACCTGAAGTGTGTTTAGGCGAAAATTTGGAACCAAACAAAATAATAATGGTGGATAGAAAGAGTTATCTTGTAAAAGAAAATAAGACCACGTTTCCTGATAAAAGAGATGAAATGATGAAAAGGCTTTTGAAATATAAGAAAAGTTAACATCACATTCTTTCCAAAGCTTCCATTCCGACTAAATCTAAAGAATTTTTAAGGACAATCCTTGTGGCATCTACCAAAGTCAGTCTAAAGTTCTTTATTTTTTCACTTTCAGCTTTCAGAACAGGGCAAGCCTCATAGAATCTATCAAATGCTGTTGCTAAATCATAGGTATAATTACAAACATAGTGTGGTCTCAAATCTTTTGCTGCATTTTCTATTACTTCAGGAAATCTAGATAGAAGTTTGATTAGTTGTTTTTCTCTTTCTGCTAATTTATCTACTGAAAAATTGGGTTTCCAGTTATTTACCTTTCTTAAAATACCAGAGCAACGAGTGTAAGCATATTGTAGATAGGGACCTGTATCCCCTTCAAAACTTAGCATCTTCTCGAAATCAAAGGTTATTGTGTTATTCGGCTCTATCTTAACTATAGCATACTTTAAAGCACTGACACCAACTTTTTCGGCTATTTTTTGTTTCTCTTTTTTTGATAATTTGGGTTTTCTTTTATCCACCTCTTCATATGCCAGATTTGTTAATTTATCTATGACCTCATCTAGTATTACAGCCCTGCCTTTCCTTGAGGACATCTTTCCTTCTGGTAGATGAACTAAATCGAAAGCAAAGTGTTGACAGTCTTTTACCCAAGGATAACCAAGCAATTCTAAGATCTTGAAGAGTTGTTTGAAGTATAAGTTATGAGCAGAGGCAACAACCCATATAGATTTGTCTAAGTTATAGTTTTCAAATTTGTGAATGGTCATACCAAGGTCACTGGTTGCGTAGAGACCAGTCATGTCAGATCTTAATATGATGCAATTGGGTAGGCCATGTTTTTCTAAATCGGCAACAACCTGACCTTCGTCTCCCTTAAATGCTATTCCTTTTTTTATCGCATCTTCTACGATTTTTTTACCCGAATCTTTGAAGTTGCTTTCATACAGATAGACATCAAAACCTATACCAAGCTTTTTGTAGGTCTCTTCGAATCCCTTAACACACCATTTTACTATTTTATCCCAAAGCTTTATCGTATCTCCATCTTTCACTATCTCGCGCTTTCTCAGAGTTTTCCTTGCCTTCTCCTCTAGCTCAGGATTTTTTTCAGCTTCTTCATGGAATTTAACATAATATTTCCACAGCCAAAAATCAGGTTTTTCTTCTGGCTCTCTTCCTTCTGCCCATGATAAATAAGCGGTAACAAGTTTTGCGACTTGTAGACCAGTATCGTTCATATAGTTTGCTCTTATCACATCATGACCAATGAAATCAAAAATCTTTGCTAAAGAATCACCAAGGAAAGTACCTCTTGCATGACCTATGTGCATAGAGTGAATGGGATTGGGTTGTGAGAATTCGACCATTATTTTTTCTTTCATTGGTCATGA
>Ga0209635_10001850_pt1 | contig 15904 bp, 8 predicted proteins | sample DeeMarSWOR230_32_FD_187463 | JGI IMG/M metagenome (GOLD analysis project Ga0209635, IMG submission 187463) | Marine sediment microbial communities from White Oak River estuary, North Carolina - WOR-2-30_32 (SPAdes) (version 2) | ecosystem: Environmental > Aquatic > Marine > Intertidal zone >... | reverse complement strand
TCCGATGAGCAGTGTTTCAAAAGTCATAGGGCCTTCCCGTATTCTCCCAGTATTCCACCAGCTCTTTTCCCGCGCCTCCCATGTTTCCCATGCCCACCAGAACAACATCTCCCGATACTATCCTGGTAATCTTCTCCATGATTGCGGGCGGAGATTGGAGTTTTAAGGTATACAATTCCGTATCCGCGGATGACCGCCATTGCCTCCTGAAGGCATTAGCCTGTTCGCCGATGACGAAGATCTTCCGGAATTCCGGAAAAAGCCCCTGGTTCAAGGCCTGTAACCACTGGATTGTCCGGTCTCCCCTATCGCGCCGGAGGTTGAGAATCCCGACCTTCTCCCATCCGTCAAAGGACTCTCCTCCGGGAAATCTGGATAAAGCGCATCGGGTGGACTCCGGGTCATTGGCCGCAAACAGGCTGACAAGATGCCAGCGCCGGGACGGTTCCCTGAGCTGGGTTGTCCAGACCTTAAGGCTCCCGAAGTCAGGGATGACTCTATCCAGGCCGCGGTATACTGCTTCCTTGTCGATATCCAGGTGTTCAGCCACGGCCAGGGCTAAACGGATATTCTCTTCAAACTCAAAGGGATGATATTCCTTTTTTTCATCAAAATATTTCTCAAAAGAGTCTCTTCCGACTTGAACAAGCCGGGTATTCAGCCTCTCCGCAGCCTCCTCGAAAACCGGGATAAGCTCCTCTTCCAGGACAAAGACAGTGCCCTTCTCGGGAAAAGAAGCTGTGAAGCAGCGGGCGATATCCTCTCTGGATGGACCCATTTGAGCCAGATGGTCGAGGCGGACATTGGTGATGACCAGAATATGCGGGCTGAAAATATGAGCCGACTCCACATGACCGGACTCCGGACGGATGCTCATCAGCTCTGCAACCAGAGCCTGCGCCTTGATCTCTGCACTCCATTTCAGGAGTTTTTTTCCTTCCAGGATGGAGGGAAAACCCCGGCGTTGGATTTCCTTTTCTTCACCGTCCGGCAGGATGATGACTGGTCTGGAGCCGGTGGTCCTGGCAATAACTCTAAGCCCGGATTCTCTCAAACAGGAAGCGATGAGACGGGTGACGCTTGACTTCCCCCTTGTCCCGGTCACACAGATCCTTAAGGGGATGCTTCGTGTTTTTTGTGAGACACGCAGGCGCTCCCAGACAAAATAAAGCCCGAGAAAGGCCAGACACCCCCCGCTCAAGAGAAGCTCTCTAATGAATCGTCTCCTTACTCATATAAATTCGAAAATTGATATCAAGTTGCCCGAAACAAAGAAATCTCATTTAAAATCATCTCAATAAAGAGATTGCCACGCTACGCTCGCAATGACACCAAATGAAAAGGATAGCCACGCTACGCTCGCAATGACACATTGAGCATGAATAGGCATAAATTGGGGACAGTCCCCAATTAAGATTGCCGCGCCCTTAGGCTCGCAATGACAACGGTAAATCATTAGCTGCGTTAGTAATAATTCAAATCCTGACGGCTCTGCTATCGAGTTACCAACTCAGAAAAGATCAATAGGAAAAGCTTGTCTGAGCTCCGCCTCCTCTGGCCATCCTCAAAACTCTCAGGAATGTAGAAGAAAAGAGGTCGGAGAAATCCCGCCTTCCGTATTTCTCTTCGTTCTTGAGCATCTCGGAAATCACCTTGAGCATCTGTCCCTTTCCTGCGGTCCCCCACAAACAATTTTCATTGACTATCATCAGGCAGCTGGCACCGATGGCTTCCTTGGCTTCCTCCAGTTTCCGGACATAGGCAGCAGGCTCTTCATCCGCGCTGAGGATGAGTCCCAGGGCATACTCTTTCTCTTTGATGAGCTCTAAAATCTCTTTATCAGGGAGTTCCTCCTCGAGAAAAACCACAGGCTTTTTGGATTCTTCCAGAAGCAACTTTGTCTGAGCGGAATCAAGCCCCTTGACCAGAAGAAGAAGGCTGCTTGAATTCACCCCCTTGAGGAATGTCTTCCCTTCCTCGGTCAATCCCCCTTCACCGAAGAGAAAACTCAAGTCATCAGCAACCACAAAATAAAGGCCTTCAGCCAGAACTCTGGCCCACTTCGGGTTATCACGGAGGGCATCGATCCCCTTGAGCCCCAGCATGACGGTCGTTCGTCCCTGCCTGGAATTCATACTGACCGACCTGGAAGGAGAATAGAGAGTGAGCCCTTTGAATTTCTTCATCTCTTCGGTCATATCAAAAAGAGTGTTGATGATATCCACCCGGAGCTCATCACCGGACAAGCCCTCTTTCTCCTCAACGACAGCCAGCTGGAGATCCACGTGAGAATCTTTGGCATCACCGTGACTGGCGGTGACATGATCAAGGGGCTCGAATTTGAAATTGGTCAGGTCTTGATATTTCAGGTAATACGTCTCCCGCCTCATCGGAAGGATAAGGTCTCCGGGCTCAGAGGCCAGGATCTCCACAGAGGCATGGACAAGATCACCGACTCGTTTAAGAATCTCAGGCTTGATCAGGTCAATGTCATCTCCAGGGCGGTGATACTTGAAATGGTATCCCTCGGTCATGACGGCATAGGCAGGAACGCCTTTTCCCAAAAAGGGCGTGTGGTCAGAACCGCCCGGGCCTCCCCGGCCCGGTATGGTGTATTTCAGGATCTCCTTAGGGAGCTTTTTCTCCAGGAGCTTCCAAATCTCCGGGCTGTAATACTCTCCCCGGAAAGGAACATTGCCGCTGCCGTGACCCACCATATCCATATTGATGTAAGCGATCGTCCTCTCGACCGGATAAGGAGGGTGGTCGCAATAATACCTGGAGCCAAGCAGTCCCTGCTCTTCTCCTGCCCAACAGGCGAAGATGACCGTTCTTTTGGGCCTGGCTTTGTTGAGTTTCATGACCCTGGCGATCTCCATCACCACCGCGGTCCCCGAAGCATTATCGTTGGCTCCGTTATAAACGTCGCCCAGCGGGCTGACTCCCAGATGGTCCATGTGTCCGCCGATGACCACATACTCGTCCTTGAGTGTCCTATCGCTTCCCGTGATCTTGGCCAGCACATTCCGGGTGGGCCTTTTCTCATCAAAATAGGAATTGAGCGAGATAAAAGCCTTGACACCTGTCTCAAAAGATTGCGGCTTGCCTTTATCGTCTATCTCCCTGAACAGATAGCGAGTCTCGGTCTTCAGGTCTTTGAAGATGAAGTCCGTCACGTTGTCTTCAATGGATAAGATCACGAAATCCGGGTCATACAGCTCTTTATCGACACCGATGCCGTAAAAACGGCCCTGGCCCGGTGTGGGCCGAAAAACTATGATCGCCCGGGCTCCCAGCTTCCGGGCGGCTTCGATCTTATTCCTGGTGTTGGCGGCATCACCGAGCTTCCGGGACAGTTTTTGAGGAGAGCCGTCGACAAACATGACGACTTTTCCTTCGACATCAAGACCCGCATACTCATCAAAATCCTTAGCCGGCGCATGAATCCCGTAACCAACAAAGACGATCTCTGCGGTGAAGTGCCCGGAGCCGGAATATCTCTGGACCCGCCAGTCTTCTCCGTAATAGAAATCCCTTCTCTCCTTTTCAGTGACGATCTCGAACTGAACGCCTTCCGCGATGTGCCTGTGCTCGATGGTGAAATTCTGGAAGTATGTTCCGTTATCCCCCGCGGGTTCCAGGCCCCATTCTTTGAACTTCGAGGCGATGTACTCCTCTCCCCAAACACCGCTCGGCTGCCCGCTCTTACGGCCCTGCATCTCATCAGTAGACAGATCCTTTATGTAGGTCCAGGCTGCTTGGGCATCAAAGGAATAGGGAGTTGTTTTCTTATCCTTGGTTAAAGCTGGAGAAAAAAGAATGAAAACTGCCAGTAAAAGACCCAGGAATTTTTTCAAGGCTATCCTCCTTCCTTGGAATTAAAAATAAATAATATTATAGCGAACAAAATAAAATCAAATAAATATTGATTTCACTATAACATTAAGCAGGATTTTAAGATTTCTCGAATCATTAAAGCTGATAAACCTGAACTTATGTATTATAATGAGAGAAACGCGAGCAAAGTCGAACGGATCTAAAAGTGGGAATTCGCAAGCTCATCCGTATAATAGGCTTGCTGCTCACTTTTATGTTATGGGGAACGCTTATTCATGGATCAGGGGCTGGCAATCGATTAAAAATGGAAGGCAAGATCTACCTCGTCCCTGTCGGAAACATCGAGAGCTGGGTGCTCGAGGCCCTGGAAAAAGGGATTGGAGAAACATTCGGTACGAAGGTGGAAAGCTATGAAAAGATGAAGCTTCCCCATGAAGCCTTCAACTCAGAACGAAATCAATATTTTTGTCCTCACATAATGAACAGTCTCCGGGCTTTTATCGATCCGGGAAAAAAGGATAAAGTATTGGGGATAGCCGTTGAGGACCTCTATGTCCACGGTCTCAACTTCGTCTTTGGGCAGGCGGAGCTAGGGGGACACTTTTCCCTCATCTCTCTCGCCAGGCTGCACCAGAGCTTCTACGGGCTTCCGGAGAATAAAGCCGTTTTTCTGGAGCGAACCAAAAAAGAGGCTGTTCATGAGCTCGGGCACACATTCGGCCTGGAGCACTGTCCTGACCCTGAATGTGTGATGCATTTCTCTAATAGCCTGTTCGATACAGACAGGAAAGGCACCTCCTTCTGCCCCCGTTGTGAAGAACTTCTCATCAAACGGATTAAAAAAGCTGATTAGAACTGCTTCCTCTTACTATTAAAAACCCAGTAAATGTTTTTGCTTTGTTATAGCGAGCCCTAAGGATACAGCAATTCCTCTCATTTGGTGTCATTGCGTGCGTAATGTGGCAATCCCTCAGGGAAAAAATGCATTTATTTTTACAAGATTGCTTCGTTTTTGCTCGCAAGGACATAGTATTGAAGGCGTTTATTTTAGTCCGTGACTCTAATCTGCAGCTGTTTATGAACGGATTCTATGCCTCTCTCATCTATACAATGACAACAAACTGTGTAGTCCCCGGCCTCTTCAATAATGATGGATTTGGAGACATCAGTATTATTCACTACATAGGAAGTATAACCGAGATCCCTGTAAGATGGCCATGGTTCAGTATCAGCAGTGAGCCAATAACCGAAGTGAAAGGAGACCTTTTTCCCGTCTGGATCATAGCCTTGAGCCTGGAAAGTAGCTACCTCGGTTTTCCTACACTGAGTAGGTCCTGTAAATTTTTCTAGCACGGGATGCTGATTGGGTGTCGTTGAGAAGTCGGATGAGCACCCCCAGAATATCACGATTGCCAATACGGTTAAAGCTTTGATGATGTCTTTCATCCAATCTTTCCTTCTGCTACTCATACCGCAGGGCATCCACTGGGTTGGCCAGGGCCGCTTTGACTGCCTGGAAGCTTATAGTAGCCAGAGCGATGACAAATACCAGAACAGAAGCCAGCACAAACACCCAGAGTCCGATGCCGATCCTGTAAGCGAAATTCTGCAGCCACTGTTTCATAGCAAAGTAAGCGAGGGGCCAAGCGATGATATTGGCAACCAATATGAGCCTGATGAACTGCTTGGAAAGCATGATGACGATATTCGACACAGTCGCACCCAAAACCTTCCGGACACCTATTTCTCTCGTCCTCTGAATAATCGAGTAGGAAGTCAAACCGAGCAGACCCAGACAGGCGATGAAAATAGCCAGCAACGCAAAATGGCTAAAAAAATGTCCGGTTATATTTTCCAGCCTGTACATGTCATCAATAACATCCGTGTCCAGGAAACTGTAATCAAACGGAGCTGTTGGAGAGAATTCCTGGACCTTATTCCTAATAAAAGCGAGGGTCCCGGGAATATCAGCGGGGCTTATCTTGAGCGAGATGACTCTGAATGATCTTCCCATGCAGATGACCATTGGCCCGATCCTGCTGCGCAAAGACCAGAAATGAAAATCTTTGACCACTCCTACGACCTCGCCCATCGTGCTGCCCCCTCTTTGAAGCTCAAACTGTTTTCCTACCGCTTTTTCCCATCCCAATGTCTTGACCGCCGATTCGTTAAGAAGATAAGCGTACTTGATATCGGATTTAGAGCCCTTGCGGAAATTCCTTCCTTCCAGAAGCTCTATCTGGAACGTGTCCAGAAAATCAGCATCCGCATAAAACCAGTACATGAACAAGTTATCATCTTCCTTCATCCCTTCCCATTGCACAGTATTGTTTCCACCGCTTGTCATGAAATAATTTCCCGAAGCAGAAAGAATATTGGGATTTTTTAATAATTCGGCTTTGATATTTTCATAATTCGCACTCAGCGTATTATCGAAAAGCCTGATGTTCAGGACATTGTCCTTGTTGTATCCCAGGTCTTTGCTTTTGACGAAATGGAGCTGAGCATAAATCACGATGGTGCTGATAATGAGAATGATGGACACTGAAAATTGAGAAACGACTAATATCTTTTTAATGAGAGAACTCTTTCCACCGGACTGAGAGGTGTCCTTCAAGGACTCGATGGGGCGAATGGCCGAAGCAAAGAAAGCGGGGTAACTGCCTGAGATAACACCTACCAGTATCGCAACCCCAAAAACTCCGATGACAAATGGTAAATTTTGCACATAATTGATACTGAAATCTATGTTCAAGAGCCGACTGTACACAGGGATTAAAAGCTCAACCAGACACAAAGCCAGAGGAAGAGCTATAAAAGCCAGAAACACGGATTCTCCCAAGAACTGTCTGATGAGCTGTAACCGGGCAGCTCCGATAACCTTTCTCATTCCCACTTCTCTTGCCCTGGCCGCAGACTGGGCGACAGCCAGATTCATGAAATTTATGCAGGCCAGAAGCAAAATGATGACAGCGATGCCTGAGAGGACATAAATAAACACCATAGCCCGGGATGGGAGGTGAATTTCAGTGATCGGTCTCAAGAATAATGAATGCAGCAACCGAAAATCAGGCGTATCACCCCTTCTAAACTTTCGGCAAAACTCAATGGACCTATCAGGGAATTCGGATACAGCAAAATCACTCCGGACAAGGACGTATGTTTCCCAATTGAAAGCTCCCCAACTCTCCAGACATGACCAGCCCATGACCGTATTGATCAGCTCGAACGATACCAGAAGGTCAAACTGGAAATCTGTATTTATCGGCAGATTCCTGGCCACGGCGGTGACATTTAAATCAATCCTGTTGTCATAGTTGAGCGTCTTGCCTATGGGATTTTCATCACCAAAATACTTCTTTGCGGAGTCTTCGGTGAGGACTACAGAATACTTATCCTCCAGGGCAGTCTCCGGGCTGCCCTTGACCAAAGGGAAAGTGAACACTCTGAAAAAAGAAGGATCTGCGAGTAAAACACTTCTTTCAACAAAGCTTCTCTCGCCATAGTTCACAGCCACATAACCCGTCCTTGTTATCCGGACTGTGTCGATGACTCCAGGAAACTCATTCTCAAGCTCCGGTGCCAGGGGAGCAGGTACTCTATCAGATATTTCTGTATTTCCCTTTATTTGTTCAATCCTCATCAGCCTGTAGAGCTGATCGCGCTTCTCATGGAATCTCTCGTAGCTGAACTGATTCTGTATCAAGGCCATGATCAAGAAAAAGCAAGCCATCCCCACCGCAAGCCCCATGACATTGACCAGGGAGAAAAACTTGTGCCGCCGCAGGTTTCTCAAAGCGATTTTGAGATAATTCTTAAACATTTCAACCCTCCTCAATCTTTAATATACATTCTGTTTTTTTAAATAGAGTCATATTGAAATACTCCATTAGCAATCTTTCCTATGAGATTGCCACGCTGCGCTCGCAATGACAATTTACCATTGCTGGCTCTTTACCTCTGGTCTCCACAATGACAATTTTTTCTTACCTCTACATTCCTTCTGGTCGACCGCAATGACAATTTTTTTCTTACCTCTACATTCCTTCTGGTCGACCGCAATGACAATTTTTTTCTTATGCCCATGTTACCCATTGTCACTCACAATAAAGATTTTATCCCCTATAAAATGACACGATGACTGAATTCCTAGGCACATATAACATCTCTATAAATTATTCATACCGAAGCGCATCCACGGGATTGGACAAGGCCGCTTTGACTGTCTGAAAACTGACCGTCAAGACGGCAATAACCAGGGCCAAGAATGCAGCCAGAAGAAAGATCCACAAACCAAAGCTGACTCTGTTATCAAAGTTCTGCAGCCAATGACTCATAATCCAATAGGCAACGGGACAGGCAAAAATGTTGGCCACAATGACCCACTTAGTGAACTCTCTGGTCAGGAGAACCACTATATTCGCTGTAGAGGCTCCCAGCACTTTACGAATGCCGATCTCTTTGGTACGCCGGGTGATGGAAAAGGAAGTCAATCCCAGAAGCCCCATACAGGCGATAAAGATGGCCAAGAAAGAAAAATAGTTGAATATCTTTCCCAGCCGTTCTTCATCCCTGTAAAAGCGCTCAAACCTCTGGTCCAGAAAAGAATATTCGAACGGCGCACCGGGAGCCAATTCCTTCATTTTATCCCTTATAAATCCAATGGCACCTGACACATGATCCGGATTGACCCTGACCGACACCAAAAAGAAATCCCCAGGCTCAAAATAAAGCACCAGAGGAGTGATTTTGTACTGGGCAGGATTGAAATGGAAATCTTTGACCACTCCGACTATCGGGCCTCTCTCAAAATCCACTCTTTCCATCTCAAACTGTCTGCCCACAGCCGAATCCCAGCCCAAAGCTTTGACAGCTGATTCATTCAGGATGTAGGCCCTTCTTCTCTCAGAAGGAAGGAAAGTTCTGCCCTCTAAGAGTTCAACCTGGAGAGTCTTCATAAAGTCCTGGTCAACCGCAATATTCCTCATCTGCATCTGCTGATCCTCTGTTCTTCCTTCCCACCAGACACTGTTGCCGTAGGATGAGCCAGGCGTGAACGATGAGGCGGTAGCACTCAAGATATCCGGGTTTTGCAGGAGTTGTGCTTTCAGGAATTCATAATTCCTCTGCAATTCCCGGTCGGTGATGGTCACGTTGATGACATGGTCTTTATCCAACCCTAAATCTTTATTTTTCAGATAGCTCAGTTGATGATGGACGATTATCGTACCAACGATAAGAATGATAGAGGCTGAAAACTGGAAGACAACCAGAACATTCCTGAATATCGACCTTTTTGATCCTGTCTCAAAAGACTTCCTCAGGGACTTTACAGGATCTATGGCTGAAGAATAGAAAGCGGGATAACTGCCTGAAATCAGACCTATTGCTGTCGCAATCCCCAGGAAGGCAAGAAGCAGGGGCCAATCTTCCAAAAAATTAAGGCTGAGCTTTGTATTGGTGAGCGCATTGAAGGATGGCAGAAAGATTTCGATGATGAGTATGGAAACGGGCAGAGAGAAAAGCGATAAGAACACCGCTTCTCCTGCGAACTGCTTGACGAGCTGGGGCCGCTTCGCTCCTATCGTCTTTCGTATCCCAACCTCTCTGACTCTGTTCGCGGATTGAGCCACAGCTAAGTTCATGAAATTGATACTAGCCAGGAGCAAGATAATGAAGGCGATGGAAGAAAAGAGATAGATGTACTGAATGTTATAAATCCCGATAGCTGAATCCAGATGCTTCTTAGTCAGGGAGAGGAAGGAAAATACCTGGTGGTCGGGAGCGGCCTCTCCTCTATGTTGTTTATAGAACGGGATCATCTTTTTTCCAAACTCATCGGCCTCAAAGCCCTGCCGGACAAAGACATAAGTGGGAAAGTTGGAAGCATTCCAGGCATTCAAATAGTCGTAGCCTCCTGCGAAATCATTGACAAGGACAAAGGGCGCAAGATAATCAAACCTGATGTCGGAATTGTGCGGAGGATTTTTGGCCACTCCCGTTATTTGAAAATCAAATGTTCTGTTCAAAGTGATTTTTTTTCCGACCGGATCTTCATCTCCGAAGTACTTTTCAGCCATCTCTTCTGTGATCACCATCGAATTCTTATCCGGAAATATGTCTTCCGGATTTCCTTTTAGCAGAGGAAAGGTGAAAACCTTAAAAAATGAGGGGTCGACCAGAAGCAACCCTCTTTCGATAAAGCTTTTATCTTTGTAGGTGACGATTCCGCCTGATGCGCTTATTCTCACGACATCAAGGATTTCTGGAAAATCATCCACCAGCGCTGGCCCAAGAGGGGCAGGGCTAGAACCGTGCCAGCTGATCCTTCCTTCTGTCTCATATCTGTTTAAAACCTGATAAATCCGATCATGGTTTTCATGGAAGCGGTCATAGCTGAGCTCGAATCTCACATAGAGCACGATCAGGAAAAAACAGGTCATGCCTAGCGCCAGGCCGACAATATTGATAAAGGAATACGACTTATAACGCCTCAAATTTCTGAAAGCGATTTTAAGATAATTTTTAAACATAGCTCATCTCCTTGATGTGCCTCTTAACGGGTGGCAAAAATGTATAGTGAAAAATCGCCAGGGAAAAGTCTTATCCGGAGTAAATAAAGCAGAATTGTGATTGTAGGTTATCCTGTTATTCATATCTCAAGGACTCCACGGGATTGGCCAGGGCTGCTTTGACGGACTTAAAGCTGACTGTGGCCATGGCCACCAGAAATGCAAGTGCCGTTGCCAGTAAAAAAATCCAGATCCCCATAGATGTCCGGTAAGCGAAGCTTTGGAGCCAACGGCTCATGAAGTAATAGGCCACAGGCCAGGCTATCAAACTGGCAATACATACCCACTTCGAGAAATCTTTGGAGAGGAGAATAACGATATTGGAGACAGAAGCGCCGAGGACTTTTCGCACTCCGATCTCCTTTGTCCGCTGTTCAGAAGTGAACGAAGCCAGCCCGAATAAGCCAAGGCAGGCGATGAATATGGCTAAAGCTGTGAAGGATGCGAATATTTTCCCCAAACGTATCTCAGACCTGTACATTTTTTCAAAATCATCATCTAAGAAGAAGTAGTCAAAGGGACTGTTCGGCGAAAATATCTTCCATTTTTCCTTCAGGAATCCGATTGTTCGAGGAATATTTTCAGTGTCGATCTTCAGCGAAAGATAGGACATCCGGTTATCTGTCAAGTGAATGGCAAGAGGCTCGATCTCCTGGTGGAGTGAGAGGAAATGAAAATCCTTCACCACCCCAATGATCGGTCCTGGCCCTACTTGCTCATTTCGGAAACCGAATCTCTTCCCTAGAGCTTTTTCCCAGCCAAAAATCCTCCGGGCTGTCTCGTTGATGATGTATGCCTCGGAATCCGTGGAGAATTCTCTGGAGAAATTCCGGCCTTCAACAAGCTCTATACCGAAAACATCGATAAAATCATGATCCGCTTCAAGGAGATAGACCTGCAGATCCGTTCCTTCCTCCATCCCGTCCCAGGTGGTATCGCCGACATTCGTCCGGATGTTATTGGGAAGCCAGGTAGAGGCTGTGCAGCCCAGAACAGACGGGTTCTGGAGCAGCTCATTTTTCAAAGGCTTATGATTCTGCCTCAATTCTCTATCTTTTACAGGAACGACAACGACCTGTTCCCTGGTGAATCCCAGCTTTTTGTTTCTTATGTACTCGATCTGGCCGGAGATGATGGCCGTGCTGATGACCAGAATGATCGAAGCCGCAAACTGAAAGATAACGAGTATCTTTCTTAAGAAAGAGCCTTTTGCTTCCGTTTTAAAGCCACTCTTGAGAACGGTGACTGGCCGGAAAGTGGATAGAAAAAAAGCAGGATAGCTCCCGGAAACGATTCCCACGACAAGGGCAAGACAGATCAAACCGATAAAAAATTCCCAGTTGCGGTAAAAGTGGAAGCTTATACTCTTGCCGACGAGAGAATTGAAAGCAGGCAGAAAAAGCTCAACTAAGAGTGCTGCCAGAAGAACGGCTATACAACAGATAAAAATGGATTCTCCGAGGAACTGCCTGATGAGTTGTCTGCGTTCTGCTCCGACCACTTTTCTCATCCCGACTTCTTTGGCCCGGCTGGCTGACCGGGCCGTGGCCAGGTTCATGTAATTGATGCAGGCAATAAGCAGAGTGATAAAAGCCAGGGCGGAGAGAAGATAGATCTGTTTGATATCGTTGTTCGGCGAAATCTCGAAATTGAGATGGGAGTAAAGATGGATGCGCTTTAGAGGCTGGAGGAAAAATCTTGATGCCACGTATGACGGATCCCTCTGCCTCCTCTGGCGAAATCTTTCTCCCAGGTACTTCTCAACAAAAGCCGGAAATTTCTTTTCCAAATCTTCGGGGGAATACCCCTTTTGCAGCAGGAAGTAGGTGTAATAGGAATAATTCCCCCAGCCCTCCAGAAAGTCTTCCTGTTCCCTGATGCGGCTTAAAGTGATCAAAGGTGCCAGGAAATCAAACTGGAGATGGGAGTTTCGAGGGACATCTTTCAAAATACCTGTAACTACAAAATCATATCTGTTGTTCAAAGCTATGATTTTGCCGATAGGGTCTTCATCCCCGAAATACTTATGAGCCATTCTTTCGGAAACAATCACCGAATACGGCTCGTTCAGGGCTTTTGACTGGTCCCCTTGAATAAGAGGAAAGGAAAACACATCAAAGAAATGACTGTCCGTCCAGTAAAAACCGTCTTCGTAAAACCGCTTATTCTGGTAACTGATGATAACTTCATTAGAGGAGTCAATCCGTGTTGCCTTGATAACTTCCGGGAATTCCGTCATCAAGGCCGGGGCAAGAGGCGCCGGTGTCACGGCTATGAAATCTGTGCCCATGTAAAATTGACCAGGATGCTGGTTGACAACCCTGTAAACCTGGTCTCTATGTTCATGGAACCGGTCAAAACTGAGCTCATCTCTAATCAAGAGGAGAATCAGAAGACAGCAGGCGATTCCGAGGGCCAGGCCAGCAATGTTAATAAAGGAAAATCCTTTGTGCTTTTTCAGGTTTCTCAACGCGATTTTGAGGTAATTTCTAAGCATGCATTTGTCCTTTCATCAAGCGCACGGCTTGGCTCGAAGCAAGCTCTGCGCATTTTTTTTAAGCTCCTCAATTCTCTACAGAACAAAGTCATCTCATTTTTTTCTCTTTTCTTTGATCACTCGTACCGCAGTGAATTAGCCGGATTAACCAGGGCGGCCCTGACGGCCTGGTAGCTGACTGTGATCAGGGCAATAGCCAACGCCAGGAAAGCCGCCAGAACAAACATCCAGACTCCGATGCTGATTCGGTAGGCGAAGTTCTGAAGCCAGCGGTGCATGGCGAAATAAGCGATTGGCCAGGCAATAAGGTTGGCCAGGAGGACCCATTTTGAAAATTCTCTGGTCAAGAGAACAACGATATTGGAAACACTGGCTCCCAGGACCTTGCGGATGCCGATCTCCTTGGTCCGCTGCTCTGCCGTGAACGAGGCCAGCCCGAAAAGGCCCAGGCAGGCCACCAGGATGGCCAGGACAGAAAAGGATGTGAACAACCGGCCGATCTTTTTCTCGGCTGTGTAGAGACGGTCAAAATCGTCGTCAAGGAAGAAATATTCGAAGGGTTGACCGGGCACAAACGCTCTCCATTTGTCCTTGAGGAAAGCCAGAGTCTGATCAACTGCCTCAGGCCGGGTTCGAACGGAGATGTATCTTATGTATTCATCCGGAAGGATATACATGGCTAACGGTCTTATTTCCCGATGCAGTGACTCAAAATGGAAATCCTTGACCACCCCGATTACGGTAAAAATCTCATCTTTCCCCGGAGTCAGCGAGCCGCGGACCAGGCGTTTTCCGACTGGATTTTCCAGTCCAAAAGCTTTAGCCGCGGATTCATTGATAATGACGGAATTCTTGTCGGCAGGCCTCTCCTGTGAAAAGTACCTTCCTGAAACCATGTCCATCTGAAGAGTATCCAGGTAATCGAAATCCGCGAGCAGAAGAAACATGCGCACCATCTCATCCGCAGGTGCGCCCTCCGCTCTATGGGTCCAATCGCCAAAATGACGGCCAGGAACAGAGTTCGAATAGGCCACATTGACGACATTGGGGTGTTTTATGAGCTCGTTCCGAAAGGCCTCCTTTTGCTGACCCAGATTATCAGCGCGCTGTATGACCAGAACCTGTTCCTTTTCAAAGCCCATTTTTTTTGTTCGGGTGTATTCGAGCTGACGATAGATAACACATGTCCCGACCAAAAGTATGATGGAAATAGAGAATTGGAAGACGACCAGCCCGTTCCTCAGCCAGGAACTTTTCATCCCGGCTATCCGTTTTCCTCTCAAAACGGAAATGGGCTGGAACGAGGAGAGGAAAAAAGCAGGGTAGCTGCCGGCTAGCACACCGACAAAAACCATGACAGCTAAAAAGCCAGGCAGCAGTATCCAATTGCCGTGCAGGCTGAGATTCAACTGCTTTCCGGAGAGATTGTTAAAAACAGGCTGAAGCAGCTCAACAAGCAGAACTGCGAAGACAAGAGATATGAAGCTCAATAGGATGGATTCGATAAGGAACTGTCTAACCAGCCGCGACCGGTTCGAACCCAATACCTTGCGGACGCCGACCTCCTTGGCCCGGTTAGCCGACCTTGCTGTGGCCAGGTTCATGAAGTTGATGCAGGCAATAACCAGGATAAAAAAAGCGATCACCGAAAAAATATAGACATAGGTCACGCTCCCGTTTGGCTCCAGCTCGTATTCCAGGTCGGAATGGAGATGAATCGAGGTGACAGGCTGCAGGAAGTATCCGAAGGTATTCCCCGATGCCTGGAACTGCTCCTGGGTAATTCCCATGATTTTTAGAGTCTGAGGTCCAACGTACTTAGTGACGATCTCCGGGAGCTTGGCTTGAAACTCGTCAAGAGAAGTTCCTTCCTGGAGGACGATATAGGTATGGTAGGGATTGCTGAGCCAATTGGGACTTTTGCTGTCCGGGATGGACTCTAATGAGGCAAAAAAGTCCGTGTGGAAATGCGTGTTGGATGGCACATTCTCGGCTAATCCGGTTATCCGGTAATCCATACGGTTGTTCATGGTCAGAGTCTTGCCGATCGGATTTTCTTCGCCAAAATACTTCAAAGCTGCGGTTCTGGTGATCACCACGGAATTCGGCAGACTTAACACCTCCTCAGGATCGCCTTTGAGCAAAGGGATGGAAAACACATCGAAAAGATTGGAATCCGCAAACAAGATCAGGCTTTCATCAAAAAACTTATCCTGATATCTGACCAGGACATTTCTGCTTCTCAGGAACCGTGTGGCTTCCAGGACTTCAGGAAAGTCAGTAACCAGGGCTTTGGCCAGGGGTGCCGGTGAGCTGGAAAAATTGATATCCCGGTTGGACATCCTTCCCTTGACTATAACTCTGTGGATCTGGTCAGCCTTCTCGTGATAGCGGTCATAGCTGAGCTCATCCTGGACCCACAAGAGGATCAGGATGCAGCAGGCCATGCCGACCGCCAGCCCCAGGATGTTGATCAGGGAATATCCCTTCTGTCTTTTCATATTCCGCAGGGCAACCTTAACGGCGTTCTTAAACATGACGTCCTCCTTGAAGATGTTCGCCAGAGTGTTTCTTCATTAAAAAATCCCTTTTCTCCATGTCATCCATAAAATTTCATTTTTTAATATCTAATAAGGTGTTCCCTTGGGGAACGTCCCCGTTTATTCATACCGTAATGCATCCGAGGGATTGGCCAGGGCCGCTTTGGCGGCCTGAAAGCCCACCGTGAAAAGGGCAACCCCCAGGGCAAGCACTGCCGCAGCGATGAACACCCACAGGCCCATATTGATCCGGTAAGCGAAGTTCTGCAGCCAGCGGCTCATGGCGAAATAGGCGACCGGCCAGGCGATAACGTTGGCTATAATCACCCATTTCATGAATTCCTTAGACAGCAAAAGGACAACCCCTGGTACCGAAGCTCCCAGGACCTTGCGGATGCCGACTTCCTTGGTCCGCTGCTCAGCCGTAAAGGCAGCCAGCCCGAACAGGCCAAGACAGG
>Ga0209635_10001849_pt1 | contig 15904 bp, 17 predicted proteins | sample DeeMarSWOR230_32_FD_187463 | JGI IMG/M metagenome (GOLD analysis project Ga0209635, IMG submission 187463) | Marine sediment microbial communities from White Oak River estuary, North Carolina - WOR-2-30_32 (SPAdes) (version 2) | ecosystem: Environmental > Aquatic > Marine > Intertidal zone >... | reverse complement strand
ATAAAATAATCACAAAAATAGAGTTGAACTCCGAAAACTGGAAACCTTACTTAAAAAGAGGAGGAGCGGATCAATATTATAGGCCTATGATGGAGGGTCTTATTTGGGATGACGCCTCAATCCCAATTTATGATATTCCCAAAAGTGTGCCTTTTGAACAGGAGGGGATTGTAATAAGTGGAGTTAGCTCACGATTGGCAGCACGATATATGCCAAAAGGGTGTTATTGGGATTCTAATAAAGCAATAGGTTTCATACTAAAAAATAAAACCATTTCAATTCATTACATATTAGGTCTATTGAATAGTTCTCTATATAATTATCTCGCAAAAGGTATTATAAATAATACCAGTAGCATTCAAATCACAGGGATTCACGCGTTACCGATAATTCCACCTGATAAAAACACAAAAGAACAAGTCGAAAGTCTTGTAGATATAATTATTAGAAATAAAATGAAAAATTTGAATTATGATTTTAAAAGTCAACAAAAAGAAATTGATAAGTTAATATTTAATTTTTATTCTCAAAAGTTTCATTTTCCAGAAGCTTTAAAGGAAAAATTAGATAAGAATTATTCTATCTATTAACATAATAGATATTTTTTCAGCTCCCAGCTTGTTTCATTTCCTTCACTTTTTGCCTTTTTAAATTCTTCGAGTTCTTTTTGCTTTAAATTTAGATATAATTTTTTTAATTCTTTTCCTAAAACTTTTTCAATGAAATTACTTTTTTTAAAAGCAGTTAAAGATTGATCTAAACTACTTGGTAATTCTCTCACTCCTAATTTTATTCTTTCTTCTGTTGTTAAATTATACATATTTGTGTTAATAGGATCCTTTGGTTCAATTTTATATTTAATACCATCTAGACCTGCGGCAAGTAAAAGAGCAGTTCCAAGATATATATTCATTGCAGCATCTCCTGCGCGGTATTCTATTCTTGCTGATTTTTCATATCCAGGAACTCTAATTAAGGCGGTTCTATTACCTATACCCCATGTATCATAAACTGGAGCCTCATGGTTAGGTATAAGTCTTTTATATGAATTGGTAGTAGGATTTAAAATAGCTGAAATAGAATCAACACGCTTCTGTATTCCTCCAATATAATATCTTAGTAAATCGCTAATACCTTTTTCTTCATCATAAAAAATATTCCTATCATCTTTAGTAAGGTATTGATGAATATGTAATCCATTCCCAGCTTCGGATGAAATTGGTTTGGGCATAAAAGTTGCAATTAAATCATCATAAAAAGTCTCAGTTTTTACAATCATCTTTGCTGTTTGAACATGGTCAGCTTGATAGAGAGCACTACACGGTAAAAACTCGATTTCATGTTGTCCAGTACCAACCTCATGATGGATTGTTTTAATTCCAATTCCCATTCCCATCATACTGTCAGAAATTTGACGTCTTAATTCATGTAATTTATCAGTGGGTGGTATATCCATATAAGATCCATTATCAGCAGGTTTTAAGTCGTTTGTTAAAAAATACCATTCTAATTCTGGTCGAGTTAGAAACTCATATCCTAAAGATTTTGCCTTACTTATTTGAGTTTTTAATATGCCACGTGGACATGCTGAATAAGCATTACCATTATTATCTGTAATATCACAAATAAACCTCCCTATCCTATTATTCCAAGGAATTATTGCAAAAGTGTTCAAATCTGGTACTATTTTCATATCACTCTGCTCAGTTTTTAGAAATCCTAAGCTTGAACCATCAATACCAGTACCTTCTCGCATGTCCTCCCAGATTCTAACAGGAAATTCGACTTCCTTAAACTCACCAAGAATCATTGTAAATTGAAATTGAATATAATCTATCCCTTTCTCTTCAAACAATTTAGAAAAATCAGTCATGGTTAATAAGTAAAAATATTGAAAAGTAAGAGATAAAAAAGAGTACTAAGATTAAAGTTTTTCCCCTTTAATTTCAACCTCATACTTTTTTCTTCGATCCTTTAAGTATTCTGGTATTGGAACATCCCACCAGCCAACAGCGGGACTGCCAGTAAATGGGAATTCTCTCTGAACCTCAATTTCTATAACAACTGGCTTGTTGGATTTAGTAGCTTGCTCTAAAGCAGGAATTATTTCATCCTTTTTAGAAATTTTTTTTGCGTAACAACCAAATGCTTCACCAATTTTTGCGAAGTCGGGGCTATAGCTATTACCATCTTTATCTTCAAATGACGTCCCATACCCGCGATTTTCTCCAAAAGCAGTTTGTTGTAAATCTTTTATAGCTATCCAGCCATGATTATTTAATACAATAAAGAATATGTTGGTTAAACCTAGTTGTACAGCAACAGATAATTCCGAGATTGTCATCATAAAATCTCCATCACCAACAAGGGCTACAACCTGACGATCTGGTTTTCCAATATCTATAGAGCCTAATTTAGCTCCAATTGCTGCGGGAACTGAATATCCCATAGTTGAAAATCCTCCCGCTGTTAAGCATGTTCTTGGTTCATAAAATTCTAACTCTTGAAGCATTTGAGCTTGGACATTTCCAGAGCTTGTAACTATTACCGCATCTCTTTCAAAGAACTTTCTTATTTCCCTAATTACTGTGGAAATCATAATTGGGATTTTTGAGTCATCTCGATGTTTATTAAGATATTCAAACCACAATTTCTTTTCTTGTTGTATTTCTTTATAATAATCGGATTGTTCATAATTTCTTGAAAAGCCCTCATAATCTAATGCTTCTATAATCTGGTTTAAACAAGCCTTAGCATCTCCATAGATTCCAACAGTTATGGGGTAGTTTTTACCAATTTCATGTGGATCTAAATCAATTTGTATTAATTTTGTGGGCGGAATTGAAAAACTCACACCCTCCTTATACGAACTGGCAGTCTCATCTGCAAACCTACACCCAATAGCAAGAATTATATCAGCTTCAGAAGTCATTTTTAATCCTACAGTTGTTCCTTTACTTCCTGCACTCCAACAAAAGAGAGGATGATTATTTGGAAAAGCATCTTTTCCCATCATTGTGACAACTACAGCGGCTCCAATCTTTTCTGCTAATATTCTAATTTCTTCAGTTGCATTGGAAGTAATAGCACCTCCCCCTAAAAACAAGACTGGTCTTTTAGCTTCCTTTAACAATTGTACTGATTCTTTAATTAAAGTTGGATCGCCTAAAATCTTTCCCATTGGCCTTCTTTTTAATGGTTCTGGTATTTCTGTATCAATAGCAGACGCTTGCGCATCTATAGGAAGATCAATATGCACAGGCCCCCTTCTTCCAACCATCATTTGATTAAACGCTCTTTGGATTATTGAAGGGATTTGTCCAACAACATCAACTCGATAACTACGTTTCACTATTGGCTCAAGTATTCGAGGCATATCCGAGTCTCTTTTGCGCTCAATTTCTTGAAGTACTCCTTTTCCACGCATATGGGTGTGTGTATCGCCTGTTATAACTAAAACAGGCATGCTATCCACGTAAGCATCAGCAACTCCAATAGCCGTATTAATTGCTCCTGGCCCAATTGATGTAAAAACAACAAGGGGTTTTTGAGTTATTCTATAGTATCCTACAGCCATATGAACAGCTGACATTTCCTGTTTTGGCTGAATTAAGGTAAGGTTATCTTTCTCTTTGAAGAAACTATCAACTAAAGGCAGATTTCCATGTCCAGGGATTCCTAGAACATATTTTATACCTTCTTTTATTAAATATGTTGTGATTATCTCACTTCCAGTGTATATAGGCATTTTAAATACCACTCTACATGTAGTTTTTTATTTTATATAATTTGTTAAATAAGAAATAGATTTATGTTTGGTTACCGATATTAATCTTTTACTGATAAAGGAAAGAATTTTACGAAATTAAGAAGGAATTTCGTATTATTCTAAAAAAGATAAGAGAAAGATTACACTATACTATTTTTGCGAAAATTTGTTTTGCTTCTTGATAGGATTGATTATTTTCGGATAATTTGAGTAAATTACCCCCCGTAAGATTTACTTCACCTATTTCATCGTTATTTGAAATAAATCCTAGTAATTTTACATTATCTTTGTTCAAACTTTCTACTTCCTTTTTTAAAATTTCTCTTAAATTTTCGGGGAATCTGTTGCCTAAAATCCAAATATTCTCAAATTTCAATTCCACTTCATCTGAAATCTCAAGGATGCGTTTCATGGTATGTATTCCCATTTTACTGGGATCTGTTACTATTACTAAATCAGTTACATCTCTCCCTGTTTTTCTGGCGAAATGTTCCAACCCTGCGGGTGAATCAAGTAATGTAATATCATAATTTTTAGATAATGTGTCTATACAATTCTTAAGAACAGAATTGATATAACAGTAGCAACCTTCACCTTCCGTCCGTCCCATTTCTAAGAGGTCAAATCTATCCATTTCAATCAAACACCGATAGACATCTCCCTCGATAATTTGATTCTTAGGGACATCCAACGGAAGTTGGCGCTTCTGAATCTTTTCTTTTAACACTCTCATCTTGCCCCCGATGGTTTCCCCAAAACTAATTTCTTTCCCTATCACATCTGCAACATTTGCATCAGGATCAGAATCGATTACTAAAATATCCTTCAAATCTTCTTTCGTTTCAAGAAGATATTTCAAGAAAAGGGCAAGATTTGTTGTTTTCCCTACCCCTCCTTTTCCTGCAAATGCAATTATTTTCTTCATTATATTTTGATTTATTTACGTAATTATTCTTATATAAAAAAAATTGAAGAATAGTTAAAAATTTGTCCTACATAATCTAAAAAGGAATAAAGCTCAAGGCAAAATAATGTAAAATTAAGAACTATAAACAGTTAATAATTAATAAATGGTTATAAGAGGTTAAGATTTTTCTTGACGATAAACTGGTACAATTTTCGAAGTGAAGTCTTCAAGGGTATAAGAAAATTCATCCTCGCCTGAAATTTTACCTAATTCCAGCAAAATTTGTCTTGCTAATAGCCAAAATGCTAACCCTAGAGCTTTCTTACCACGGTTATTTGCTGGAACTGCGAGATCAATACCATTGAGTACATCATCGGTATCAAATAACGATACAACAGGAATACGTGCTAATTTTGCTTCTCGTAGGATTACTTTATCTGCATGGGGATCAACAATCACTACGACAGAAGCATCTTTGATATAATCATCAATTTGAGGATTAGTGAGAGAACCAGGTATAAATCTATCAACAATTGTCTTGCATCCTAAAGCTTCACAAAATTTTCGAACTGGTTCTTTACCATATCTCCTAACAGACGATACAATAACTCGATCGCTTCCTTCTTCGATGTATTTACTTAAGAATTTAGCTGCAATTTTTAATCGTGCATCTGTTTTGGTTAAATCAATAACATAAAGTCCATAATTAGTCTGTCTGTAAATAAACCTCCTTGCATCCCCTGATAATAGTTTAGTACCAATATGTATCCCACAACTTAAGTATAATTGTTTCTGTTCTTCATCTTTATCAAGGATTACTTTTGCTGGTTCAACTTCCTCCTCAATACTTTCTGTATCTAGCAGCTTAAGTTCTTCTACTAAATCGAGATCTTCCTCAAAATCTTCTTCGAAATCAAAATCTTCTTTTTTTTCCTTATCTTCGGTTTTTTTAGGAACTTCGGTTTTTTTCTTCTTTTTAGCCAAGGTATAACCCTAAAAATTAATATATTATTAAGTTAATTTAATAATCTTAAATATATTAAATAAAATACCATAATTTTAATATTTTATTAAAAGAAGTCAACTACTTGCTTTAGAACTAAAGAGTTAAAATGTGATATTAATTTTTATTTATAATAAATTTTGTTTATTTTAAATACAAAACAAATTCTATTTATTATGGTTTAGACTATGGTATCATACCGATTGGTAATTGGGATCATTGTTGGGGTAGTTTTCAGTTTTTTTACTGTGTTTTTCTTTAATATGCATAATATTTTTGAAGTCATTCGAACTACTGCAGAATCGGATTTTTTGAAATTAGTTACATTATTAATTGGAGCAAATTTTAAATTTGACATTATTTCATTCTTCACTGGAACCCCCTCTTTTGCAGACTTTTTTGCTTCACAACTTCTAGCAATGATCTTTATTGGATTTTTAAGTGGGTCTATTTCAAAAGGATTAAGAAGAGGTTTGATTGCTAGTGCTTTAGTAATTGTGGTCAATCTATTAATTTGGATGTTACTTAGTGTAATAGGTGGAGAGGATCTGATGGCATTATTTCAAGGTCCTCAATTAGTTTCAACCATAGGAGGAATTCTTACTGCTATTATTGGAGCTCTCTTAGGTGGTCTTCTTGGAGGCTTAATAAGTGGCCCCTATGAGGAAGTATATTAAAATAAAGATATTTTAATCCTTTTTTATTATTAAGAAAGCTTATTTATTTCATTTTACAAGCCAATTTTTATTTATTTTTGGATATTTAATAAAAAAGTCATTAATTCAGCATTTGACTAAACCTTAAAGCTTATTTTTAATTTATAAAAAATAATGGTTGATAATCAGACATTACCATCTAGGGAATTTGCGTTTGATTTATTAAAGAAAATGAAAGTCCCATATCATGTGCGGCGTCATTCTCTTAAAGTTGCTGAAAAGGCATTAGCTATCGCTGAAAAGATAACTAAAATGAAAATAAACCTTGATTTAATTGAAATAGGAGCATTATTACACGATATTGGCCGATCAAAAACACATGGATTTAAACATGCATTAATAGGTGGTAAAATATTAAGAGAACGTGGTTTCTCTGAGAAACTGGCGAGAATTTGCGAAACTCATATTTTAGGTGGGCTAGATAAAGAAGATGCTAAGGCAGTTGGTCTTCCTGAAAGAGATTTTTTACCCAATTCTATAGAAGAAAAAATTATATGTTTAGCTGATAAACATATGGCTGGAACTCGCGATGTTTCAATTGAGCAAAGGTTTAGTAGGTGGTTCTTGAAATATGGTAGGACAAAAATACTTCTGAAATCAAAAAAGAGAATTGAAAGTATTCAAAAAGAAATACAAAATTTAACGTAATTTATACGTTTAAAATAATTCCTTCTTCTTTTAGTATTTCTATGAAAAAATCTGTTAATTATTTGATAAAATTTTGTAATCATCATTTGGAAATATCCAAATATTAATAAAAATTTATCATTTATGATTTTTAATTATAAATCCTTTTTCTTTTAATTTATCTAGCACAATTTCTTGAATTTTTTGCTGTACAAATTCAATTATGTCATTGGTATTGATAATAAAATAATCTTCTTCCTTAGCTCGTGAAAGATAAAGATTTCTGGCTTTATCTAAAAAAGAAATATATTCAAATTTTTCTAAGTTCTCTGAACTTTTCCTTGCTAATGAGATTTTAGGGTCAATATCTAATATAATTGTTAAATCTGCTTTTCCTGCAAATTTATTAATGTTTTTTACCCAATCAATAGAAATTTCGTCCGATTGTAAAGATTGATACACTATAGAAGATTCAATATACCGATCAGAAATAACAATATAACCTTCAGATAATTTTTCTTTGATCTCATTTTGATAGTGAAAATCCCTGTCAGCCGCAAAAAGTAATGCATCCGTACTAGGAGGCACATTTTTATCTTTTAGGTATTTCCTGACTAATTTTCCGATATCACTTTCAGACGGTTCCACTGTTAAATGAACTTTAAAACCCTTGCTTTCTAGAAATCCTTTAAGGAGGTGACTGTGAGTGCTTGTACCGGATCCATCAATTCCTTCTAATACTAAAAAGAAAGATTTTTGAGTCAATTCAATCTCTAATAATATTAATTACTATATTAAATTCAATAGAAATTGTAAAACGTTCCTTAAATTATTAATTATTTTTTTAATACTTTCTCTGATTGATTTTTGTCTAAATTCTGGATTTTAATGTAAAATAATTAGAATTATATTAAAAAAGTCATATTTATTACTTAAATTCTAAGTCTATTCTTGTTTAAGATAAATTATGGCTCAAATAAGTTATTGCCCAATTTGCAGAAAAAATGTAATGACTAATAGAGGAAAATTTAGTTACTTGTTAGCTTTTCTTTTGGCACTTACGGGGATTGGTCTAATTATTTACATTTTGTATTATATTGATCGAAAGCCTAATCATTGTGTTCATTGCGGAACAGTTTGTCAAGTTACTAAATTAGAAAATCAAATTGAACATAAAGAGTATAAAAAAGAATCAATAGTTGCCAAGAAAATCTATTATTGTCCATATTGTGGTGAACAATTAAAAAGAGAATATGCTAAATTCTGTTATAAATGTGGTTCAAAAATATAGGAATATAAAAACAATTTTATTTTTCATTATTATTTAGTTAAAAAAATTTGATGATTCGATAGATAAAGCTTACATCTGATACTAAAAATATTTTTTTCATGGATAGAATAAACATTACTTTCTTTTTCCTTACGTAGATGATTTTTTGTTCTTGATAAGATTTCAATAACTCTAAAATAAATACGGTCATTTTCAAGCCAGATTTTATCAACTAACAAATTAAGATCTATATGACCTTCTTGGTTATATACCTGAAATGATTTTAGCTTTTCCGTCTTCAACTCCTCAAAATCGATCTACATAGGAAAGTATAAACTTAATTATAATAACCACACTTTTTCTAAAAACAAAAAGTTAAACTAATGAGCAGAATTGAATTTTACATTTTTTAGGTTAAAAACTGGACTAAATTTTTTTTTTATATTACCAATGTTATTCATTATTTAACAGATATAAGTAAATAAAAAATATAAGTAAATAAAAAATAGTGAGTGAAATGACTTCATATGGTTATTGTCCTAATTGCAAAAAAAATGTAACTACTAAACGAGAACAATTTAGATATTTATTAGCTTTTCTTTTAGCATTTACAGGGATTGGTCTGATAATATATATTTTATATTATATTGATCAAAAACCTAATCATTGTGTTCATTGTAATACTGTTTGCCAAGCTCCTAAATCAGAAATTCAACAAGTACAAAAGGTAGAACAAAAAGAAGAAGCTGAGTATCAAGTTCTAAAGCAAAATCATGAAGTACAATCAAAATTCTGTCCTAACTGTGGAGTGGAAGTGGGAGAGCGAGGAGAAATAAAGTATTGTGCTTTATGTGGAAGTAGTATAGCATAAAAATCTTTTTTTTTATTTTTTTAAAATTTTCATGAACTCATAAAAATATTTATAGGAATCTTTAAAGTGATTATCCTCTTTTGAATAATTTAACCCTTTAGAAAAAATATCGAAAAATCCATTTTTATCTTTACTCTGTATGATTTTTTTATATCCGTTCAATAAATCTTCAAATTCATCTAAAAGTTTAAAGAATTCTTTATTATGCATTTGAATATCTCCAAACATTTCCATTTCTCTTTGAATAATGCTTTCTGCGAAAACTTTTTGAAGCAAAAATGTTGTTCCGGTATATTTTGTTAATTCGTTTAGTGGTTCATTCAATCTTCTTAAAAGATTTAAAAAAAGAATGTTAAACATATGTGGTACTCCTAATGTCATTGCTATCTTTTTATCATGTATTTCTGGTGTGGTTTCCTTAATAACTAAACCATCAGATTTGAATAAATCTAATAAATTACTTACGATTTCATTGTAATTTGTTGTACCACCTACTCTTAATACAAGCATAACATAATTCCTCATGTCTTTTATTCCTGGACCAAACATAGGATGAAGTGAAAGGCAATTTACGGAATATTTGTTCTTAATCTCTTCATATACTTTAATTATATCATGTTTTAATGATGTAATATCAAAAATTAATGAATTTGGTTTCAATAGAGGGACAGCTTCTTTTATTACATCTACTGTGGACGTAATAGGTACTGATACCATTACCATATCAGCATCTTTAACGCTTTCTTTAAGTTTTAATTTATATTTTACATTTAGTTCATTTGCTGTTTGTTCTAGCTTTTCTTCATCACGAGCAAAAAGTATTATATTAAAACCATGTTTTTTGAAATATCTAGTAAAAACTCTACCCATACCTCCTGAGCCACCTATTATTGTTAAATTTTTCCCTAACATTATTTCATCCCAAGATATTCAATTATTCTTAATTTCATTAATTCTAAATTAGGTTTTCTATTTGTCCACCATTCAAATGCTAACGCTCCTTGATTAACTAGCATATCTAAACCACTAAGCGTTTGACAACCAATTTCCTTTGAATCCTTTATTAATTGAGTTTCTAAAGGATTATATATTAAATCAAAAACAAATAAATCCCTATGTAAAGCCTTTTTTGAAACAGGTGATATATCTATCGTTGAAAACATACCTACCGGAGTAGCATTTATTAATATGTCAGCATTAATTATTTCCTCTTTCAATATAATTTCGCTATACTTCTTAAATTCAATATTTAAATCCATTTTGCTTTTCAATTCTCTTACTAATTTTTTAGCTCGATCTTCGCTTCGATTAATTATCGTAGTTTTATTAGTATCAGATGCTAAAGAATAAGAAATAGCTTTCGCAGCTCCTCCTGCTCCAATTAGAACAACATTTTTTCCAGTAATTTCACACCCAGCATCTAATAGAGCCTTTTTAGCTCCTTCTGCATCTGTATTTCTCCCGATTAAGAACCCATCTTCATTTTTTATTGTATTTATAGCTCCGATTTTTTGAGCAATTTCATCAACCTTATCAATAAATTTTATCGCTTTTTCTTTATGTGGAAGAGTAACATTTATTCCTTGTATGTTAAGAGTCTTTAATCCTTTTATAGCTTCTTTAAGTTTATTAGATGGAACATCAAAACCTATATATAAATAGTCCAGACCAAGATCCTGGATAGCGGCATTATGCATAATGGGGCTCATGCTATGCTTAATTGGGTGCCCAATAACACATAATATTTTAGTACGAGCTGTAATAAAATTTCTTACTGACATTTGCAAATTAATCTATAAATTAATAACTATTAATATGTTTAAGGATAAAATTAATTTATAATTATTTAGCTAATATCAAGATAAAATAAGAAGGAAATTTGAAAATGAAAAAAGTGACTCTAAATCCTGGAATTACCGTTTTTCCTATGCCTGCAGCAGTTATTTCCGTAGGAAAAGGAGATGAAGCAAATTTAATTACTCTAGCATATGTTGGTAAGGTGTGCTTAGAACCCCCCATTGTTGTTATCTCAATACAACCCAAACGTCATTCTTACCACCTAATTGAAAAACACAGTGAATTCGTAATCAATTATCCAACGATTGACCAATTAAAAGAAATTGATTATTGTGGCACGCGTTCAGGAAGAAATGTGAATAAATGGAAAGAATTAAATTTGACAAAAGAGCAAGCCTCTATTGTTCAAGTTCCTATGATAAAAGAATTTCCATGGAATGTGGAATGTAAGGTGATTAATCGAATTAAATTGGGTTCACACGTGTGTTATTTTGGAGAAATGGTGGCTACTCATTCAGATTCTAAATATGTTAAAGATAATGAGTTAAATCCTGATGAGTTTAATTTTTTAGCATATATCTCAGGAAATTATATTGGGTTAATGAAAGGAGCTTTAGAAAAGCATGGTTTTACTAAAGATTAATAAAGCTTAATCTAACTTATTCAAAAAGTATATTAAATAACTGAATGAATTATGACTAAGAATTCTATTGCCCTGATTGGTTTTATGGCAACGGGTAAGACAATAATCGGTAAAGAGTTAGTAAAACAGTTAGGAAACGATTATCAATTTATAGAGACTGATCAAATGGTTGTTAAAATGGCTGGTAAATCCATAAATAAGATTTTCAAGGAAGAAGGAGAACTAATCTTTAGACGCTATGAAAAAGATGCTTGTAAAAATGCTTCAAACTTAAAGAAAACAGTTGTTTCATGTGGTGGGGGTGTTATCTTAAATGAAAAAAATATCAGAAATTTAAAAAAAAAATGTTATATTATTTTGCTCACAGCAACCACAGATGAAATTTATAACAGAATAATGAGGAATGGCAAAAAGAAGAGACCGTTAGTAGATAAAGAAAATCCTAAGAAGGAAATTGAAAATATTTTGCAATATAGAGAACCGTTATATAGGTCTGTTGCAGATATCACAATCGATACTACAAATAAGGAAATAATCGAGATTGTTCATGAAATTATAACCAAAACTAAGATAAATGAATGATGTTTGGTTTAGCTTAAAAATTAAAGATAATATAATGAAAATTTATTGAAATAACCATATTTAAATTCAAAAAATCTTACTATTTTATAAAAAATAATTATCAAAAAAATATCATGACAGACGTATATAAAAGATTTAGATGCTCTCAGTGTGGAGAGGAGAACCCTCGAAAGCTACATGAAGAGCCAGATAAAACCCAAGTGCTTTACTATTCCATGCAAGGTGCTCCTGTTTATAAAATAGGTAAAAATTATTTGCTTATGTGAAGAAAGCGTATAAAATGTGGCAGTTGCGGGAATATCTTTGATAAAAGCCAATAAAAATAATTATTAATTTATTTTTCTTATTTTTTCAATTCTAAAAAAATTATAATGTCAATACTATTTTATTCTGAGCTTTTAACATATCTTTCATAATTAATTCTATAGCTTCTTTAATATCGGGGATATTATCTGGTATGCTTCTTTTTGCGTTAACGCTTGCCATTAATACTTCATTTAATCCACGAAGTATCATATCAGAAGAATACCATGGTCGTTTCGAGGCCCACCACTGTGAGCATGAATGAATTCCCCGATCAAGTAAATTTCGGGCATTATCAAATATCCTTTTTCTCTCTTCGTCCATACTTTCTCGATATTTCGCAGATAAATGAATTAAAGTTAGGGCATACATAAAGAAGCGGTGTTGTTCTCTATGGATTTCATTTTTAGGATCGAACCAGAGAGGAAAAGGTACATCATGAGCTATATCATATGGCATTGTTGACCAGCTAGACGCTCGAGGAGTTTGCCTGGTTCCTTTTGGAAAACGTTCAACAATTTCAGAAATGGTGCATATTTTAATATCATTTCTATGAGGTACACTCTCAAAGAGGGGGATTAAAAAATTATTGATCGCATGTTTGACGTGATGTCCAAAAGTTTCGCCATCCATAGCAAGAATGACATAATAATCCTCTGAGGTGTGCTTATAATAAAGTCTGGAAATGAATGAATCGATATTATTAATTTTATCAAAAGCACAGTCAATTGAAATATAATCATCACGGAAAATTAAATTTAGACCGTTTCGATGCTGAGATATAAAGCTTGTAGGGAATTCGGGTAATGTATTTGCGATACCACTTAGAATTATCCAATTAAAACCTAATTTTTTTACTGTATCAATAACCTCCTCAGAAATTGCCATTTCTGGTGGAAAAAATCCTCGAGGATTATAGAATTTTCCAAAAAAGTGGTGATTTGTCTCATTGTTAAGCTTAATTTGGCGTTTAATTTCTGGTTCGGGAATTAAGGGGAGTAAAGGATGAAATTTTCCTGATCCTGTAAATTCTATTTGACCTCTTGATGCAAGTACGTTAATGGATTTAATTAAATCCTCATAACCAAAATCATAAAGTTGTTCTGTTAATGTGCCGTTAATATTTAATGTAATCTTTGCTTGTGGGTGGCTATTAAGCGCATACATTATAGGCTTATACGATTCATTTACAATTTGTTTAATTACGGGCGGAATCTGTACTGGTGGTTGATATATATGAAATAAAAATGCGAAATGAACAACCATATAATTCAATATAGGTTATAGATATTTTAATTTTCAGTATTTGTTTAATATTTTAAAAATTAAGCTAATTATTAAACAATAATTTATACATTTGTTGGAGTGTATTAATTTTTATTTGTCCTGATGCTGTTGGTTCTTCCAATGCAGCATACGTTAGAAATGAACCTAATTTTACGCTCAATATTCTTGATAATATCCCTAATTCACCCATACAAAAGGAAATTATGTTTTTGTTATTTTTTGAAAATTCTTTACAAAGTTCTAACGGAATTAAATTATCTTCAAAATTTTGAGCTGTAAAAATAAGCTTATATATACTTTTACCCAAAATGTCAAATTCATTTAGTTCCTTTTTAATTATTCGTTCTTCAAATCTTAAAATTATCTCTTTCGCCATTTCATTTGTAAGAGTTTTTTCAAAATTATGATAGGAAAAGATTAAATTTACTTTTTTCATATAAGATAAACTTATAATATTGCTAAGAGTTTCTATATCTGAATTCATTTCTATATCAAAAAAGTCTGGTTGACTATCCATTAACACTTTTAAAATTTTTAATCTTTCATGCTCATCAATTTTGATTTGTCCTCCTTCAGAATGGTGTCTGAACGTTAAAATGAGATTACTTTTATTTTTAATAAAATTTTTCAAACTCTCAACAAAATCTGGTGTTATATTCTGAAACGTATCAATAAAATCAAACCTAAGTTCAATAAACTCAGGATTGAATAGCAAGGCTCTATCAACTACTACTTTAATTTCTCCTAAGTTGTTGGATTTAATCGGAATTGGGATACAAATATTGTATGTCATTATATTATCTAAAGAAAAATAAGAAAAATAAATTTATAGTTCTAGTACTTTTATAATATCTTTTTCCGTTAATTTCTTTTCATAATTAATGTCTTTTAGTTTTCCTTTGCTCCTATAATAATCAAGAATAGGATTAGCGTTTTGTTTATATACATTTAGCCGATTTCTTAAAGTTTCCTCGTTATCATCGCTTCTTTGTTCAAATTTTATCAAAGCCCCGCACTTATCACATATTCCTTCTTTTTTCGGTTTCATAAAATATTTATTATAGATTTCCTCACAATTTGGGCACGAATATCTTCCTAGTATCCTTTTTATTATAATATCCTCATCAACTTCTAACAATATCACATAATCTATCTCAGTTATATTCGATAGGGCTTCTGCTTGAGATAAAGTTCGTGGAAATCCGTCTAAGACAAATCCTTCCTTTTTAACATCCTCTTTGTTTAATCGATCTTTTACCATTTCAATGACGACATCATCAGGTACCAGTTCTCCTCTATCCATATATTTTTTAGCTCTCAAACCTATGGGTGTTTCATTTTTCAAGTTTTCACGAAATATATCCCCTGTACTAACATGAATTATCTCTGGTAAAGCTTGCTTGATTTGTCCTGAAAATGTGCCTTTTCCCGCTCCAGGAGGTCCAAAAAGAACTATCCTTTTCAAATTTATTTCACTCAATTATTAATTTTAATTACAATTATTGATTTTTAAATTTACAATTATTATTAAATTTAGTAACTAATTAAATAGGAAATTAAGTAAACTATTTGAAATAATTTATCTTTTACTTGAATTCAGAAAAAAAAGTTAAGTCTGTCCACCACCATAAAGAAAAAAGTCTGGAATAAGTTTAGAACCGGAAACAACTGAATACTTTCCTAAATCTGTAATTCCATGCTCCATTAAAACTTCGTCATCTATAAAGAAGTTCCCTGTACATTCTCTACTAGGTTTTGTTAGTATGAAATATGCTGCATCGGCAACAATTTCTGGTTTTCTGGAATAGTTAACCGCGGCCTTTCCACCTAATAAGTTTTTAACGGCAGCTGTCGCAATAGCTGTACGAGGCCATAAACTATTTACAGCGATTCCATCTTTTTTAAATTCTTCAGCTATACCTAATACACACATACTCATTCCATATTTAGAGATGGTATAAGCGACATGATTAGCAAACCATTTTGGATCCATATTTAATGGTGGAGAAAGATTGAGGATATGAGGGTTATCTGACTTTTTTAAATGCGGAATACAAAGTTTTGAACATAAAAACGTACCACGAACATTAACTGAAAACATTAAATCAAACTTTTTCATTGAGGTTTCT
>Ga0209635_10001848_pt1 | contig 15904 bp, 11 predicted proteins | sample DeeMarSWOR230_32_FD_187463 | JGI IMG/M metagenome (GOLD analysis project Ga0209635, IMG submission 187463) | Marine sediment microbial communities from White Oak River estuary, North Carolina - WOR-2-30_32 (SPAdes) (version 2) | ecosystem: Environmental > Aquatic > Marine > Intertidal zone >... | reverse complement strand
GAGGCAGTAAAAGTTATTGAGAGGAAACAGAAGTAGTGATAGCGGTGAGCTATTGTGATTGACAAATAGCATTAAAATGTGATAAAAATATGTTAGGTTGGCGGGAAAGAGCATGGCCTTGAAGCGCAAAAAGCCCAACTTTGATTCTATAAATAGATCCCTTGCAAAAAAAGGGTTCTCTCTATTTGTGAAAGTAGTAGATAAATATGCACCGGATAGGCTGCTGCTCTTTGCCCTCAATTTTTTGGATAATCGTGTACCAAATAGGGTGATTTCTTTCGCAATTAAGGGGATCGAGAAATTAGCTCCCCGTAGACTGCGCTCCACTGCTATCGCTGCCGCTGATGAGTATGTCCCTGACGAGGTGGCAAACTCGAGAAAGATCTGCGCTGTCATTGCTGCAGTAGGAAAGTACGTTCCAGACAAGATAATCCCCCCGGAGTCCGTAGGAAGGTGGGAAAATCTTAGAACAAAGTTTCATATTCCGAAATTGATATCAAGCAGGCAAAAATGAGCCTGTTAAGTTGATATAGTTGTTTTAGTCACAGTTCCTCACGATGTTGGTGAGGGATAAATAGAGTGTTGAATGCAATACAAAAGGGTCTGTGTTGAGTCTTTCGGCTACGAACTTCCTGAGAATATCGCTACATCTTTGAGCTTGGAAGAAAGACTGACTCCAATATATAAGAAATTAAATCTTTCCTACGGGCGCCTTGAAACGATGACCGGGATTCATGAGCGGCGGTTCTGGGATGATGGCGTAACACCAAGCCAGGCGAGTATAAAAGCAGCAGAAAAAGCTCTTAAGAAATCTGGAGTCAACAAGGAGGATATTGGATGCTTACTCCATACCTCGGTATCCCGTGACTTCTTAGAACCAGCCACAGCTACCGTGGTCCATGACTCTTTGGGCCTACCTTCTACAGCTACCATTTTCGATATCTCCAATGCCTGCCTGGGGTTTATCAACGGCATGGTCACTCTGGCGAATATGATTGAACTGGGTCAGGTAAGAGCAGGAATTGTAGTTGGTTGCGAGAGCAGCAAACCACTTATTGATGCAACAATCGATAAACTTTTAAAAGACCCAGACATCACCAAAGATAAGCTAAAACTGGCCTTTGCTACTTTTACTCTGGGGTCAGGTGCAGTGGCAGCGGTGTTAACTCATTCCTCACTATCGCGAGACGGGCATAAGCTTCTGGGCGGGGTAACACGCGCTGCTTCACAACACAATGTTCTTTGTCGTATAGAAACCGATACCTGCGTCTCCAACCCGAGTGTTTCACTTGACATGCACACGGATTCTACAGAGCTCCTCAAAAATGGGGCAAAATTAATACCTGACACATGGGAGGGCATAAAACAAGAGCTTGGCTGGAAGGACTCCGACGTAGATAGGTTTTTTACCCACCAGGTTAGCGCCATGCATAGCAGACGAATATTCAGGACCCTGGGACTAGATAAGTCAAAAGACTTTTCCACTATTGAATATCTAGGAAACATTGGGTCTGTTGCCCTACCCATTACCATGGCTATCGGAATTGACCAGGGTTGCCTTAATCCTGGTGATAAGGTTGTTATGATGGGGATTGGTAGCGGGATAGTATGTCTTATGCTGGGTTTGGCATGGTAGAGGAAGTGACCCTGGCAAGACGATCTTAGATAAATACTCCTTCAGAGCAATGTAACTTGCCGGCTCCTTTGGTATTTTTGCCTGCTTTAAAAGCGAAGGCGCTTTAGCTTCGCATCCAGATCCTTAGAGGGCATGCCGCCCATTTGACAAAGATACACCAAAAAAATTGACAACGCCAACTATATATTGAATAATTACTTCGGAATATTGGGCATCAATTCGGTCGTTATCGTGGAAAGATTTGAGGGATAAAACTGAACGCACCCTTGGAATAGACAAACGGAGGGATATATGACCAAGGAGCAAAATAAAGACACGATTCTAGAAATCATAGCCCAAATCATACCGGATGCAGATGTGAGCAATCTCAGGGCGATATCCCTATACGAGAACAAGTGGAACCGGACTCCATTGATTTCTTAGACATCATCATGGAACTGCGAAAACGTTACGTTATCGAGGTTCCCGAGGATGATTATATGCAATTAGCATTAGATGGGTCTATAGCTTATCTAGAGCTACGGATGAGAGAACTTTGATCAAAGTAAACTGGGGTCAACTCCATTTTTTCCTGCGCCCTATCACTGCCAAATTAAAAAAGTCAGGCGAGGTAATCCCAGTGAGTAGAGAGTAAAAAAATAGAATTAACTCCATTGCACCGAATACGAAGGTGATGAAATATGAAAATAATACTTAGTTTGAGGTGACACCATTACATGGCAAGAATCAGCATCTTTTTGATTGTGGTAGCTTTAATTGCAGGTTTGGTAGGCTGCATTCCTGTTCCTGTTCAATATACCCTCACTATCATGAGCACCCAGGGCGGCACGGCAACTACACCTGGTGAGGGAACTTTTACTTATCCAAGTAGAGCGGTGGTTCTCCTGGTGGCTACACCTGTGCATAGTTACAGCTTTGTTAACTGGACAGGTAATGTGGCCACTATTGCCAATGTCAATGCTGCTGCAACCACCATTACCATGTACGGAGACTATGTAATCACCGCCAACTTTCAATACATCCCTCCCACAGTTGCAGCAGGATACGAACACACAGTGGGGCTTAAGGCCGACGGCTCCGTGGTCGCCGTGGGAGCCAACAACTACGGGCAGTGCAATGTCGGTGGCTGGACGAAAATCTCCCAGGTCGCCGCAGGTAATTATCACACGGTGGGGCTTAAGGCCGACAGCTCCGTGGTCGCCGTGGGAGCCAACAACTACGGGCAGCGCAATGTCGGCGGCTGGACGGACATCATCCAGGTCGCCGCAGACGACTGGCACACGGTAGGGCTTAAGGCTGACGGCACCGTAATCGCCGTGGGATGGAACGACTACGGACAGTGCAATGTCGGCGGCTGGACGGACATCATCCAGGTCGCCGCAGGATACGAGCACACAGTGGGGCTTAAGTCCAACGGCTCCGTGGTCGCCGTGGGAGCCAATGCCGACGGGCAGTGCAATGTCAGCGGCTGGACGGACATTATCCAGGTCGCCGCAGGATACGAGCACACGGTGGGGCTTAAGGCTAATGGCTCCGTGGTCGCCATGGGAGCCAACTACTACGGGCAGTGCAATGTCAGCGGCTGGACCAACATTATCCAGGTCGCTGCAGGATACGAGCACACGGTGGGGCTTAAGGCCGACGGCACCGTGGTTGCCGTGGGCGCCAATGCCGACGGGCAGTGCAATATCGACGACTGGACAGACATCATCCAAGTCACTGCAGGATACGAGCACACAGTTGGACTTAAGGCCGACGGCACCGTGGTTGCCGTGGGAGCCAACTACCACGGGCAGTGCAATGTCGGCGATTGGACAGACATCATCCAGGTCACCGCAGGCAGCTGGTACACGGTGGGGCTTAAGGCCAATGGCACCGTGGTTGCCGTGGGAGCCAATGCCCACGGGCAGTGTAATGTCGAGGGCTGGACGAACATCACCCAGGTCACTACAGGCGACTGGCACACGGTGGGAGTTAAGGCCGACAATACCATGGTCGCTGTGGGAAACAACGCCACTGGGCAGTGCAATGTCGGCGGCTGGACGAACATCACCCAAGTCGCCGCAGGCCGCTGGCACACGGTGGGGCTTAAGGTTAACGACACCGTGGTCGCCGTGGGAGCCAACGCCGACGGGCAGTGCAATGTCGGTGGCTGGACGAACATCATCCAAGTCGCTGCAGGCGGCTGGCACACAGTGGGGCTTAAGTCCGACGGCACCGTGGTCGCTGTGGGAAACAACACCGCTGGGCAGTGCAATGTCGGCAGCTGGACGAACATCATCCAGGTCGCCGCCGGTAACTATCACACGGTGGGGCTTAAGTCCGACGGCACCGTGGTCGCCGTGGGAAACAACTATGCTGAGCAGTGCAATGTCGGCGGCTGGACGAATATCACCCAGATCGCTGCCGGTAACTATCACACGGTGGGGCTTAAATCCGACGGCACTGTGGTCGCTGTGGGATGGAACAACTACGGGCAGTGCAATATCAGTGGATGGACAAACACCACCCAGATCGCTGCAGGCGAGCAGCACACGGTGGGACTTAAGGACGACGACACCGTGGTCGCTGCGAACTGGGAGGCTGAGCTTGCCAGCTGGAATCTGTTCTAGGCAGCACCACAGTATGAGCTCACCATCTCCAAGACTTCTCGAAGTTCAGTAACCACCCCCGGCGAAGGGACTTTTACACGTAATGCTGATACGGTGATCAGCCTAGTGACCACCCTCAAAGCCAGCTCGAGCTTTATCGACTAGGTTAGCAATGTAATTCGGATCAAGTTTGTTATCATGTGCAAGAGAATCTTCTGCGAAGGCTTTGCCCGACTTTAAGCTGGAATACGCCAAATCCTGGATGTGCTGGTGAAAAAATGCAAGACTTGCGGCAGTGAATTGAAGATGAGGTGTGCGGTAACAATTCCTAAATGCTCTAATGGCAAGGTTGAATCAATCCTGCTCGAAAACGGTGAGATCCTGACAGCTGGAAGGACACAAAACGAGAGCTTGGATGGAAAGACTCCGACGTAGGTAGGTTTTTTACTCACTAGGTTAGCGCCGTACATAGCAAACTATTGTTCAAGACCCTAGAACTAGATAATGAAAAAAAGTTTCCCACTGTGGAATATCTGGGAAACATCGGCTCAGTTTCCCTGCCCATTACCATGGCTATCAGAATTGACCAGGGTCGTCTTAACCCTGGTGATAAGGTTGCTATGTTGGGGATTTGTAGCGGACTAGTTTGTCTTATGCTGGGTCTCGAATGGTAGCACGGAAAGTGACCCAGAACGAAATGAGTTCAGGAAAGTGTTAGTTCATTAAACCATGCTGTATCTTTCGTGGTATAACTTCGCTTGATGTATAAAGGCCTCTATCCTTGTCTTTGCGTTGGTTTGCTGTAGCCCATCGTATATCATGTTGAGCACAGGAATACGGTTGTGCTCCTTTTGTATGCCTCTATAGATAGCAGTGGACAAAGTCCCAAAAAGGCAATTCAAAATGATGAGATTAGCTATACCACTGCAGCCCTGCACAGCATAATTTTTCGCCTTAGCCACGTTTACAGTTACTACTGGGTCTATGTCATCGCTCACATAAGGAGCGGCCAGTGTAATCATTTCCTCAACCCTGGGGATCCTGCAATCTGGAAGTCCGTCTTTCATCATCCCCTCAATCTTTCCCTTCCAGTGCATAAACGGAAACCTTCTAAGATAATAATAGAGGGAAGAGAAATATTTTCTTCTAGAGAAGTGGGTTTCCGGATATACCTCATTAAAATATACCAAGTAGTCTGTAGTAGTCGGCCCAAGCCTCGCTTCAGCGCCCAGTGACTCAAACTCTTGGATTATGTAGTTGTTAGACCAAGAGTTCATACAGGTATAGAACTCTCCCACGATACCTATAATTGGCCTATCTTCATTCTTAGTCGGGATCTCATCCATAGCTGCTACTGAGCGGTTTAAAGCCTCCCAAAATTTCCCGTTGATAATTCCAGAGGCTATCTCCTCTATGGTTTGTGCGTAAACCCTGTCACTCTCCCCTTTATTTACTTCATAAGGGCGAATATGAAGCAACTTCTTCAATAAGACATCCGTAGCCAGCCAGCCCTTCCAGATAGCTTCCGCCCACTTTAATCCGAACAATTCGGTGCATTCGTCGTGACGGATAGAGGTAACCGGGGCAACTACAGGGACATGCCCCAAACCTAATCTCTTGAGAACCAATTTCTGAGACAAGGCATATTGACTCAACCTGCAGGAGCCATCAAAGTTAAGCATTATAAACGCTGCCCTATCGGGGTCAAAATCTTCAAGTTCGGTCATTTTGACCAAATCCCCTGTCGTGAGCAAGTAGGGATGACATTCCTTGCCAGAGACGTATCTCCTTCCAATCTCTTCCGATAATTCATCAGGCTCGGGCAAAACTCGGGCATCTAGCCCCACTGAGTCAAAAGCAGCAGCCCAAATAACCGAGTGCCCAGAAACATAGCTAATGTAAAAGGTTTTATCCAGTTCCCTAATCCTCTTTGATGGTCTGAAGATACTTATCCCACCGAAAGGTCTGACCACACTGAGGTCTTCTTGCCTTTCCTCCTTTGCGGGCGTTTTCGGTCTGCCAAGGGTATCAAGAAAGGCTTCAACCCTGGTGGTCATTCCAGCATCACCGCTGTGCTCATCTACCTCCAGAAGTAGATAAGGACCCTCTTCCATGGTTTCTTCAAGATACTTCCAGAAGAACGCATCAGGACCACAGCCATAATTGGTGATCATTATCGGATTCAAGCTTGAGTTATTCTTAGCCATTATCGCTGCCCGCAGAAGATTCTGCTCATTCTTCCAGACCAAGTTGGAGTAATGAGGTGGCAGTTCAACCTCATCCAGCGGCAGTAAATCAAAGGGTATGGCCAGCATTCCTAGATGTCGCAACTTCTTGGCAATATTTAGATTCAACGCCAAATCATGAACATTGTAAGGCTTTCCTATTACCACCACGGCTTCATTGTCCTTCTTAAGGGTTTCAAGTATCTCTTGGCCTCTTTCTCGCCGGATCCTCTCGAATTCGTCTTGAGCCTTAAGCGCAGCGGTTATGGCTGAGCCGACCTCCTTCTTTTCTTTTCCAAATTCCCTGCCTATCTTCTTCATCTCCACCTTGAGGTTCCTTTTTTCCTTGGCCATAAATATCGTAGGACTTATGATTCTTGCCTTATCTTTAAAAGCAGGCCTAAGCATGAAGGGGATACCCTGAATCAAGGGGCAGTTGTAACTCCTGGCCACATCATCACTATCCTTCTCCAGGTCAATAATGCTGGGCAGGAATATACGGTCAACACCTTTTTCAATGAGATTTGCTACATGCCCATAGGCAATCTTCACCGGATAGCACGCCTCAGCTAAGACCTCTTGAAGTCCCTTGTGAATGAGCCTTCTATTAGTTTTGTCCGACAGCACCACTTTCGCTCCCAACTCGGCGAAAAATGTAGCCCACAGTGGGAACTGCTCAAAGAACATGAGAACTCTTGGAATGCCTATCACCGGAGAATTTGGGGCAAATTCATCCTCCTTATAATAGCTCATGAACATTTCTTCTCGCTCCTTGAAGAGATCAGGAAGAACCTGGGCAGTGCTTTTTTCGCTTTTCAGCTCATATCTGTCACAAATACCGCCGTAGAAGGATTTGAATTCACCTCCGATGGATATCTTCTTTATGTCGCAGTGGTTGGGGCAATGCTGGCATTCGAAGGACTTGACCTCATATTCTCGGTCGGTGAGGTCAAACCCGACAAAATTGCTTTTACCATCCCCATGTCTCCTCTCCATGGCAATCAACGCAGCACCTATCGCACCAGTCACATTGTGCTTCTGCGGGATCGTAATCTTCTTCCCCAAAATACTTTCGAAGGCAGCCACTACACTCTTATTTCCAGCGACGCCTCCCTGAAAACATATCCTCTCGCCAATTTTCTTGTTCCCTACCACCTTTTCAATGTAATTATTGGCAATAGAGTAGGAAAGCCCCGCTAAGAGATCGACTTTCGGTGAACCCACCTGCTGGTGGTGTATTAGATCAGATTCCATGAAAACAGTGCACCGGGTCCCCAAGTCAACAGGAGTCTTCGAGCTAAGAGCAAGCTTGCTAAACTCCTCCTCAATATTTATATCCAATCTATCAGCCTGTTCCTGGAGAAAGGAGCCAGTTCCGGCAGCGCAAACCTTATTCATCTCGAAATCTACCACCGCACCATTTTTCAGGCGGATATATTTTGAATCCTGCCCCCCTATCTCAAATATGGTGTCTACGGTCTTGTCTATATCTAGCGTAGCCTTAGCCTGAGCAGTAATTTCATTAATCACTAAGTCAGCGCCGACAAAGTCCCCTACAAAATAACGCCCGCTGCCAGTGGTGGCTACGGCTTGCACTTCAACAAGGTCCTTGATTTCATGACCTATGTCTCTTAATCCTTTCCTAACTGACTCTATGGGGTTCCCCTCGGTCATGAGATACTTCGTCGCCATCAGCTTCTTTTTCCCATCCAGAACAACGATATTTGTACTCACAGCGCCAACATCGACCCCCATATACACTTTATTCTTTTGTTGCTTTCCAGAAATAGGACATTCATCTAAGGGAGTAGAACCATCCCCGTTATAGATCAATCTCCTTAAATGCCCTACTTCAGTTTCACTGGCCTTTTTAGCTAAATAGCGCCTCAAGCCCTCCGTTGCTACTTGAAGTTTGATAGGTGTGTCACTGTGTCTCTCTGAGGCCGTGATTGCCGCTCCGAAGGCTCCCATGACCTTAAAATACTTGGGAATAATCAATTCTCCAGGCTTGAGTTCTAGCAGTTCTTCAAAAGCCTTAGCCACCCCTTTATTGGCAGCGACGCCACCTTGAAAGGCTACTGGCTTTACGAATCTCTTCCCTTTTCCCAAATTGCTTATGTAATTTCTAGCCAAGGCATAACAAAGACCAGCTATTATTTCTTCCTGTGATGTCCCTTCTTGCTGCAAATGGATCATGTCAGATTTGGCAAAAACACTACATCTGCCTGCAATGGTAGCCGGCCTTTCAGCTCTGGTCGCCAGACTGCTAAACTCATCTATAGACATCCCCAGACGGTATGCCTGTTGATCAAGGAAAGAGCCAGTTCCCGCAGCGCATATCTCATTGAGGGCATGGTCAACGATGACTGTCCTTCCACTCCTTTCATCCCACTCCAGAAAAATCAGCTTCGAGTCCTGCCCTCCAATCTCGATAACCGTCCTAACCCCAGGATGGAAATATGCCACAGCCTTTGCCTGAGTAATAATTTCATTTTCTCTATCTATTCCCATGACATCAGCTATAAGGTCACGTCCGCTGCCCGTGCAAACAGCCCCACATAATTCAGGAAAATGTTTGCCGAGACCCTCCAAGACTTCAATCAGTACTAGAATAGGCTGCCCCCTTGTCCTCTTATAGACGCTTTCAAGGAGTTGGAGTCTCTCATCGACTACAGCTATGTTTAAGCTGACCGAGCCTATGTCTATTCCTATAAAATTTTTGCTTTGGCTTGTCATTTCGATTCCTCAACCCTCGTTTTCACTGCCAGCGCAATCTCGGCTGAGATCGCCTGACCACCCCGACGTGCCAGCCATGCTAAAACCCCTGAGACTTCACCGCCAATGGTAACCTTCGTCTTTCTATTTAGGGGTTCTAGAGTGTAGAAGCGTGTCACACTGGTGCCCAAGGCCTTTCCTTTCATAATCACGGTCCGTTCTGTAACAAATTCGGTAATTGTCATCAATAATGTAACTGTAAGCCCACTTACCTTGGCCATGACAGAAAGCTGTGAGCCTACTGTCAAAGGCTCCTTAGATAGCCTTTCAATCTTTTTAATGGACGGCATCCATTGTGGCCATTCCTCAAGCCTGTCTATTAGCGTCCAAACTTTCTCTACGGGGGCTTTTACATCGACACTGCTCTCAAACCTCATGCCTGTCGAACTCTTCCTTTATGTATTATCATACACAATAATGCACTCCATTATACCATCTAACATGTGAGCTTATTAAATGCACACTTTGATTCACTCCAGTTCATTAGAAGAAGTGATTCGATCGGACGCCCAGAATTATACCCTTGGTTTTGCTCATGACAGGATTAACTCGTCTGGAGGACTAATTGACTGGGGTTATACATTCTTTCCTAGCCCAGCCAATTCTCGCCTCTGTATTTGCCTGCGCCGTCTTTTCCAGCCAAGGACTTCCAGAAGGGAACCGACAGCCTTGTCCTGTAACATCTCGTCGCGAAGGAACAAATCAGGATTAACTCGATACCTCAGACGCCTACCTTCCCTTATCTTAGTAACATAGCCATCAGTTTCAAGGTCGGTGATTATTTTATGTGTTGCTTTTTCGGTAATTCCCAAGGTCAGCGAGATTTCTCTTATCGTAATTCGTGGTTGCTGGGCAATCTGGCAAAGCACTAGAGCATGATTTGTAACAAACTTCCATCCAGGCATGGTTACACCTCCTTTTCAGAATTAACCTTACATTGCTGCTAAAAAAAATTTTCATAAAATTTTTCTGGCAAAGGTCAAAACCACTTGACAACTCCAGCAAACAATGTACAATTGATTTATGAATTATATTTCACATAGATTATAACATGGAAAATACTTCATGACAAGTAATTCCTGTATATCACGGGAATGAAGCGAATGAAAGGCGGCAAAATAATATAAATAATAAGCAACAATCAATAAAATTGAATACTTGCAGCAGGAGAAAAAAATCGAAATGAAAACTTTACCGGTAAAATTGAAAAATCAATTTAGTCATGAATCAGAGAAATGCTACCTAGAAAGCTCTAACAACAATGATCTTGAGGAAGAACCTCCAGGTAAACGCAGTACATATAATGACATGGAGGAAACTCCATGTAAATTAGCCGTAACCAAGTATAGATTCTTTGGAGATATCCCAGACAACGTATGGGATGACTGGAAGTGGCAGTTTCGAAATAGAATTACCCGCGTCGAGCAACTAGCTCAATTCATTCCTTTATCCACCGAAGAACAAGCACAACTTAGATTAGTAACTATGCGCTATCCCCTGTCGGTGACTCCCCATTACCTATCGCTGATCAACCCAGATGACCCCGATGACCCGATAAGAAAGCAAGCGATACCTTCCATTATGGAAATGACTATGGGATCAATGGGTGTAGAAGACCCGCTGGATGAGAAAAAAAACACAGTGGTCATTGGGCTGGTTCATCGCTACCCCGACCGGGTACTTCTAGTACTTACCGATATTTGCCCTGTACTCTGCCGACACTGCACCCGTAAGAGAGAATGGCAAAATGGCGGCTGGGTGCGATCCCCTGCTGAAGTCGAAGCCATGCTAGACTATATAAGCCAGCACAAGGCTATCCGGGATGTCATTATCTCCGGTGGTGACCCCCTCACACTTTCCACCCGCCACTTGGAGGACATAATTAGCCGAATAAGAGGGATAAGGCACGTCGAGATTATCCGCATCGGCACTAGATTCCCAGTGGTGCTGCCCCAGCGCATAGATAATGAACTGTGTACCATGCTTGCTAAGTACGGGCCCATATGGCTTAATACACATTTCAACCATGTTCGGGAGATAACTCCAGAAGCTGCTGAGGCATGTGACCGTCTGCTGCGGATTGGTGTTCCGGTAAACAACCAGTCCGTCCTGCTACGTAGCATTAATGACAGCGTTGAAGCTCAGACGGAACTATGCCACAGACTTCTTAAAATAAAGGTGCGTCCTTACTATCTCTTTCAGTGTGATGAGGTACAGGGCACTGAGCACCTGCGCACACCTGTAGATGTCGGCATAAAGATAATCGAAGGAATGCGGGGGCACACTTCAGGGCTGGCTATTCCAACCTTTGTGATAGATCTGCCTCAAGGCGGTGGCAAGATCCCTCTCCAACCAGACTATATCCTGTCACAGACCGAAAGTGAGCTAGTGCTGCGGAATTATGAGGGACGAATTTTCCATTATCGAAACCCTACAAAATCAGCATGCCCTGAATTGCCTGCTGAGGTGCTGTGTCCAGCCGGTAGTGCGACTGCGAGCTTGCCTCAGGAATACCGGGTGCCAGTTCGGGTTAGAAGGAGTCCCAAATGCGGATAGGCTTGTCATACGACCTTAAGGAAACGACAGCGATACAGCAAGCTAGCTGCGATGATACTTTTGAGGAATATGATTCTCGGGAAACCGTGGAGTTGATAACCGCGTCTCTTGAGGCTGAGGGGCACACGGTAGCCATGCTCGGCGGCGGCAGGGAGTTTTTGGGCAATATTCTTCATGATAAGGTGGACTTCGTCTTTAATATTGCTGAAGGGCGAGGTACCTACCGCAGCCGGGAAGCCCAGGTGCCTTCGATCCTCGAGATGCTGGATATACCCTATTCTGGTTCAGACCCACAGTGTCTCGCCATATGTCTGGACAAACCTCTGACCAAAAAGCTGGTCGCATCACAAGGAGTGAGCACCTCGAACTGGCGTGTAATCAATGATAGACAAGAGCTTCATCAGATAGACAGTTGCGATTTTCCTTTCCCGGCTATCGTCAAGCCAGCGTACGAAGGTTCAAGCAAGGGGATTCGTCTCACTTCGGTGGTGGAAAACGCAAAACAGGCGATTGAGGTAATAGAGAGCTTACTGGAGCAATACCAGCAACCGGCAATGGTGGAGGAGCTTATCTTGGGTGATGAGGTTACCGTGGGAATTATAGGCAACTCCCCGCCCAAGGTCCTGGGTATGATGCGCATACTTCCGAAACAAAGGGGCAGTTACTTCATCTACAACCTTGATGTGAAACGCAATTACCTAGACCTGGTTGACTATGAGTGCCCCGCTGGTCTTGAGGATAAGGTACTGCAATGTATACAAGTTTCTAGCCTCAGGGCATTTAAGGCTCTGGGGTGCCGTGACTTTGCCCGGCTGGACTTCAGGATCAGCACAGCGGGAGTGCCATACTTTCTGGAAATAAACCCTCTGCCTGGACTGGGTGCCCACAGCGACCTGGCCATTATGGCAGAAAAGATGGGATGGAGTCATAAACAATTGATAAGCGCTGTGCTTAATGCTGCGCGTGAGAGATATCCGCAATGCGTACGCGTATAGCCATAGTCTATAACGCATCATACCATTCCCGTTATGACGCAGTCAGCGAAGGAAAGGCGGTGCTCGGTGTGCTTGAGGCAGTGGAGGCGGTACATCGGGCTTTGCTTGAACTTGACTTCGACGTCACCCGAGTTCCTCTGGTGCCGCCAGTTGAGCTAGCTGAGAGGAAGCTGAGAAAAATCAAAACGGACTTGGTTTTCAATCTTTTCGAGGGCTTCTGCGGCTGCCCTGAGACTGAAGCGGTACTGCCGAAGATTCTATCGGATATGGAGATACCCAGTACCGGCTGCCCAACGTCAGCGCTAAATCTATGCTTAGATAAGGCTAAAATGAAGGTGATTCTCAAAGTTGCTGGAATCAAGACGCCAGACTTTCAGCTGCTGAATCCTGAGACATTAAATTGGTTCCGACTAGGCTATCCCTGCATTGTCAAGCCCCGTTGCGAGGATGCCAGTCACGGCCTATCACTGGGAAGCGTGGTTAATGACTTTACCTCTCTGGAGAGACAAATCGGACTTGTGAGCAACCGATACAGTGGAGGCGCCATGGTTGAGGAATTCATCGATGGGCGCGAGTTTAACGCCACAATTCTAGGCGACTCCGAACACAGTGTTCTTCCTGTGTCTGAAATCGTTTATTCTCTGCCTTCTACAATGCCCAGGATTCTTACCTTTGCTGCGAAATGGGAGCCAGGTAGCCCCTACTTCGAAGGCACAAAGGCAGTCTGTCCGGCCGAGGTTGCGGCTGAAGAGCGAGAACGCATTGCCGGGACAGCAGTAACAGCTTTCCGAATTATCGGTGGCCAGGGCTACGCCAGAGTGGACATGCGGATGGACCGTGAGGGACAGGTAAACGTTATTGAGGTGAACCCCAACCCCGATATCTCTCCAGGCTCCGGCGCAGTACGCCAGGCGGAAGCCGCCGGGATGACCTATACTCAATTAATTGAACAAATTGTACAATTGGCTCTTTATGGGAAAGACAATGAAAATCAATATTCGCCCTATGAAGCACAAAGACAAACCCAGCATAACGAAAATACTGCGCAGTACACCCGAATTCAAACCCTCTGAAGTGGCGGTAGCCAAGGAAGTAATTGATAACTACCTCAAGGACCCAGTCGGCTCCGGCTATCACATCCTTGTTGCTGAGGCTGACTCAACTGTAACAGGTTATATCTGCTACGGACCTACGCCGCTAACTGAAGGGACATGGGATATCTACTGGGAGGCTGTCGCTCGAGAAAGGCAAGGCCGAGGGATAGGCAGTGCCCTCATAGAGTCCGCGGAAAAGGAGATCGTGAGAGCTAAGGGAAGGCTAGCCATTATTGAGACATCATCCACGCCAGCTTATGAGAAAACAAGGCGCTTTCATCTCAATCAAGGCTATGAAATAATATGCCACATCCCTGACTTCTATGCGCCAGGGGATGATAAGCTAATCATGCAAAAGCGACTGAGGTGAAATCAAAGGGAAGAGCTTCATTCAGTATAGGATAATAGACCGTAATGGGATTTCCCTTAACTTTATCGCCTATGCCCCATATTCGAGAGCAAAGCGCTGACTCATGTTGCTCCTACGCACAGCAACGTTTACAATATCATCCAGGGAACTAGATGATAATTGATGCTCACTCACATGCCTGCGGTGAATTTGCAGACCCAAGAAAATTGACCGAGATTTTGGACAAGCTGGGAGTAGACAAAGTTGCCCTTTGCCCTGGACTGAAAGGTCACACTAGTGCACCTACTCCTCCGAATATCCCAATATCAGCTATCAAGCAACACCCTCTTTACGGACGATATTTCATAAATCCCGGAATCCGATTCAACTATAATTTCCTATTAAAAGAGCAACAGGATGGCAATCAATTCGTCTACTCTCTGGCTAAAGCACACCCGGATAGAATAATTCAAATATATTGGTTGGACCCACGAAAACCAGACTTCATGACGAAATTGCAGAAAGACCTCAAGAAATGGCATTTTGCAGGAATTAAGCTGCACCAGGTATGTACTCCATTCAAGAGCAATGGAATTGAGATTAATGATATAGCTATCTTCTGTGGAGAAAAGCGACTCCCACTATTTATTCACCTGTGGTCGGATGGAGATGCCTTAAATCTGCTGAATCTTGCGAAGAACTATCCTGGAACAGATTTCATACTGCTTCATCTGGTTGGTTTAGAAGCAGTCGCTGAGCAGGCCAAATATGTGAGTAATATTTATTATGAAATCTCTCCTTTTTCCTATATAAAAGATACCAGGTTGAAATATGCAATCGCCAACTTAGGTGCAGGCCGTATCATGCTAGGCTCTGATACTCCCTGGGATAAAGGCTCGTTAGAAAACAACATAGCAAGAATCAATAACCTGAATATAGATAGCACGGAAAAAGAGCGCATACTAGGGGGTAACATTGCGGATATATTAAGGCTCAAATTACCATATAGACATGCATATCCATGAGATAGTAGCCCAAATTCTTGACTTTTATGAGCCCGGGGATGATAAGCTAATCATGCAAAAGAGGTTGCAGTGAAACAGAAGAGAAGAGCATCGTTACGGCAGGGATACTTTACAGAATGCGTACTATCCTACAAAACTTTGTATTGACTTTCGTACCGTTGTTTATAGTCATCGACGCCTTGGGCAATCTACCCTTCGTCATCTCACTGAGCGAGGGGATGTTGAAAAAAGAGCGCCGCAAAATGATTCACATAGCCACTGTAACCGCTACCATTGTTGGGCTGGTATTCCTTTTTTTGGGTCAGCTCATTCTGCAGGTATTGGACATTTCTGTGGGCTCCTTTGCTATCGCCGGTGGGCTCATACTATTGATCTTGTCCATAAAATATATGACGACAGGCAAGATGATGGAAGCCATCAAAGAAGAAATGGTAGCTGTCGTTCCCATCGGCACTCCATTGACGGTGGGACCGGCGACCATTACAACTCTTCTGCTCCTTGCAACTCAGTTTCCCCTCTATATGGTTCTTATCTCTTTCACCTTGAATATGTTGATTACCTGGGCTATACTCTTATCCAGTAACCAGATTGTCAGGTTCGTGGGGAAGGGTGGACTTAAGGCAGTATCCAGAGTATTTAGTTTGTTGCTGGCTGCTAT
>Ga0209635_10001847_pt1 | contig 15910 bp, 13 predicted proteins | sample DeeMarSWOR230_32_FD_187463 | JGI IMG/M metagenome (GOLD analysis project Ga0209635, IMG submission 187463) | Marine sediment microbial communities from White Oak River estuary, North Carolina - WOR-2-30_32 (SPAdes) (version 2) | ecosystem: Environmental > Aquatic > Marine > Intertidal zone >... | reverse complement strand
AAAGATCACCTCTTTTCACAGTTATAGAACCAATATAAAAAGGTATGCATTATTGCATTATTGCTCACTAAAGACACTGCTCAACCTGAAACTATCCCCTTGTCAGAAGATTTTTCTTAAGGCAGATTGAATTACACTGTAATAAATTATTAATGATTTATTATATACTATAAATAAAACATAAACTGAATATACAACCGCATATACACACGAACAAAAAATATTTAAAATGTTGTTAACAAGCTCTTTTTGGAGTGATGAGCATGTACCAGATACGAGAAAAATGGATAAGAAGACTGCAGGCTTCCTTCCTTCTAAATAGAAACTTGGAGGAGGTTTGATACATGTCAATGGCTAGATTTATCATAAGGAGAATAATCGAGATCGTAATAGCGTTGTTTATCATCATGACATTGATTTTTATTTTGTTTCGATTGATGCCATCTGATCCTGCTGCCATGGTGATCAGTCCGAGGATGACCCCTGAGTTAAAGCAGATTCTAAGAACCCGGTTCGGGCTGGATAAACCATTGTACGAGCAGTACTTTATCTACGTGAAGAATATACTGCATGGTGATTTTGGCCAGTCCTTCTACTGGCAGGGAGAAGGAGTCTTTGAAATTTTAAAACCCCGGTTTTTACCCACTATCTTATTGTTCACTCTAGGGTATATAATGGCGTATGCAGTGGGAATTAATATTGGACGAATTATTGCCTGGAAACGGGGAGGCAAATTAGAGTACGGGTTTACTGTGGGCGGATTATTCTTTTACACTATGCCCATTTTCTGGCTGGGATTACTGGCGATCTGGATCTTTTCCTGGAAGCTGGATTTATTCCCTGTGGGAGGAATGAAATCTGCAGAATTGTGGACCTCAGCCAGTGCGACCTGGTTTGATAAGACACTGGACGTGGGATATCATCTATTTTTACCCTTAAGTGTGTTTACAGTATGGATTTTTACTGGATCAATGTTATTAATGAAGAACAGTATGCTGGAAACGCTGCGAGAAGACTACATCACCACAGCCAGAGCAAAGGGGTTACCAGAGAACAAGATCCGAGACCACCATGCAGCCCGAAATGCAATGCTGCCAGTGGTGACAGCTTTAGCATTGAACATGGCCTTTTCTTTTAATGGTGGTGTGTTAACAGAAACCACATTCAGCTGGCCCGGTCTAGGGTCTATTCTGGTGGAAGCCTCCCTGAACTATGACTACCCCTTGGCACAGGGTGCATTCATTATGTTAGCAGGTGTGGTTTTAACTGCAGTGTTAGTTGCAGACATTTTATATGCGTATTTAGATCCCAGAATTAAGTACTGAGGTGATTGTATGAGACCTGGTTCAGAAGTAGAAGTGAAAACAAAATGGCAGCATCGAAGAGAACGGATCAGCAGCACCTGGAACTTGTTCAAACAGAGCAGGGTGGGCATTTTAGGCATTATTATTTTGGTAATCTTTTTCTTTTTGGCCTTTGCCTCCACCATTCCCCCCCAACTTGATGACATGTACATTCCCTTAACAGGGACTGACCCAGACATTATTGGGTTTTCTCAGCCCTCTGCCCGGCATTTATTAGGTACTGATTCTTTTGGCAGAGATTTATTCAGCCAGTTACTAGAAGGTGCCAAGTGGGGATTGATTGTGGGGATTACCGCAGCTGCCGCCTCAGTGATTGTGGGGACGGTGGTAGGATTGGTATCCGGGTATTTTGGCGGAGTTATCGATACCATTCTGCAGCGGACAGCTGATATTGTGTTAACCTTGCCGAGTATTCCTTTAATTTTGGTGATTGGCTCTGCGTTAGGTCGGATGAGCATCTGGAATATTGTCATTTTAATTGGGATGCTGGGATGGCCTGGTACCTCAAAAGTGATCCGCTCACAAGTTTTATCCTTGCGAGAGCGTCCCTTTATTGAATCAGCCAGAGTATCAGGGGCCTCTGATGGAAGAATCATCTTCCGGCACATTGCCCCCAATGTGCTCCCCTTGTCATTTTTGTATATGACCTTTGGGGTGACTGGCGCTATTTTAACTGAGGCAGCCTTGAGTTTTTTAGGGTTAGGTGACCCCACCACAGTATCCTGGGGCATGATGTTACAATGGTGCTTTACGTCAGGCTACACGTTTCGGGCACCCTTCTGGTTACTACCCCCCGGGGTCTGTATCACCTTTTTGGCTCTGTCATTTTACCTGATCGGCATTGGAACAGAACAGATTGTCAATCCACGGTTGAGGGAGAGATAACATGAAGATATTAGAAGTTCAAAACCTGGTGATGTACTACAGAACTATGAAAGGGTATGTCAAGGCAGTGGACAATGTCACCTTTGATGTGGAAAAAGGAGAAGCCATGGGGTTGGTTGGCGAATCTGGCTGCGGCAAAACCACCATCGGGATGACCATCCTCAGGTTGCTGCCCTCCAATGCAGCAATCCAGAGTGGGCAGGTGGTGTTCAAAGGCCAGAACTTACTGGAACTGCCTGAAAAAGAGATGCGAACTGTGCGCTGGAAAGGGATTAGTATGATCTTTCAGGCAGCCATGAATGCATTGAATCCAGTACACCGAATTGAAGATCAGATTATAGAAGCCATCAGAACCCATGAGAAAATATCCAAAGAAGAAGCCAGAGAACGAGTCGCTCGTTTGTACAGTCGGGTGGGACTAGATCCAGAGCGATCCACCGATTACCCCCACGAGTACAGTGGAGGAATGAAACAGCGTGCAGTGATTGCCATGGCCTTATCGTGCAGCCCTGATATAATTATTGCAGATGAACCCACCACTGCTCTAGATGTGATTGTACAGGACCAGATCATTACAGAAATCAAGAGATTGCAGCAGGAACTCCATATGACCATGATCTACATTTCCCACGACATCTCAGTGATTGCTGAATCCTGTGAACGAATTGCAGTGATGTATGCAGGTATTTTAGCTGAATACGCGAAAGCAGTTGATTTGTTCAAGAACTCGTTGCATCCTTATACGCAGGCGCTGATGAACTCCTTTCCATCCATTATAGGTCCCAAAAAACGGCTGATTCCAGTCCCTGGAGAACCACCCAACTTACTGAATCCACCCACTGGATGTCGATTCCATCCCCGGTGTCCTGTGGCCATGGATGTGTGCAAGAAGGTGGTCCCTGAATTTACTGAGTACGAGGACAAGCACTGGGCTGCCTGCCATGCATTAGGGTGATCTAATGGAATTGATACGTGCAGAAGACCTGAGAAAATGGTTCCCACTGCGGGGCGGCCTGTTTGAGAGAACGGCCAAAAATGTCCAAGCAGTGGACGATATCACCTTCGCGATTGAAAAGCAGGAAATTTTCGGATTAGCAGGTGAATCTGGCTGCGGGAAAACCACAGCCAGCAAACTGCTGGTTCGCTTATTAACACCCACTGCAGGACACATCTACTTGGATGGCGAGGATATTGCATTCTTAGAGGGAAGTGAGCTCAAAGAATTCAGGAAAAATGTGCAGATGGTCTTTCAAGATCCGTACGAATCCTTAAATCCTCGATTCAATGTACTTGACACGATTGCAGAACCTTTAATTGTCCAGAATGTGGGCACTCCTGAAGAGCGGGAGGACATGGTGTCAAGAGCGTTAGAAACAGTAGAGCTGCGCCCTCCTGAAGATTTTATCTTCCGGTTCCCCCACGAATTATCTGGCGGACAGAGACAGCGGGTAGCAGTGGCCCGGGCGTTAGTGATTGAACCCACCTTCATTGTGGCTGATGAGCCAGTGTCCATGCTGGATGTGTCTATTCGTGCAGGAGTGATGAATTTAATGCTGGAATTGCGGGAGAAATTTGGGTTAACGTTCGTGTTCGTCACCCACGATCTGGCAGTGTCCCGGTACATGTGCGATCACATTGCCATCATGTATTTGGGGAAAATTGTGGAAATGGCTGAAACTGAAGAGTTGATTTCAAATCCCCAGCACCCTTATACAAAAGCCTTGCTGTCAGCAGTTCCTGTCCCTGATCCCACAGAAAAGAGAAGTCGCATTGAAATTATTGGAGGGGTTTCTGCAGCAGTGAATCCCCCCCCTGGCTGCCGATTTGCACCCCGCTGTCCCTATGCCATGGATGTGTGCAGAAGAGAAGATCCTGTCAGCAAAGATGTAGGAGGAGGCCACCTCGTATCCTGCTACCTGCTGTAATTGATTAAGTTGAATGAGTTATTTTCACTTTTTTACTCTCTTTTTTGACAATTTGTTAAATTAAAGATTCTGTAAGTGCATCCAATTGATGAACTAAAATATAAGATCTTATTCACTCTCTTTTCTTGTCCACATTACTGAGCACACAACCTATTAGGGGAAAAATATCCATAATTCCTGAAATAGATATGTTTTTAATAATTTTCCTGTTACAAAAGGAACACAAAAAAGGACTAGCAAGTGCCTGAACAGCACTCCCTGAACAAAAAATTTTTAAATACATGCCCGTGCAACCATACATGAATGTCTTACACTGTGAAAGTTGTGGAATGCCTATGCGTAGGCCCCGTGAACATGGTGGTGGCAATGAGCAGAATCCTTTTTGTATTTTCTGCACAGATGAAGATGGAAACTTGAAAAGCTTCAAAGAAATCTATGAAGGAATGGTGGGAAACTTTTTCATGCCCCAAGGGATGAGTCGAAAAGAAGCAGAAAAAGCTACTGCCGATTTGATGTCAAAGATGCCTGCATGGAAAGATCACTTCTAACTCCTTTTTCCTTTTTGGGTTCTGGTGAGCGGAAAGGAAAGGAGAGGATTACCTTGTACCTCTGAAATTCTTTCCTACAACATAGACTTCTGCAGAGGACTTTCGGGAGGCTTTTGGGGTGGAAATCTTGGTATATGCGAAATGATCTTTCACTTTTTCAAAGAATTGATTGATATATTCACCCTGAAAGACCTTCACCAGAAAATTTCCATGAACACACAAAACATCCACAGCTATGTACAGCGCTTTCTCAGATAACTCGACGGACCTGAAATGGTCCACATCCCAGATGCCAGAAATGTTTGGAGAAATATCACTGACTACCACGTCAAAGGTATCCACCTTCTTTTTGACTGCACCCACCATATCTGTATCAGTTATGTCTTTGTTGAGGAATTCCACATTTTCTTCAGGAAATGGGGTAATCTTCTGGATGTCCAATCCCAAAACATATCCGTTCTTCCCCACCAGTTCCCTGGCCACCTGCATCCATCCCCCAGGAGCACACCCTACATCCAAGACACAATCATTCTTTCTGATTAACCGAAATTTCTTATTTAACTGGAGCAGTTTGTAAGCAGCTCTTGATCTGTACCCCTCTCTCTTGGCCTTTTTCCAATAACCATCTTTTCTTTTGTATGCCATAAAGGGGTTTAGAATGAAATTATTTAAACATGACCACACATGAGTCAACCCAGTGGGCTGGGACCATCAATCAATGTACCCCGTATACCTGCACGTAACTGTAAAGATAAAGGCACTGTACAGGTTCCCCCCTTTGTCTCCATCTTTGTCTCCACTTCCACCCAAAACCTTATAACTTAAAGAAGATATCCGCCCCATGGATAGAGAAAAAATTGGGTTCTACGTGGATATTGTAATGATAATCCTTGCTATCTTTACGGTTTTTCTGCTTTTCTACGAGATGACCATTGCCCCAGCAGACGTCACTCCAGCAGACATTTCCGCTGGAAATATACCTGAAGAGGTAAAAGCGGTTTTACCCAAGATTGTTCTTATCCACAAACTGGATCTTTGGATTTGCATTGTGTTCATTGTCGAATTCTTAGTGAGAATAGTGAAGGAACCAGATAGAAAGGCGTTTTTCAAAGCATACTGGCTGGAGATACCAGGCATGATTCCCTTTACACTCCCCTTCCTGAACATTTCCAAGACCTTCAGAGTTTTCAGATTATTCAGACTGGTCAGGTTATTCTCCATGATGAAACGGCTCTCCAGGCTGTACCAGAAACGGTTTGTGAGGAATGAATTGCAGTACACTGCGTTGATCGTCATCATGATCCTTTTGTTTTCAGCCTACGGGATCTTTTTCTTTGAGAGACAGGTGAATCCAGATATTAACAGTGCTGGAGATGCTTTGTGGTGGAGCATTGTTACTGTGACCACAGTGGGATATGGAGATAAAGTTCCCATTACTCCTCTGGGAAAGGTTCTGGGAGTCATTCTAATGGTTACTGGCATTGGTGTCATTGGTGTCCTCTCCGGGACCATAGCATCCCGGCTGCTGAGAGGTTACAGAACAGAAAGAGAAGCAGGAGATGTACAGGAAGCATTACGGATTCTAAAATTGAGACGAGCAAAGGGAGAAGTCACAGAAGAGCAGTACCACGAGATTAAAAAAGATCTGGAGGAAATGCAAGGAGAAACAGGCTGACGTGTGGTGACAGGACAGGAAGGGTAGTGCGTTCAGAGCTACTGTGAAGTGAATCTTACCATTTTTTTCCGTAACCCTGAGTCACTTCACGAAATCCTCAGACAATTTCAGAACGAGACAGCCAGAAATCATATAGTAACTCAGCCAGCTCCCATAATGGTAAACTCTCTTTCCAGAATGCTGTACTCCCGTGGAGATAACGTTTCTACGTGAACTGGGATGATCAGCCGGGAGTTGTACAAGATTATGGTGTCCTTGAATTCCAGCAAATGCTTTAACACAGTGTCAAAATTGGCTTGAGTTATCAAGTATTCCAATCCATCCAGCAGGATTACAGATTCCTTCGTTTTTCTGGTGAACTCATCGATGATGTAATACAATTTTGAGAGATCGTCTGGACCTATGGTATTTTCTCGTTCAGTTCTGGATAACCACAGCATGGGAGTTTTTTGCAGCTTGTACTTCCTTTTCACTTTTTCTGGATATTCTCTAGACACTACAAACCCGGATATACCATGGGTAACCAGATCAACAAATATTTCAAAAGATTTTTCAGGTTTCTTTTCTGTAATAATGCAGCATTCTGCAGGCTCGAGCCAATATTTTAATTTTGTTTTCAATTTTTTTTCTGCAATAGGTTCTACCAAAATCCGTGTTCTATCAATGAAGGCGGCACACATGCTGGCGAGGATTTCCAGGTCGTTCACATCTTCAGCTGTTATCCTCTTCTCTTTTATGCTGCTTGCAGCCAGTGCGGCAAAGGCCTCATTTTGAACGATGATGGGGACCCAGACAAAAGAAGTGGAATCAACCATTTGTTTTCCTTCAGCTGCATGTGGATCTGTGACGTGGATAGTTCTCTTTTCTAGAACACATCTGACACCAAAGTATTCTGTCTCTCGTAGGGAAAGTGAGGCACCTTCTTTGGGAAGGTCTGTGCCTCTGCCCACATGGAAATTCAGCTTCTTGCTCATGAGATCTACTAGAAAGATCCCCACTCTGTCGAACCCCAGTTTGCTCATACTTTCCACGATTGTATTTAGTCCTTCTTCCCAATTGACTTCGCTCTGCAGATTCTGTCTGGTATTTAAGAGATTTTCTATCCTTTCTGATCTTTCTTTGATCCTTTTTTCCAATTTCTGGCTGAATTCCTTAATTTCATTGTGTAATCGTGAATTTCTGATGGCAAAAGAAATGACTTCACTTAAGGGCTTTAATACATCGATATCTTCCTGTCCATATGCATGAGGTGCAGATCGTGAAATATGAAGTGCTCCCACACAGTGATTTTCTATGATCAGAGGAACAGCAATTTGAGACCCCATTTCAATGCCTGTTCCTTTCTTTGTTGGTTCAGTTCGGTTAATCAGTACAGATTTTTTAGTTTGAATACAGCTGCCTATCAATCCTTCACCATAACCAACCGTTAGCTCCTCTATTGAATCTCTGATTTCTGATGACGCGTAAGCAGGATAGATCTCTCTATCAAGAGTGTCTGCGTCTTCAGATTCTGAAATCAAAAAGATAACAAAATGATCAAATCCAACTAAATGTTGAACAGAATCTGAAACAAATTCGTATATCCTATCCATTTCCATGGTGGAATTTATCAATTTGCTGGCTTCAAATAAGCTCTGGAGTTGCATTTCTGCCCGTTTTCGCTGGCTGATATCCCTGGCCACACCTTGACATCCAACTATTCGTTCTTCTTTGATAATAGGAGACATATTCAATTCTAAAATAGCTATTGTTCCATCTTTTTTCACTGTCTCTATGTGGAGGCCCTCGACGCTTTCACCTTCTAACGTTTTGTCCAGCGTCTCACAAACCACCTGCATTGATAATTTGGAGGTGTACTTCTGGAGGGGATCTCCCACTATCTCTTCAGGTGTATGACCAGTAATCCTTTCCACAGCAGGAGAAACATAAGTAATACGTCCTTCTGAATCCAATTCATATATTGCATCAAAGTTACGTTCAGTAATACCTCTGAATTTCTCTTCACTCTCCCGTAATGCCTCTTCCACTCGTTTCCGCTGGATAGCCAGTGCATAGATGTCGGCCAGTCGAAGAATCGCATCCAGATCTCGCTTCGTATACTCGTATTCTTTGTTGGCCAGTGCAATCTGACCAACCAGCTCTTCACCCAGCATGACTGGTACAGAGAGGAACCGTTGAACAGGGATGTGCCCTGGGGGGGTCCCTTTGGAGGCTGGATGCTTTTCTGGAGTATTGGTGAAAAACGGTTCACCTGTGGTTAATGAATATCCCCAAAGTCCAGGATATTTCCCACTTTTTTCCGGGGAAAAGACAATCCTTTTTTCTTTTTCTGAAACTGTGCACTGATCTTTCAGCATCTCAGTCAGGGTGTGTCCAATATTGGCACCAGTATGGGGATCGATGGAGGAGACATAACCATGGATACTCCCGGTAAGGCTTCTGGCCTGGTCCAAAATAGTACTGGCAATATCTTCAAGCGATGAGCTGGGAGAAATCAGGGGCTTGTATACCTTGTAGAGAGCAGCATTTACAGTTAACTCCCATTTGAGTGTTTCTTCCGTCTGTTTCAGCTCTGTGATATCTCGGAAGACCAAAACGACTCCAATGGTCGTTTCTGTCTCATCTTTGATAGGTGCAGCACTGTCACTGATAGCTATCTTTCTTCCATTCTTGGCGATGAGGATGTGGGTTGCCAGTCCCACTACAACATCTTCTTGGAGCACCTTGTCCACTGGATTCCCCACTGGTTCATTTAATTCCTCACTCACCATGGCAACAATAGAACTCAGTGGCTTTTCCAGCGCTTCTTTCTGTGTCCATCCAGTTAATTCTTCAGCCACTGGATTCATAAAAGTGATCTGACCTTGCGTATCAGTGGCAATAACTGCATTCCCTATACTTTTTAAGGTGGTGAAAAGCCACTGCTCGCTCTCTCGGACTTTTTTTTCTATTTGATATTTGTACAGTGCCATTTTTATGGTAGCATGTAGTTCTCTATCTTCAAATGGTTTTACAATGTATCCAAAGGGTTCAGTTATTTGTGCTCGCTTCAACGTTTTCTCATCTGCATAAGCAGTCAAATATACTACAGGCGTGCTGAACTGGGATCTGATAGTTTCTGCAGCTTGGATACCATCCATCTCTCCCTTTAATACAATATCCATTAATACTAAATCCGGGCTGGTTTCACCTACTTCTTGAATGGCCTCTTTTCCTGTAGAAACCAATGCGGAAATTCCATATCCCAGGTTGGTCAGCCTCCTTTGTATGTCCTGGGCCACAATACTTTCATCTTCCACAATTAGTATGTCTACCATCATTTCACCTCTTTATATCTTATTCGAAAAGGAGTTCCTGTATTCTTTTCTCCTGTACTGATAAAAAAGTTCATAGAAATTTCTCTCCAAACTGAAAGGTCTGTATAACCATAGATAGCCCAATTCATTAACTTTAGAGAAATAACCCACCCTGATTTACCAGGTAGCGTACGAAATGCATTTGATATGCCTGCAGCCATAGCTAGACAGATGACAGCCAGGATCATGCAAGATATTTCCTCCCATACCACATATACGCCCTCCTTGATTTCTTTTCAGTATTCACCCCCTTCATACACAAAAAAATCTCCTCTAAAGTTGTGCGTCAGATGTTCTGGAAAGTTCAATTTTCGACTGTTTTTTTCGGTTCAATTGATAATTATGGTCCATTTTCTTCAATCACTGAACTCTTAGCGCTCAAAGTTTCCGTAATGCTTTGCTCACTATATAACCGATTTCGTTTTGTGTGTGTATTCCTATATCGGGATTTCATAAAAATGTTTCGGTGTATTCCCAGAGTCTGGGACTCCACACATAACAAAGGGTACCCAGTAAAACAACTGCAGAAATTTGCTCTGCAAGAGCAGATGGGCAGTCCCTCACCTCTCCACTACTTCATACAAGGTTCTGCTCAGTTCTTCAATACTGTACGGCTTAGTAACAATATTGCAGAATCCATATTCTTTGTACTCAGTCATGATTGGAGCATTTGAATACCCACTGGAAACAATTGCTTTCACCTGGGGATCTATTTTCAGAAGCCCTCCTATGGTTTCTTCAGCTCCCCATCCTCCCTGGACAGTCAGATCCAGGATGACTGCATCGAAAGATGCTCCTGTCTCTAGTGCCTTTTTGTACTGCTCAATGGCTTCTGAACCATTTCCAGCAAATGCGGTCTCATACCCAAGATGATGCAATACCTCGCCGGTAATTTTCAGAATATCTTCATCATCATCCATTACCAGAATTCTTCCTTTCCCTTTCACCACTTTGCCTGGCTCTTTTTCTGCTACTGGTTCTTTTTCAGAGGCGGGCAACCACATGTAGAAGGTGGTCCCCGCACCCAGTTTGGAAGCCACTGTAATATATCCTCCATGATTTTCGATGATGGAATGAGCGGTGGCTAACCCCAGACCGCTTCCTCGTTGTTTTGTGGTAAAATAGGGATCAAATATCCTCTCTAAATATTCTTCTGGTATGCCAATTCCCTGATCTTCTACACATATTTGCACATAGCCTCCCTCTTGTAGAGGCAGTTCATCTTCTCTGCACACAGTGACATTTTCAGCACTCACTTTAATTGTCCCTCCCTTCGGCATGGCCTGCTCTGCATTGATGATTAGGTTGTTGATCACCTGGCTGATCTGCCCAGCATCAATCTCCACCGGGTGCAATTTGTCTGGCATGCAAAATTCACATTTCACATTGGAGCCCCTCAGTGTAAATTCAGCTGTATTCTGGAGCAATTCTGATATGGAAACAGATTTCTTAATAGATATTCCCTCTTTGGAAAACATGAGAAGTTGCTGAGTCAGATTCTTTGCCCTTAAACAGGCTTTTTCTCCTTCTTTCAGCATTTTGAGTACTTCACCTTCACTTGAGTGCATTGTCGCCATGGAAATATTACCTAAAATTGCTGTCAAGATATTATTGAAATCATGAGCAATGCCGCCAGCTAGAATATTTATGGATTCCATTTTCTCAGTTTTCAACCGCAGAATGTCTTCTTCCATTTTCCGCTTTTCTGTAATATCCCGGAATACCAAAACAGTTCCCAGAATGTTACAGCTATCATCGCAAATAGGGGCACCGCTATCTGCCAGGAGCCTCTCTGTGCCATCTCTAGCTATGAGGACAGTATTGTTGGCAAGCCCCACCACTCCTCCAGTTTCTATTATTTTCTCAAAGGGATTTTCACACCGCTCCCGGGTTTCCTCATTGATAATATAGAAAACGTCCTCCAATGGCTTTCCCAGCGCTTCTTTCTGTGTCCATCCAGTTAAGGCTTCAGCCACTGGATTCATAAAGGTGATCTGACTTTGTGTATCAGTGGCAATTATCCCGTCCCCTATACTTTTTAAGGTGGTGAAAAGCCACTGCTCGCTCTCTCGGACTTTTTTTTCCATTTTATGTTTGTACAAAGCCATCTCAATGACGCTATATAGTTCTTTGTCCTCAAAGGGTTTCAATATATACCCGTAGGGTTCAGTTATCTTTGCTCGCTGCAATAGGTTCTCATCTGCATACGCAGTCAAATATACTACAGGCGTGCTGAACTGGGACCGAATGTGTTCTGCAGCTTGGATACCATCCATCTCTCCCTTTAAGACAATATCCATTAATACTAAATCTGGGCTGGTTTCAGCTACGCTTTTGAGAGCTTCTTCTCCTGAAGAAACCACTGCTGCAATTAGGTATCCCAGGTTCTGCAGGCTCCTTCTAATATCTTCAGCTACAATTCTCTCATCTTCCACAACCAAAATGTGTTTAGCCATTGTGTCACCTCTTCTTCTGTACCTATCTCCCCTCGAAACCAAATCAGATTCACAAGTTGAATTTCAGCTGCTACTATACATAAAAGCGCAAGTCATTTCAACTTACTTTCCGTTCTCTATAACCTCTTGTCTCTATATAGAAGGATTTTATAAAAACTTTTCGAATGATTGACTCATGAATAAAATTATTTGAGCAGTTTTCTGACAAAAGAAAAATGTACTTTATATTTCGTTTTAAAATGTAGGGGTAATTTCCCCCCTTCTAATAAAAAGTTCTCTTTTACCTTTTCTTAATATTGAGTGGATTTTTTACGTTCTCAAAAAGTGTATCATGTGACTGAGAACAATATTCATTTCCTAAGATTGCACAAAAAAAGGAACCTTATCATCCTTTGTCCACCTGGTGGAATGAGAGGTATGTGACAACTTCATGATCAAATCCTCTGCTATGACATGTCGACTCTCAATCCTGCAACTCTGCGACTCTCAACCCCAATCGTCAAACCGAAAAGTATAAGTACTACTTTGCTCACTTTTAAGAAATTACACATTTTGCAAGGAAGGATGATATGAGAATGGAGAAAACTTTCTACCATGGAATACCCTATACCTTTCTATTTGATGAGAAAAAGATCAAAGAATCTGAAAACCATCACAAAGGAAAATTCTTAACATATTCTCAAAATTTGCTTGAAACGAGGTTACCTGATGGGTTTTCTCACCCTCCTCGAGCCTCCAGAATGCGATTTCCCCGATTGAAATGCTATGAAATTGACCATCCGTTAAGGGAATTTGCCCAGTATGCCCACAGAGTATCTCTGGAAGGGAGCAGACATGAACGCATGGAAACCTTTTTGATGCTGTCAGATAGAGCGTCTGTGGCTGTGGAAGTTCCAGTATGGATGACTCCAAAGGAATCCCAATTATTCGACAGTAATTTGACAGGGCACATTGATTTGGTGCGGCTGACAGACAAGATCGAAATCTGGGACTACAAACCTTATGCCTCCAGAGAGATATTTGCTTGCTGTCAAGTGTACTGGTACTGCAGAATGTTATCCACCCGGCTGAGAATCGATATAGATGAATTTCGGTGCGGGTTTTTTGACGCGTACAATGTGTATGTAATTGAACCTGAGTACGTCCCATTTCAGAAGACCCTCAAGGATTACTTTTAATAAATGCATAGATCCTTTCCCTCAGATTGCAGAATCCCAATTCATCACATCAACAATCTCAAAGAAACTCATTTTGTTTTTTTATACGTTATATTTATGGAAGACTTTTCCAATAGGAGTTGAAATGTGATAGATAAGAGGAGGTCTGTACGTCTTTATGAAAACAATTGCTCTGTTACTGTCAGGCTGCCATCAATCTCGTGATACTGGAAAAAATAGATCTATTTGCTTGTTATATATCAGAGCATCATATATACTTCTTTTGCGGAAAAGGGGAATCAAGAGCACGTTTTTCAATCATTTTACCCTCTTCTTTGTAGGATTTTGAAATTCTAAAAACATCAACAGGACTCCCCATGGCTCTGCATTCAATTTCTGTTACATCATGGGCGTGCCCTGCGGCCCATTCTACGTACGCTTCAATTGATCCGACAGTAACATTGCACACAGGGGACTGTGACATGACATCCTCACTTTCCCAGTTATCTCTGTAGATAATGAGAAAGCAGTCTTCTTCTTCTCGCAGTTCAAACTGAGGTTCCTGTGATTCCAAGAGAGGAGGGTAACTCTTTTCGACAGCTTTTATTAATTTTTCTAGGCCAATCCACGTTCTTCTGGGTTCTGGCATGAGGAATCGTAGGATTAGTATCATTTTTAGCAACAATGGATGCTTTTCAAGGCTTCTACTAATGATCTGGCGGCCAACTCGCAATTGAAGGCTTCGAATGCCTTTTCGTCCAAATAACTCCAGGAGAGAACGACATAAAATCTGCAGATCTTCCAAGGGAATTTCTACTCGATGATTGGAGAGAGGAAAGTCGTCAATGTATTTTTCCAGATGGGCATAGTTTAAAACTGATTTCAACCCATGAGGTCCCACAATGTTCTCAATAGTTTCCAGAAAGATTCTCATGCTGAAATTATCTGTCTTTCTTCCTTCAAGCATGGGGATTCACCTCAGTTCGGAAATACCTGATCATGAGCTGCTGTTCTTTTTGACTACACACATTCCCACCTGGATGTTTTTTCTGTCCTATTATGGTTAGATTCATTCTTAAAATCTCGTAGATGTTCCCCCTTATATCAGAACGTCAGCACTGATTTTCCACCTCCCTGTGTAAAGCAAGGGCAGTATATTGTCTTTTGCTGTTATGTTCATCTCTTTAAAGAATATTCAATCTTATAAATCTTTTTATTGCGACAATTTCGAAAAGAAATGTCAGGGTTCCTGTCAATTCTCAGGAAATAACAAAAATAGTAAATTTATGGCGAGATTTTCTTTGTTTTGTTGGGAACATCCGTTTTCTCTCCATTCCTGCAGGAAAGGTTATAATAAATGAGCCTCATGAGGGCCGCGGCATGAAGCGGCTGAGATGGCGTGGATTCAGCCGAAATCGAGTCCTAGATAGATATGGGGGCAGCTGAGGGGGCAGTTGGTGTCTTATGAGCAAGATAGTTTTTTCTGAAAATAATGCCTGAAACAATTATTCAGGACTATAGAAACCTCTTTTTCTATTTATTTTGGCTAATAATCCAGATAAAATCATCTCTACAGATATTTTCATTTTGTTTCCATTTTATGTTTTCGGATGGCTGTATCAATAACAGTGTGCAGTTCTCTGTCTTCAAAGGGTTTCAATATGTACCCGGAGGGTTCAGTCATCTGTGCTCGCTCCAACAATTTCTCATCTACATAAGCAGTCAAATATACGACAGGAACATTGAACTGGGACCGAATGGTTTCTGCAGCTTCTATTCCGTCCATATTTCCTTTTAACACAATATCCACTAATATGAGATCTGGGAGATTCTCCCTCATTTTCTGAAAAGCTTCATCTCCAGAAGAAACTGCTGCAGAAACTGAGTATCCCAGGTTCTGCAGGCTCCTTCTAATATCTTCAGCCACAATACTCTCCTTTTCCACAATTAGTATATCTGCCATTATTTCACTCCCTCAAACTGGATGTGAAAAGCCGTTCCATTCCTTGTATCTAATGTGATTGTGCCATCCAGCTGATCTTCTGCCAAAATGGTGACCAATCGCAATCCCAGTGTCTCTGCATTCCGAAAATCTATAGTATCCGGTATACCAATACCAGTATCACTGACTATTAACTCAGTCATTCCATCTACTGTACGAACTTTCACTGTAATTTGACCCTTTCCATCAGGGAAGGCGTGCTTCAATGAATTTGAGACTAACTCATTGATGATTAACCCACAGGGAATAGCAGCATCCACTCCCAATGAAACCTCTCCTATCTCTATTGATAGTGTAATGTTGCCCCTAGTAACTTTATACGAGTGAAGTAATCCACGTATGAGGGTTTTGATGTATTCTGCAAAATTGATGTCTGCCAAATTTTTAGATTGATACAGCTTTCCGTGAATGAGAGCCATGGATCTCACACGATTCTGGCTCTCTTTGAACATCTCCTTGTAGTGACTGTTTTTTACATACCTGGACTGCAGGCTGAGCAGACTGGATACAACCTGCAGATTATTTTTGACTCGATGATGAAT
>Ga0209635_10001844_pt1 | contig 15921 bp, 12 predicted proteins | sample DeeMarSWOR230_32_FD_187463 | JGI IMG/M metagenome (GOLD analysis project Ga0209635, IMG submission 187463) | Marine sediment microbial communities from White Oak River estuary, North Carolina - WOR-2-30_32 (SPAdes) (version 2) | ecosystem: Environmental > Aquatic > Marine > Intertidal zone >... | reverse complement strand
TCAAAATTGAAGGGTTAATCTCAGGAAAAGCTCGTGGTTGAGGATATCTGCGGATTTCTCATTGTCCGTGTAGGTGAGCTGGCTTTGCAAACGTATCAGCGACAGGGGCAGAGGTCGTATATCCAGCTTCAGGGCATTGGCCATGACGAGGGTGGAGATGTCCAGCCCGGATTCGCTTCTTTGCGACAGGGTCACGGAGAAATCGTCCGTCAGCTCCACGGCGCCCAAGAGCCCAAATTTAGGCCAGCGACTGGTGATCCCCAGGCGGGGAGATAGAGCCTTGGAGGTCTCCTCCAGCTTGCCCTCTCGCATGCTTTCCCACCAGGAGAACAGAGAGGCTTTGGTGATAAAACCCACGCTCCAGCGCCGCTCCCACCACAGTGAAGGCGCGTTCTTGACCCTGGTAGAAATTCCTATCTTCTCCCATTCATCCCGGAGAAAGTTCAACACCAGAACGGAGCTGGCTCGACGCAACTCCACCTTACTTATGTACTTCCAAAGTCTGTCCTGGAGCAAACTGCTGAGCTGACGGTGGTCCCGCTCCTGCCACTCCAGCCCCAGGTTCAGAATGAGCTGACCCGAAGGCCTGATCTCTCCCCGGAGTCCTCTGCTGTGGAACTCCTCTCCGGCCACCACTTCTTCTCCAGAGAAGGTCGACCAGTAGCGCTTCCAAGGATTTAGCTGCCTTTTGACGCCCTCCAATTGCCCCTTCCATCGGTGGGCGTAGCTTATCTCCAGAGTGATGGGCGTGAAGATACGCTGCCAAAAGCCGGGATACACCCGGGTGATGACCTGCCTCTGGCGGTCCAGAGAATAGGCCCTCGATGATTCGCCGCCGGAAAGGGGATCCTCCCGGGCGTCTCCCTCCAAGCGAGCGTAGACGGACAACCCGGGAATGGCATCGCAGTTGGTGGTCACGATGGCCTCCCCAATCTCCCCGGCAAAACGGTAATCTCCCTTGGCTCCCAATGGTTTGGCCCGCCGAGAATCCCGACGCAGGGACCCCACCATCCGAAAAGAGGTCAGCGGGGCCACGTCCAAGCGAACATACTCCCCCTGCTGGATGGCCTTGCGGGAAGCGGGGTTGTAGGTGGAATCGACCCCGTCATCCCAGCGCCGATGCACATAAGCGGTCATCTTGAGAGCATGGAGTCTCATTGCCGAAGCCAAACCAGAGGGCACCTGGTATTCCAGGTCTCCCCGAAGGGAGGTCTGGTCCGGAAAGGGAGAGAACCCGCCACTCAACCGCCGGACGGCAGCGATGACCACTGTGGGATACCCCTTTCTATTCAAGATGCCCCTGGTCTGGTATCGTTGCTCGTCGGCGCTGCGCCCCAGATGGTCCAGGGACCTCTCCGAAGCCCAGCCTGCATCCAGGACGAACAGGTTAGACTGCTCATAGCGAGCCTCGGCACGAGTCCGCCGGAGAAGCTGTCCCAGCACCGTCCTGCGGGGCCGCAGGGACAGGAAATTTTCCTCGTAGTCCTCCACCTCAGCCAGAAGACGAAGCCGATTATTCTTGGCCGAGCTCCTCAGCCGGGCTGCGGAGCCTTGCGATTCGGACGAGGCGCTCTGGGCCGCCTCACCAAGCAAAAGAAAGTCCATGCCGGCGGGACCCTGGTCCCATCTCAGCTCTCCAGTGGTTTGGAGCAGATCCACGCTGCCTCCTCCGACGTCTCCATTCTGCGGAGAATAACGAGCCGCGTTGATGCCAACGGAGAGAAGATCCGAGGGGCTGAAAGAGGCGCCCAGGGACATGAGTTGATCCTCGGACTCTCGGTGGTACTCATACTCGACCTCCACTCTGCTATTGGATTCCACCAGGCCCTCCCTGAGAAACACCAAGCTTCCGCTGCGATAGTCGAGGATGTAGTCCTCTCCCCGCCGTAGCAATTGACCGTCGACGACCACTCGCTCGGATTCCGAGACCAGATCGCCCCGAGAGAGTTGAAAAGCAGTGGAGGAGGTTTGAAAGCTAAATTTAAGGATGAAAAGATGTTGGGGATCCTCGGGGAGATAAACCGGGTCGGGAAAGGGTCGCGCTGTGGGGAAGCAAAGAATGCCGTGATAGAAATCCACAAACTGCGCGTCCATAGCACCGTCTCCGTCGGAATCCAGGCCAAAGTCACCCAGAGGCTGCCGAACGCCCAGGGTGTCAAGAATGGCCAGGGAAAGGGTCTGGGGGAGAATCTCTGTGGCTCCCAGAAAATATCGGTTGACCACGCTGGCATCGAATCCGTCGCCGTACAGCACCACCTCTCGTCGGCCGCCATGGGGCTCACCAAGCTCAAAGATCGCCACCAAAACGGCAATGTCGGAGAGCGTTCTATAGACATCCAGCATGCCTGTGGCGCTATCCAGGGCGTAATCCTCAACCGGGTGGAGAAGATCGAAATCCCCCATCAGGCCTGCTACATGCCAGTCGGCGCGTGTGTTGAGGGTGTTTGTGGCCTCGAGACCATCGTCCATGTAGATGCTCACGCTCCCAGACCTGATGAAGGGGGCTTCCGACTCTTCCAGCAACTGAAAAAACCGCCGCTTCAAGTACTGGCGATCCGCCAGTATCCCAGTGCACGAATGGGACCCGCCCACGAAGAAATCGGTTTGGAAATCGGTAGTCTGGTCGCCCCCGCCCACGGCGATAGCCAGCCGTCTCCTTCTCAATCGAGAGGTCCGGGCTCCTGCCTCCAGCCTCGTGCCTCCTCCAAAAAGGCCAAGGGTTGGCAACAGATCTCCCCTGCCTAAGTTCCACCGCATGTCGCCCAGAGAGGCTTCCTGGAGAAGATCGGCTTCGGCTCCACGATATCTCAGACCATACTCTCGTTGCCGGTCGAACTTGGTGTCATCGTAAAAAGCGCTGGCCACCCGGCCGCCCGTCAGATTGGAGACCAAGGCCAAATTCGTCCGACCCTGAGTCTCCGAGGTATAGGCGGCCCTATCTGGGCTCAAGACATCTTCATCCCTTCGCTCATACTGGTATGATGCGCGACCCAGCAATCGCATGGTCACCTGGGAGGACGGCCGAAAGACGGTTCCCTCCACCCCTCCCAGGGTGATGACAGGTCTCCTTTGAGTGTCCTCGGCCGCACCCAGAGTCTCCACCTGCTGCGAATACCAGCGATCTTCGGTCACTTTGTAGTAATCGATGGCCGCCGGTGATGTCACAAACAGGATCTGGTTCCAGAAGTCTATTGACCTCACATGGTTAGAGCTTAGTCCATTGTCTACTGTATAGGTGGTCCACGTCTTGGTAGATACGTCAAACCTGAAAACGCCCTCCTCTGTGGCCAGCCAGATCTCATCCTGGGCTATGGTGATTCCGTTGACCTTCTGGAGGCCCAAGCTTTGCAATTCCTGAAACTCCCGCCATTGATCCAGGGCCTGATCGTAGAAGAAAACGCCCCCGTCTGTGGCCAACCAGATGGCCGAACCGTCCAGGTCCAGGTCGTTAATCCGGGTCAGGCCGGGAATCTCATAGGAAAACCAGGTCCGAGAAGCGGCATCGAAGCGGGCCAGGCCGGCATCGGTGTGGAACCACAGGCCCCCCCCCGCTGCGGTCATAATTCTCCAGACCCACCGAGAGGGCAGCCCCTGCGCTTCGGTATGAATCCTCCAGGTCTCGTATTCGATGCTGAATTCCCAGACACCATCCTCCGTCGCCAGCCAGACGGTCTCCCCCTCCACGGCGATGTCGTTGACCTTGACTGCTGCGGGCGCGTTTTCGTCCCTGAAGCTCTCCAACTCCTGGCTAAGAAGGTCGAAGCGGACCACTCCGCTCTGTGTTCCAATCCAGACGTAGTCCTCCCCAAAATCCAGGGATAGAATGCTATTACTGGGTAATCCCCGGGTGGTGTCGAAGTAGTCCCAGTCGAACAGGTGGATGTCGGCGTTGCAAAGTCCCTGGGAGGTGGCCACCCACAGGATTCCCTCATCGAGGCCCAAGATCTCCGGTGCCTGCCCACACAGGCCCTGCTGGGAAGTGAAAACCAACCAGGCGTCCTCGGAGACGTCATAACGATAGAGGCCAGCCTCAGTGCCAATCCATAGTTGGTCTTGGGAGGCGATGATTGGCCAGCGACGCTCCAAGCCCCAGTCCACCTGTGCCGCCTGAGCGGAGTGGATAGAGACCAGCGTGAGGAAACAAAAAAAGAGGATGGACGTCCGTGCCAATGACAAGGAAATCCCCCTCTGCAGCACGCGATGGGGCATAACGCCTCCGATGAAGCTCATCTCGGTGTCGAATTTTCTCCTTTTAAGATTCTCTCACGAGCTCTGACCTTACCAGGGGTGATATAGGAGCCCTCTCTAAGTCGGTCCTCCCATTCAACGCTCACCCGAATGGCCGCCTCCCCCAAAACGGGACAGTGATGCTCGCAGACTCCGCAGCCGACGCATATTTGGGGATCTACGACGGGACCGCGACGACCTTGGTCCTGTTCGTTCGATTTCCCAACGAAGATGGCGCCATAGGGGCATACCTCATCGCAGACCAAGCAGGTTCTGCCGTATCCCCATTCCAGGCATCGGTCCTGGTCGACCTGGGCCAGTCCAATCCGCACGTAGCCTTTCTCCTCGAGGTTCAAGCACCTGATGGCCTGGGTGGGGCAGACCTGCCCGCACAGGTTGCAGTGGCGCTCACAGGGTCCCTGTCTGGGGACCAAAACTGGCGTCCAGATGCCCGCAAATCCGGCTTGGTCGGTAGCTGGCTGCAGTCCATTGGTCAAACAGACCTTCATACACTGGCCGCACCGGAGACAGCGGGCCAAGAAAAGTGGCTCCGGAACGGCCCCCGGAGGGCGAATGCGCCGCCGAGGTGTGAATAGTGGCTGAAATTTGATTCTTGACAGAGAGAAAGCCGCAACGCCCACCAAAGAGGCCAAGATGAAGCGACGGCGGTCCCAGTTGAGGTCCTCCCGGGAACCCATCTTTCGGAGTCGAAAGGCAACGGCATGGTGGGGACAGACAGAGACACAGGTCCGACAGGCAATACATTCACCGAATGCCGTCTTTTCTTCATCCTCTCCTATGGCTCCAGTAGGACACCTTTCTCGGCAGAGATGGCAGTGTGTGCACAGATGAGGCCAAACCACTCTTTTCAATGGCGAAAGACGCGCCGCCAGGGCCAACAAAGCCCCCAGAGGACAAAGGGCGCGGCACCAGAAACGGCGGCCCAAAAGGCCCAAGCCCAGGATGACCGCCAGACTCACGACGGGAATAATCCAAGATGCATAAGAGGACTGCAAGAAGCCGGCGTTAGCCAGGGCGTCCATCTCCCAGCGCTCGGCCAGGGGACGAAAAACGTCCAGGCCCAAATTGCTCAGGAAAACAACCGTGGGATGGAGCAGGGCCGTCAGGCTTCGCGTGAAGGCCACCAGGGGATCGAAGGGCCAGAGTAGAGAACGGCCCAAGAGGCCTAAAAGCAGAAGAAAAGCCAGCAGGTAATATTTGGGAAGTCGGGGAATATTTTTAATTTTTAAGCGGGCAAGCTTTTTGGAGCAGAGAAAACGGTCGGAAATGTCGATGGTCGTTCCCAGAGGACACACATAGCCGCAAAAAAAACGCCCCAAAAAAATGGTGACTCCCAAAAGTCCCAGGGAGAGCAACATTCTTGGAACTACGGTCCGGCCAGCCAGAAATGAGATCGCGGCAGCCAACGGATCCAGCCTCAATAGCAATTCCACAGGGATGGGGCTGCCCAGGGGAAACTTGGTCAGGGCGAAGAGGAGCAGAAAAAAAAGCAGAAACAGACCTTGGATCACTGCCCGAATGGTTTGGGCCTTCATCCCAGCTCGACCTCGGTGAGCTGCACCTGCTCCAGATCGATCTTGCCCAGCCCCAGATCATGAGCGGCCGATATGTGCGCCACCTGTTTGCCCGTCAGGGAGCGATTTTGCCAGGGGGTCATCTGGATCACATGGGCGTCCACGGCCACGGGATCGAGGCCAGCCACTATGGCGTTCAGGTCGAGAATCTTGCCCGGCCCTCTGGGGCCGCCAGTAACCAAAGCCCGGGTGGCGTCCACCAGGGTGAGGTTTGGCCGGATGACAGTGGAGAGCTCTGCGATGGCCTGATGAAGATCGGTGGCCTGATGGAAGTGACCCCGGTCCCAGATGAGGCCCATCAGGTTCTTCATCCCCAGGCTGACGCCCGTGGCGGAGTGAGATTTGGCCGTCGGCAGATTGATAATCACGTCGGCCTTGAGGACCTCTTTGGCCACCTCCACCTGCGACAAAGCCGACCCATCTGGTACCGTCACCTGTTCGAAAAACCGTTGCCGGTCAGACAACACCACCGTGACACCATCAAGATCACTGCAAGCCTCTTTTAATCTCGTCTGTTTCAGACAGATGGCGGGAGACTGGAGGGGGTGATCGAAAATGATCACCTTCCGGGCGCCGACCTCCAGGCACATCTCGGCCACAGTCTTCACCACCTGGGCGCTGGTGGTGGCTCCCCACTCTGGTGGTGAGCCGAAGGAGGCGTTGGGCTTCAGCAGCACCCTTTGATCCTTCTGCACGAAGGCGCTCATCCCTCCTAACAGATCCACGGCCTTGCGCACAGCCGCCACCACAGGCCCCTTCACCTGCACCAGGGTTGTGGCCCTCTCCTCCTGGGCAAAGGCTTGAAACCAAGAGGGTAACAAGGTCCCCAAGCCAATGGCCGCTCCGGCGCTTTTTTTGATGAACTCACGCCGAGATAGGTGTTCCCCCATCCCTCGTTCCTTTCATGGATCAGCATTTGGCATTATCTCTCAGGAGATTTTGCCCGATATGTTTCGAGCGAAGAGTTTGGCCACGTCCAGGGCTTGATCCTCTCCACTGTAGATGTCGATGGTGACGAAGAACTTGTCCTCATGGAACTCGACAGAGCAGCTCAAGGAAAACTGTTCTGTCCGAGCCTGGGTGCCAACCGCATCGGTCCCCGTCCACGGGGTGCCCGTTCCGGACCCAGGATCTTCGTACAGCGCCTGGGCCTGATTGGCGCTCTCTTGTTGAAAGACCCGCACCGAGAGTGTGGTGTTGGACCAGGAGCCGGATCCTTGATAGTCTTGGAAGGCTGCTTCCTCAAAACCGTATCGTATGTAAATCTCAGCCTCGCCGTTAATCGGCTGATAGAGGGCCTGCCCTACCCACTCCTGGGGATCCCCCTGAGGCGTCCAGCCGCTTATTTCGTCGGCTGTGGGTAACACATCCACGGGGTCCAGGACTTTCTCTCCCGGATCAGTACCTTTCTCTTTGGAACAGCCCGCCAAGACCATAGCCAGCAGAATGATAGAGAGCGGAAAAATCATTCGGAATTTCATGAATATCATCTCCCCAGATTACCTCGTCAGGATCATCTTTGCGTTGGCGGCATAGTTGGGGGTCTGCAACCGACAGAAATACAAACCGCTAGCCACCAGTCCACCCCGCTCATCCTGACCCTCCCAGGCAACCAGATAGTCTCCAGGTCCGCGCATCCCCTGAAACAGGGTCGAGACTCTCTGGCCGCGAACGTTAAACACCTCCACCCGAACGGGAACCGGCCTTTGGCCCCCGATATGGTAGGGAACGACCGTTCGCGCGTTAAAGGGATTGGGATAGGCATGCCCCAGGCGGTATCCCCCAGGCTGGAGGCTCGGTCTGTTATCCTCAGAAACACCCGTGGATGGATTGACGATATGCCGCACGTCCATTTGCCCGGGATCATTGGTGCCCAAATTGTAGGGTACGCCGGCAGCAGTGGCGATGTGCGTGGCCATACCCGTGGTCTGGCAGCCATGATTAGCGAGGATCAGCATACCCTGGTAATCCAGGGCCACCGGGTCCTGGCTCAACAGGATACCATTATACGCAAATTGGGGATATCCACTTGGGCCTCCACTATATATCCCGAAGATGCCATCGCAGATGCTCACCACCTGGGGATTGCCCAGCTGATCACGAATCTGTTGGTTCAGGGCGGGAAGGTAGGGATCGCAATAGGACCCGTGGAGCGCTCCAGGGTTGTGGATGCTGCCATAGTGATTCTTGAGGCTGAAGGTCACACCCGACGTACTGTGATTTTTCAGCACAGAGAGGTTGATGAGATAATCGCAGTGTTGGCTCATAATGCTGCTTGGATAACAGGTGCGGCCATTGACTTGAAGAGAGGCAGGGTCGTAGCCATATCCAGATTGATCCGTGCCGAAACAGCGCACCGTGTCCGGGTCGGAGCCGGTATAGCGGCTATAGCCGGCGTTGCTCAGCTCATTATTGGTTCTGTCCCAGATGATGATGTTGTTCCGGGGAAAATCGCTCCCCCCCACCTGCATGCGGGCCAAGCCCTCCGCGATGGCATAGGCCACCTCCGGATGACTGGAACAGTAGCGGTTAATGCAATTGACCTTGATGCCAATTTGACTGGCGGAGGTAATGCCAGGAAATAGGGACAGCCATGCCGCGCCGACAGAGATCTCATCGGTAAGCTCCATGATGGCCCGGTCCATCATCACATGAACCACATCGGCAACGATGGTAGATCCAGCGGAGGCGGCCTCATCGGTAACGATCACCACCCTGCTGGGCTGGCTATCGCCCCAGGAGGTCCCCAGGGGGAAATCGGTGAGAGATGACGCTAGAGCGAAGCCGGCGGTGCCCCAGGTCGCTCGCTTTATAAAGTTGCGGCGACTCAATCGCCTTCGGTGAGATTTCGATTTATCCATAGCGTCATAACCTCGTTTCAAAATAACCCCCTGTCGTTTTCATTGTCAAGGATATTTTCCTCCGATCCCTCACCGGCAAAGGACTAACTTGGTGGTCCTAACCTTAGAACCGCATTGCATGTGGCAGAAATAAATCCCTGAGGCCACGGCTCTGCCCAGATCATCGCGCCCATCCCAGGGGATTGCGTAGCGTCCCGGAATCGGCTCTTGGGACAAACAAATTTTCCTGATCCTCTGCCCGACCACATTGCATATGTGCAACTGAAAGGGCTGCTGGCTATCCCAGTCCTGTGGTATCCGATACTGGATGACCACTCGGTCGTTAAAAGGGTTGGGGAAGGCCTGAATCAGCTCCCAGTGAACAGGTTCCTGCTCAGCGATCAACCCTCCCCCCTCAATAGGAGTAGCCTGAATCTTCTGATCTACCAGCTGACAGAAGGAAACCAGATCCGCTAGGGAGGAATCCGATTTATCCTGAATCAGCAGGCGGGCCAGATTTCGGTCTCGCCAAAACTGGGCGCTGTATGTCCACGAGCTGGTCGTGTCCAGTCGATCCTCCTGGCCGAAATCAGTCAGAAGAACTTCCTCCCCGGTTTCAAGATGGGGATCGTGATACAGGGACTGAGCGTTGCTGGTGGTGCCGAGATCAAAAAGCTCCAGTTGCAGAAGGATAAACTGCCCGTTGTAGTAGTTTTGCCTGAGGCCGGTTGTACATCCGCACCCCCAAAAGAGGTCCGCCTCGTCGTCTAACAAAGAGGTGAGAGACAAAGAATCGGTGGCCATCAGGTATCGCTTCCAGCCGGGCATTTCCCCGTTTGTGGGAAGGCCATCCACCGCTGGCTTTGCCCCCAGCTTCTGGTCAACCAATTGACACAAATCCTTCAGAACCTGAAGACTATAAGAGCTTTTCTGAATGATGGTTCCCCGCACGAAGTACCGATCTCTCCAGAACTCCGCCTTGTAGGAACCCAGAGCCATGGTGTCTACCCGCCCCTCGACGCCGAAATTATCGCAAGGCACCTCCCAGCCTATTTCCAGAGCAGGATCATGATAGGTGCTCTCGGCATTGATGGTGCTTCCTTGATCGTATATCTCCAGCAATAGTTCAATGAAGTCAGCATCGTAATACTTCTGAAAGACGGCCTCCTGAAAGCCGTGTTCAACGTACACAATCCCAGCTCCGTCGATGAGCAAGTAGAGCTCATCTTCATCCTGCGGCCATTGATAGGTCGTCCAGCCAGCTATCTCATCGCTCTCTGGCAGGAAGGAATTCAATTCCGCTACCCCGGCAGGGACGGCGATGAAAATCAAAAGACCAAGGATGGCCCACGCTGTTTGCCACATGGAGAACCTTCTTGCGGAAAAAGACTCACATACCACGAGCGTATCGATTGATAGCCCACTGAACCTGCAGGGGAGTGGCGAGACCCTCTTTGTGAAAGCGAATCATCTTGTCCACATGCTCTCGGGTAGCTGGCGCGATGGGATTGTGCTCCACCACGTCCATCTCCGCTGGGTTGGCCGTGCCGAGTTCGTATGTGTCGTCGGCAGTTTCGATATAAGTAGCAGCGCCGGTGGTGGCACAGCCGTTGTCGGCAAGGACTTGTCTGCCATTGTAGTCCACGGCCACTAGATCGGTGCCTATAATAATCCCGCCGTAGATGAACTGAGGGCTACTTCCGGGTCCCCCCAATCTCACCCCCACCAGCGCATCGATGATGGCCAGCCTGTGTTTGTTGTCCAAACTATCTCGAATTTCCGCACTGAGTTCGGCGATGTCCGGATCCATACCGTGCATTGCCGATGGATTATGAATTGATCCCAAGTGATTTTTCAAGCTCAAGGTGACACCTGCAGCACCTTGCCAGTTTTTTAAAACGGCCAGGTTGATGAGATAGTCGCTGTGCTGGGCGAGGATGCTGCTCGGATTGCAGGTGTGGCCGGTGACGATAATGGATGAGCCCGAATCGTATCCGTATCCGGATTCATCAGTGCCAAAACAGCGAACCGCATCTGGGTCGGAACCGGTGTAATGGTTATACCCCGCGTTGCTCAGTTCAGCATTAAGTCTATCCCAGACAATGATGTTGTTCCGGGGGAAATTGCCTGACCCTACCTGCATGCTGGCCAGGCCCTCAACTATGGCGTGAGCCACCTCGGGATGGCTGGAGCAGGAACTGTTGATGCAATTGACCTTGATGCCAATCACGTTGCTGGCGGTGAGTCCCGGAAATACCTGCGCCCAAGCAAGCCCCGGCGCCTCCTGGCCGGTAAGATCGGCGATGGCCAAATTGACCAACTCGCCCACGACGCTCTGGTCGAAGGTGACGCTTGGTAAAGACCCTATGACCGAATTGGGATGCCGGGCGATGACCACCTTGCTCAAATCTTGGGCCTTTTTGGCTTCAGACAGCGCCAGGCCAGAAAATGAACTTGCCAGGGCCACTCCGGCGGCGCCAGTCGACAGATCTCTAATGAATTGGCGCCGACTGATGGTCGCCCTGGATTTTCCATCCTTACAACTAGGTTTCATCTTTTCTGGTCGTATCACGGCCGCTCTCCTTGAAACCCTACACCCAATAAGCTAAGGCTTAGTTCTCCATCACTTCGCATTATCCAGGTATCTATCGAATTCGCCGGCACAGTTGGAGTCGTCGGATTCCTTGCCGGTGATATCTACGGCACGAACCAGATAGAAGCAATTCGTCCCCGGATCACCGATGCAGCCAGCCGCCTCTTCCACATAAAAGGTGTCCATAGTGACACCGATGGAATCACCACCGCCGGAGTCAAATTCCGGAAAGGTATCCCGAAAGACCACGTAATGATCGATGCCCACATCGTCCCGGGGAGGACTCCAGAACAGGAATATGTCCGCACCAGAAAGAATCACCCCCAGATCATCTATCGTTGAGAGGATGTCCGAGGAGACGAGAACGGAGTCATTGTAGCCAAAAGTCTCCACAACGTTCGTTCCAGTAAGCTGGCCTGACCAGGTGTATCCCGGAAAATGGAGCCTGCCACCGGTGGTACATCGTGCCGTGTAGACAATTTGCAGGCTTCCCGTGCTGGGATTGATGATCTGGCTGCATGGGCGATCTCCCAGGGAGTCCGGTGGTGCTTCAATGACCCAACGGTGGGGCTCTGTGCCGATAAAAACCTCGTCTCCTGCACCTACTTCGTGAATATAGGCCGTGTCGGACAGCAAAACGCCATTGACCCAAACCTCCACGGTGGAGATATCGAATAACTCCTGGGGTATGTGATCAGCAAAATACAGGTTGCGCAGCGAGTCCGGCTCTGAGTTGATCAAGCTCACCGTCACCACGAGGGTGTCCCCTTCGCTCACCAAAGTCGAATCGAAGGCTCTTGTAGCAGAGATACCTACGGTGTCAGGAAAGACATAATCTGTAGCATGCGGAATTCCTCTCAACAACAAGATGGTCAATATCCCTAGCAGGGAAACGGCCATCATTCGACCCATCCTATCCATGAAGAGACCTCCCGGAGACAATTGATTTCCCTTCTCTGGCTTCATCTCACATAATAGAACACTTTTATGAGCGAGTCAAGAAAGTAAAACCGGATATATCTTCGTTAGTTCAGCATTCTCCCGCAGCGTTCCGCTATTTGAAGAAAACAAAGGAAGGGTGAAACAGTATAATTTTTAGTGGAGTTCCCTCTTTTAACCTGTTATATTATGTGAGGAAAGATCAAAGGATTTGCTAATTTAGCGATAAGCATCGAAAATTTTTTAAACGCCCGCTGTACCTGGGCGTCCAATTAATGGAGCTTCTCATTGGGTGTCGACAAAGTAGCCGAAGAGAATGAACTGATTCAAAAGTTCCTGCGGGGCGAGCAATGGGCCTTCGACAGACTTATGATCCTCCACCAAAAGAAAGTCTACCGCGTCGCCCTGGGCATGTTGGGAGACCATGACGAGGCGGCTGATGTCACCCAAGAGGCTTTCATTCGGGCTTTCCGATCTCTGAAAAACTTCAAATTCGGCTCCAGCTTTGGCACTTGGCTGCATCGTATCACCGTTAATCTGTGCATCAGCCATATTCGCCGGAAGAAGTTTCGCCAACATCTTTCTCTCTCCGAGGTGTCTCACATGCTCAGATCGCCGCTGGGCAGGCCGGCACGAGATCTTGCGTTGAAGGACCTAGGCCAACAGATCGATCAGGCCATCGCCGCTCTGCCGCCGAAGCAGCGAGCCATTTTCGTGATGCACTACTATGAAGAATTGCCCCACAAGGAGATCGCCGAGATCATGAACCGCACCGAAGGGGCCATCAAATCCAGTTATTGTCAAGCGGTTAAGAAACTGCGCAAAAGGTTGCTTGATCATGGCCAAATCGAGTCCTAAAGAAGTAAGCCGCCGGATCCGAGCCCACTGTAAACGCGTCCAGGCGTCGCTGGTAGCGCATCTGGAAAACCAGCTTACTCCGGAGGAGCAACGAAGGGTGGGCCAACACTTGAAAGTCTGCCCTCGCTGCGCTGACGAAAAGGCCTCTTTACAGAAAACCTTGAACCTTCTGAGCCAGAGGTCCTTTCATGAACCAGATGAGAGTTTCTGGATGGAGCTGAGGCACGTTGTGCGCCAGGGCATCAGGGAGAAAGAGGGTGTCTCTCGTGTGAGACCTCCCTTTCCGGCCAGAGCCTGGGTACCGGCGGTGGTGGTCGCTTCACTTCTGGTTTTCCTCTTTCTGTGGTGGTCGCGCTCTCCCCATCCCCCTGTGCCTGGAGAGGGCTCTCTCCTAGCCCACCTGGAGCAAGAAGGCCTGCGGAATTTGGTGCAACTGGGGGATGAGTGGTCGAGCATGGAGGAGTTCGAACCTGCAGAAACTGTAGAGGACTCTTTGGTAGTGTTGTTGGCGACCATACCTCGGCCAGCACTAGCTCTAGAGCAGCTGTTAGTTCAAGAAAAAATGGGAGAGGACCCGGGCCTTTGGGAGACGGTTATCGAGGAAGAACGTGCGCCAGAGTCAGCTCTCGAGGACTTGCTGGAAGACCTCTCAGAACCACAGCTTATGGAGCTGTCATCAAGATTGGAAAAGATTATAGGGTAACAGAATTGTTCACCGCAAATTCTATGCCCAGGAGGGGAACATGATACGCAAAGCGACATTGTTTTTGGTCAGCGCTCTCATCCTTTTGAATTCTCCAATGGCCTTCTGTCTGAAGGAACAGGAAAAAGAGAAAGTTCGCAAACAGATCAGCAGCGTGAAGGCCTGGCAGTTGACCGAGGACTTGAACCTCTCCGAGGAACAGGCTCAGGTCCTTTTCCCCGCGCAGAAGGCCTATCAAGAGCAAAAAGAGGAGTTGCGCAAACAGCGCGAGGCTGAAGAAAAGGAATTGGATCAACTCTTGGAGGCCAAGGAGAAAAACAGGGGTCTGATCCAGAAAAAAATGGCTCGTCTTAAAGACATCGATAAACAGTGCCGGGCTAACGAGGATCAATTTCGCAAGAAGATCTCCAAAATTCTCACCGTGGAGCAACAGGCAAAATATGAGCTCTTTGATAAAAAATTCAACACCAGACTGCGGGAGATGATACGGGACATCAAAAGAGAGGATACCAAGGCGAAAAGTCGCGAGGCAGTGAAATCAGAAAGTCCTCCGCGCCAAGAGAGAGAGGCCTCTAAGGATGAGAGGCAAAGCGATGGTCGCCCAGAGAAGCAAGTTAAAAAACGTGACACCAGAGAGGAGAGCAAGAACCAAAAACAGAGCAGCTCCAGCCAAAAGAAATCGTCTATTGACAGATCAACGCGTGAAAAAGAATCTTCACAGATCTCCAAGAGCCAAAAACAAAGAGACGATCGCCCAGAAGAGAAGCAGGTCAAAAAACGAGAAGCTAGAGAGGAAAACAGCAGCAAAAGCCAAAACAGCTCTGGCCAAAAGAAATCGTCCAATGAGGGTTCATCTCGTGAAAAAGGATCATACCAGGAAGAATCAGCTCGGACCAAGCGTCACTGATCCTATTACGGAGAGGGGGTGCATCTCGATGAAAAAGAGACTCTTGCTACTGAGGTTTCTGCTCCCGATGTGGGTAGGACTTACGATGATTGGGTGCAGCGACGTCAATCGCTGCAGCGATTACACACCTCCCCCCATTCCTTCGGGTGTGTACACCATCACCGGGGACGGTTTGGTGGAGGTCCTGTGGAGTGAGGTGCGCATCGAGGACCTGGACGGGTACAAAATCTACCGCAGCCCACGAGAAGACGGGATCTACAGACGTATCGGCCGAAGCGAGGATAACTACTTCGTGGACCAGGATGTGCAAAATGGTGTCGTCTATTATTACGCCGTGTCTTCTTACGACTGGGATGGAAATGAAAGCGATTTGAGCTATGAGACGGTACACGACACCCCTCGTCCCGAGGGTTTCGATCTGATCATCTACGATGAGGACGCCAGGGCGGGCGTGGACTTCTCCGGATATTATCACCACATGATCCAATCGTGGGACGATCCTTTTGTGGACTTATATCTTCTCTGGTTAAACGGTCGGTACTGTCTGGCCAGTACAGATGTAGAGTATCAAGGCGCCATTTACGGGACGGATGTCCAATACGCCGGATATGTCAACTCACTGGACGAAATCGATTGGGCCCCGGATGGCGGTTGGTCTGTGGACATCGCCGACACGGTGCGGCTCTACGAGGACCATGCCTATCTGGTCTGGACCTGGGAGAATAACTTCGCCAAATTCCAGGTGGTACATATCGGTTACGACTATGTGGTCATCGACTGGGCTTTTCAAGTGGATGAGGGCAATCCGGAGCTAAAAACTCTACCTACGTCTGGAAACCAGCAACCCCCCGACCTTCGTGCGCCCAGAAATGTGGGGTCTAACTATGAGATACCCATCACCAGACCCAGCCGTGAGCCCAAAATTGAAAACAAGGAACAAGGAAAGTAAAGGGGGCGATTTCCATGAGAAAGCTTTTGATAGTATTGCTCATCATTGGGACGGCGACGGCCTGGTCCCATCTGGCGTCGGCCTTTGAAGAGGTGGGCGACCGTCCCTCCAGACATCTGGAGGTGGAGGTGTGGCTCAACAAGCACAACGGCGCTGTATATAAACCTGGTCAGCATGTGCGGGCCTACTTTCAAACCTCCGAGGATTGCTACGTGGTGGTCTACAACGTGGACACCGAGGGTTTCGTTCACGTTCTCTACCCGAAATACAACGACCGGGCCTGGGTCGCGGCGGGGATGATCTACGAGAT
>Ga0209635_10001843_pt1 | contig 15926 bp, 14 predicted proteins | sample DeeMarSWOR230_32_FD_187463 | JGI IMG/M metagenome (GOLD analysis project Ga0209635, IMG submission 187463) | Marine sediment microbial communities from White Oak River estuary, North Carolina - WOR-2-30_32 (SPAdes) (version 2) | ecosystem: Environmental > Aquatic > Marine > Intertidal zone >... | reverse complement strand
CGGAAGAGATAGGACTGAAGGCGATAAAAATATGAAAGATATTCTCGGAGGAAAGGGAGCCAATCTGGCCGAGATGGCTGGAATCGGGCTGCCTGTCCCTCCAGGTTTTACGGTTTCGACAGAAACCTGCAATTCTTACGCAAAGCTGGGGAATAGAATCCCCCCTGATGCCAAACAGGAGATTCTTCGCAACTTGAAAAAGCTGGAAGTTATGACCAAACAGACATTCGGAGGGGAGAAGAATCCACTTCTCGTGTCTGTGCGTTCAGGAGCGAAGATTTCCATGCCAGGTATGATGGATACGGTCCTCAACCTTGGCCTGAATGATAAGACCCTCGAAGTCTTGGCCGGAAAGAGTCAGAACAGACGATTTGCCTTAGACTGCTACCGCCGTTTGATACACATGTTCGGAGACGTCGTTCTGGAAATCCCCAAGAAAAGGTTTGAAGACATTCTGAAAAAAAAGAAGGAAGAGAAAAAGATTGCCCTGGATAACGAACTCTCAGAAAAAGACCTGGAAGGATTGATCTCTGATTACAGGAAACTCATCAAAAAAGAGACAGGGAAGGATTTTCCTCAAGATGTGAAGGACCAGCTGCTCATGTCCATTTCGGCCGTGTTCGAATCCTGGAATAATCCTCGTGCCGTGACTTATCGCCGTTTGAATTACATTCCGGATGATCTGGGGACGGCTGTTAACGTCCAGCAGATGGTTTTCGGGAATATTGGAGAGAGATCCGCGACAGGTGTCGGGTTCACCAGGAATCCGGCGTCTGGAAAGAGAGAGCTGTACGGTGAATACCTGTTCAATGCTCAAGGAGAAGATGTCGTGGCAGGGATTCGAACGCCTGCTCCCCTGAGATCGTTGGAAAAGGAAATGCCATCAGCTCACAAAGAATTAAAACAGATCACCAGTAGACTAGAGAAGCACTACTGTGATGTCCAGGATTTTGAGTTCACCGTCCAGGAAGGCAAGCTTTATATGCTGCAGACAAGAAGCGGCAAGCGGACTGGCTTGGCCGCAGTCAGGATTGCCGTTGAGATGGTTGAAGAAGGCCTGATCAGTAAGGAGCAAGCATTGATGTTGGTAGAGCCTGACGCGTTAAACCAGCTTCTCCATCCTGTTTTTGATGCAACGGAGAAAGAGAGGTTTCAAGTCCTCGCTAAGGGACTCTCGGCTTCACCCGGTGCGGCTGCCGGGCAGGTGGTGTTCACTGCCGATGAGGCTGTTGCCTGGGAAAAAAAAGGGAAAAGAGTCCTGCTGGTCAGGGATGAGACTTCTCCGGATGACATTCATGGGATGAGCGCATCTCAAGGGATTTTGACTGCGACGGGTGGCATGACCTCCCATGCGGCTGTTGTGGGAAGGCAGATGGGGAAACCGGCTGTTGTCGGATGTGGAGAAATCAGGCCTGATGAGGAACATAAATTCTTTCTCGTCGGAGAAACAAAAGTTAAAGAGGGAGAGTGGATCTCTATCGATGGAACATTAGGAGAGGTTCTTCTGGGTGAGATACCCACTCAGCCCTCTGAAATTATCCAGGTCATTAGCGGAGAGAAGAAACTGGGAGAATCAGAAATCTACCAGGATTTTACTAAGCTGCTTTACTGGGCAGACCAGGTGAAAAAATTATGGATTCGAGCCAACACGGACACGCCGGAAGATGCCAGGGTAGCACTCGCTTTAGGGGCAGAAGGAATCGGGCTGGCGCGGACAGAACACATGTTTTTCGAAAAGGAAAGGCTCCCTTTCATCAAAGAAATGATTCTCTCCGAGACCGAAGAGGACAGACGAAAAGCCTTGAGTAAACTCCTGCCTTTCCAGAAGAAAGATTTTTATGGATTGTTTAAAGCGATGAAAGGTCATCCGGTCAACATCCGTATGCTCGATCCCCCTCTCCATGAATTTCTCCCTCGTAAGGAAGACCTAATGGTGGAGCTTGCGGTTTTAAAAGCTTCGAAGGGTAAGCAGGAAAAAATCCGGGAAGTAGAAAAGCTCCTCGAACGAGTCAAAGCTCTTTCCGAGTTCAATCCCATGCTCGGGCACAGAGGCTGTCGCCTGGGAATTTCTTATCCTGAAATCATCGAAATGCAAGCCACTGCGATTTTCGAGGCAGTCTGTCAGCTGTCCAAGGAAAGGGAGAGAGTCTACCCTGAGATCATGGTTCCTCTCGTCGGAACAAAAGAAGAGCTTTCCAACCAGAAAAGAATCATCCAAGAAGTGGCTGCCCGAGTGATGGATGAGTACCATGTCAAAGTGGAGTATTCGGTGGGAACGATGATCGAGATTCCGCGGGCGGCCATCACCGCTGACAAGATTGCGGAAGAAGCCGAGTTTTTTTCGTTCGGGACCAATGACTTAACCCAGACGATTTACGGCCTTTCCAGGGATGATGGGGCTGGTTTTTTGGCCCATTATCTGGCCCACGGAATATGGAAGAACAATCCCTTTGAGACTGTGGATGTTGACGGAGTGGGGGAGCTCATGAAGATGGCTGTTGAGAAAGGGCGGAGAACCAAGCCTAACCTGAAAGTCGGCATCTGCGGTGTTCATGGTGGAGACCCCCGTTCCATCTTCTTCTGCCATAAAATCGGCCTCAACTACGTGAGTTGTTCTGCCTATCAGGTTCCCATTGCTCGTCTTGCCGCAGCTCAAATCACGCTTATGGAAAAAGCGGATAAGTCCTGATATAAGTGGTGGGATTAGGCTTTGCTTAGTTTGATTGTCTAAGAATTGGGATCAGGCCTTGAATGTTCAATCAGGATTTTGGTGTCAGACCTTATCTGGATTGCCAGATTTATATTTGATTCTTATCTTACAGACATCAGTATTGGCAAGGTCTGATCCTGATTTTTCGACTTTCAAGGCCTGACGCAGAGATTATCAAAGCTATCGCCTGACCCGTTGAGTGAATGATATGGCACGCCTATTTCGAAAGCCTGGGTTTCCATTCAAATTTGTCTACAGCGATGATTACTGGATGGTAAACATCGGAGAGCATGTCTTTCCTGTAGAGAAGTACAGGCTCATCTATGAAGCACTCCTCCGCCTGGGAGCAAAAAAAGATGATTTTCTTCTTCCCCTTCTTCCCGGAGATGACGATCTCCTTTTGGTTCATACTCCCCGGTTCATAAAGAGATTGAAATCAGGAACTCTATCCCATTCCGAAATATTAACCCTGGAACTGCCTTATTCTCCAGAGCTTCTGGAATTTGCACTGCGGTTCGTGGGTGGAACCATTCTTGTGGCTGAAAGGGCTCTGGAGGATGGCCTGGCCGTGCATATCGGAGGTGGATTTCATCATGCTTTTCCTGACCATGGCGAAGGCTTTTGTGTTTTGAATGATGTGGCCGTATCCCTGGAGAAAATGAAACACGAGGGAAAGATACAAAAGGCCATGGTTGTTGATTGTGACCTCCATCAGGGGAATGGAAATGCCTTTATTTTTTCAAAAAAAGACTATGCATTCACTTTTTCTATTCACCAGATGGATATCTATCCGGCTCAAAAGCCTTCGAGTTCTGTGGATGTGGGCCTGTGGTCAGGAGATGGAGATGAGAAATATCTGAAAGAGCTCCGTTCGTATTTCCCTCGTCTGTACCAGGAGTTTCAGCCTGATCTGGTTTTCTATCTTGCGGGAGCCGATCCTTACGAGAAAGATCAGTTGGGGAGTTTGAGGCTGACGCTTGAGGGTCTGAGGGAACGAGACAGGATCGTGATCGAGGAAGCCCGAAAACTTCACCTTCCTGTGGCCGTTCTATTCGCAGGTGGCTATGCCTTTGATGTTAAAGATACTGTTTCCATTCATCTCAATACCATAAAAGTCGCCCAGAAAGTCCAGAGGAAGTATTCTTAGCTTTTGGTTTCTTTTTCAATCCAGCTCAAATAATCTGCCGAACCTTTCTGGATAGGAAGGGCGATGATTTCGGGAACTTCATAGGGGTGAATCTCTCGAATCTTTTTTTCCAGTTCTGGGTAAAGAGCCGCTTTGGTTTTGATGAAGAGAATGTGTTCCGGCTCTTTCGCAATTTGTTCCTTCCACCAGTAGAAAGACTGGGAAGCGGTGGAGATGGTCACGCATGCCGCCAGTCTTTCTTCCAGCAAATGTGTGGCGATTTTCTGTCCGCTTTTTTCATCTGGAACTGTTGTCAAAACCAGGATGTGTTTATCCAATGTCGCACCTCATATTGTTCGTATGAATCCTGAATTTCTGTGGGCGAGTCAGGGAAAATCACGAACCTATCGAAACGAATTATCACTCCTGGAGGAAAACGTGGGCAAACACCTTGGCATCGCCTATCATGTTATCGATTATACAGTATTCGTTCGGTTGATGTGCGGTTTCGTCGACTTTTGACCAGCAGGCCGCTTCGAAATTGGCATCCCGAAACAGAGCTGCAACTGTTCCACCTCCTATTCCGGTTGCTTTTCCCTCTTTTCCGTAGACGGCTTTAATTGCTTTTTTTAAGGCCTGAACGACCGGTGCTTCCGCAGAAGTCGGGGGGGCTGCAGGCGCTTTTTGTGCCTCTTCAATGACGACTTTCACTTTAAATTCCTTTTCGATTTTTGCTGTCATTTTTTTTATGGCCTTGGTGACCTCGTCAATCGTGTATCCCGGTAGGATACGGCTGTCCATATAGAACACATCTTCTCCCGGAATGGTGTTGATGTTGGGAACATTCGGTTCTTTTTTCGTTGGTTCAAATGTCGATATGGAAGGGTCGAAAAGAGTGTCTTTATCGGGGAAAATCTTGTAGAGGTTATTCAATTCGGTCACAAGAAAAGAGGCGGCTCTGAAGCTGTTGATGCCCTTTTCAGGAGTCGATCCGTGTGCCTGTTTGCCGAGTGTTTTGAACTTTAGCCAGAGAATGCTTTTTTCGGCAACCTCGATCATGGTCCCCTCTTCGTTTCCGGCATCCGGAACGATGATCAGATCCTGTTTGCGGAAGGCGTTGCTATGGCTGAGGACATAGTCAATACCCTTCCCGCTGCCAGTTTCTTCATCTGCCACCAAGGCTATACCTATATCGTAATTCGGCTTCAAACCTTCCTCATGAAATGCTTTAACCGCATACAGAGAAGCCACCATATCCTGTTGGTTATCTTCCACTCCCCGGCCGTAGATTTTCCCTTCTTCCACCCATGCTTTAAAAGGATCCCCTCTCCACTGGCCCAGTTCTCCAGGAGGAACAATATCCATATGTGTCATGATCCATATAGTTTTGGAGGAGCTTTTTCCTTTGTAGAGCGCGAGGATGTTCGGCCGATGCCCTGCCGGGGCATCCAGGTCAGGAGCTTTGATGACTTTGATGTGGCTAAATCCGTTTTTCTTCAAGAAGTCGAGTAGGATCTCTGCCTTTTGAGCTTCCCCTTCTCCTCCGCTTGCCGGAGCGATAGCAGGACTGGCGCAGAGTTTGATTTGAAAATCAATCATTTCGTCGCGGAAGCTGTCGATTCTATTTGCGATTTTTTCCTGTTCACTCATGGGGAGCCTCCTTTTATTTTGAGAATAATAGCACCGCTATGAGCTTTAAGCAATCTCCTAAAAGCCTATTTGATTCTTACGCGCAGAGCGCTTCTTGAGTTCAACGTTCATCTTCGTTCTAGGACTTCATCTGGTGAAGTCCTGGATTCAATCTATACTTCCCGGGGTTGAGAAAGCATCCTGTAGCCGATAAAAGCGTAATGCACCGCAGAGAGAAATGTGAAGATAAGAGTGAGGTAATAGAGCCAGAGGAGTAGAGGAGATGAAATCTGTCTGGTGTTGAGCAGAAGAACGAGAAGAGGGACCATGACCTGGAGGACAGTGCATGTTTTTCCAAGAAGGGACGGGAGAAAAGTTTTTTGTCCTTTCAGCATATAGAGGACTAAAGCGGCGGAGGCTATGAGCAAGTCTCGGCCGATTACAGAGATTGTCAACCAGGAGGGAATGACATTTGGCGAGTTTATCGCAGGGATAGTCAGGATAATAAAAGAGGCTGTCATCAGTAATTTGTCTGCTGCGGGGTCAAGAATAGCTCCGATTTTTGTCTTTTGATGCAGGAGTCGAGCCGCGAAACCATCTAAAACGTCCGTCAAACCTGCAAAGAGCAAGACATAAAAGGCTTCTGCTGTTTTTCGATGGACCATCAAAACCAGGAAGACTGGAATCAGAAGGATTCTTAAAAGGCTGAGAACGTTGGGCAGCTTCAGCCAATCGCTTTTCTTTTCTGCTTTCATCGGAGAGCTGTTTCTCTTTTCTTCCTCCGCTCAAAAGGCTTATTTGACCAAGGCCAAGAGGATATCCAGGAGCTTTATGGCCTCTTCCCCCGGTATGGTTAAATCGGGCTGAAAGGCTCTATCCATCGTGAGTTCCATTATGCCAAGGGACAGCATTTTGACAATTGATTGGTAATAATAATTTTGAGGAGACACATCTGAGATTCCGATTTTATCCGGAGGGATTTGTTGGATAAACTTGAATCCTTTTTTCTCTAGATAGCTGATGAAGTAAGAGAGGGTTTCAGCGATTTCCGCTCGAGTCATGGTTTTTTTCGGCTGAAAGGTATGATTCGAATATATACCCATGATACGTAAAGAGGTTATTTGGAGAATGAATTTTGAGGCCCAAGAAGTGGATATGTCGATGATTATCGGAGGCGAGTCCGTCGGCTCATCCACGATCCCTTTAAACTTGACTGCAAGGAGGGCCGCTATTTCCTCTCTGGTAACGGCTTTAGAGGAGGGGATAGATTCATACATGCTGGGAAGTTCAAAAATGCCGAGCTGGCTTCTCAGGTTGTCGATCTGAGTTTTAATTTCTTCATTTTCAGGCTCAAGCTTAATCAATTGTTCATAGATGGCCAGGCTTTTTGTGGATTGTCCAGCCTGGAAAAGAGTTTCAGCATAATTTCTGAGTATGTCTTTGTTTTCCGGTTCAGCCGAGTTTGCGGCTTTAAGATGGACAAGAGCATTTTGAAGCTTGTTTTCCGCTTTGTAAATTTCAGCAAGTTTGAGATGAGCATCTGTGTGCTGAGGAGCATAATACAAGGCTTTCAACAAGGCGGCCTTGCCCTTTTTTACGTCATCTGCCTCCAGGGCTGCCTGGGCTTCTGCCAGGACTTCTTCCAGTTTTCTACTCTTTAGGGTTTTGTACTGTTGATTCGCCCAGAGATTTTCCGGTTCTGTTTTGAGTACTTCTCTGAAGGCAGCGAAAGCCTTGTCTTCTTGTCCTGTTTTTTGATATATCTGGGCCAGACCCGAATGAGCGAGCGCCAGTTCTGGCTGGTCCTCCAGAGCCTTTCGGAAGAATTTTTCAGCTGTTTGCAGTTTGTTCATCAGATAATTGACGTAGCCTAAGCCAACGGAATAAATCGGGCTCTCCATTCCAAGTCTTGTGATCGTTTTTTCGGCCTTACTTCCCAGGCCCTGCTTCAAGTTATCCCATGCCTCTTCGGCAAGTATTCTCTCGTCGAGCGACAGTTCAGATACGATTGAAGGAGGGAGATTTCCGATGTGGATAGATGAAATCGGCACTTTAGTCGTTGCACAGGACCAAAGCGATATCATAAGCAAAAAAATGAAAAATGTTTTTCTTACCAATTTTCTTCTCCTCTTTTTATATAAGGAAGATAATTGATTATTTTCTGAGGATCGGCCATGATTTTCAATTCAGAATAATCCCCGTTTTCTCTTTTTTTCAAGATCACAGTCCATCTCGAGAAGGATTCTACCAGTTCTTTTTGAGATTTGGGGATACGCAGATAGAATAATTCCATGCCTCTAAACAGAATAGACCTGAGATGGTCTTTGAGTTCCAGAGTCCCATCTCCTGTTTTTGCAGAAACATAGATGGAACGGCCATCTGAGGACTGGTTTTTTTTGAGGAGTTCCTCTTTGTTCGGCAGCAGGTCGATTTTGTTGAAAATATTGACAACCGGAATATCGGGAATCCCAATATCCGAAAGGGTGGCCTCCACCGCAGTGATCTGTCTTTCAAAGGGAGAAGAGGTGATATCTATCACGTGGAGAATACAATCCGCTTCTTTGAGTTCTTCGAGTGTTGCTCTGAAGGAAGTGATGAGTTCCACTGGGATTTTTTTAATGAATCCGACTGTGTCACTCAAGAAGAAATAAAGACCATCGGAAAAATTCACACGCCTCAGGATCGGGTCGAGAGTCGCAAACAATTGAGGCGAAGTGAACATTTTTTCAAGAGTGAGGGTGTTGAACAGGGTGGATTTTCCAGCATTTGTGTATCCCACGAGCGAGACGACAGGAATGGGGCTTTTCTTCCTCCTTTTTCTTTGAGTGGCCCGTCTTTTTTGGATTTTCAGGATTTCATTCTTTATCTTCGAAATCCTGTCCTGAATTCTCCGTCTGTCTTCTTCAAGCTTTTTTTCTCCCGGGCCTCGAGTTCCGATGCCTCCTCCCAGACGAGACAGGGCTGTTCCCTTTCCGAGCAGACGAGGAAGATAATAGTTGAGTTGCGCTAGCTCTACCTGGAGTTTTCCCTCTTTACTCCTGGCTCTTTGGGCGAATATATCGAGAATCAATTGTGTTCGGTCTATGACTTTCGCCTGAATATCGTCTTCCAGGTTTTGTTGTTGAATAGGACTCAGGTCATTGTCGAAAATGATAAGTTCGGCTTCTTGTTCTTCTTTGAGTTGGCTGATTTCTGAGACTTTCCCTTCTCCTATTAGGTATTTCGGACTGATGCCTGGGCGGAACTGGAAGATTTCTTCGACGACTTCAGCCCCCGCGGCAAGGGCCAGACCTCTGAGCTCCTTCATGGATTCTTCGGCTTCTGATTTTTCTTTCCTGTTTGTTGAAAGATGAACAAGGATGGCTTTTTCCATTTTTTATCCGAGACTATCCTTAATGGTCTTCACTATTGACGAATAATCGTGCGGAGAGAACCATTCTATTCCCTTCATCTTCTTGAACCAGGTCATTTGCCTTTTTGCGTAGCGGCGTGTATCCCTCTTGGTGAGAGAGATTGCTTCTTCCAAGGGAATTTCTTTTTTGAGATACTGAAGAGCATGTTTATAACCGAGGGCACGGAAGGGTGGAGAGTATGCATCGATTCCTTTTTGCAGAAGATCTTCCACTTCCTGGATAAGACCCCTTTCGAACATCTTGTCTGTTCTTTGTTCTATCCTTTTGTAGATTTCCTGTCTCTCTAATTTTAACCCAATTTTAATGATATTGAAATCTTCCACTGAAGATTTGGTGTGGGAGAAATGTTCAGAAAACGGTTTTTTCGTCGAGAGATAGACTTCTAACGCCCGGATGATCCTGACTTTGTCATTGCTGTGGATTTTTTGGCTGTAAACCGGATCGACTTCCATGAGTTTCGCTCTCAGACTCTCCAGGCCCTTTTTCTGGGCTTCCTTTTCCAGTTTCTGGCGAAGTCTGGGATTGCTCTTTCCTCCCGGAAAAAGGCCATCGATGAGAGCCTTCAGGTAAAGGCCCGTTCCTCCGACGATGAACGGAAGCCTCTTTTTTTTTATTGTCGTGGTCACAGCCTTTAGTGCGAGAGCAACGAAGTCAGCTGCCGTGAATTGAGTCGAAGGGTCAACGACGTCTAAGAGGTGATGGGGAATGCCCTCTCTTTTATCTGGAGGGATTTTATCTGTTCCGATATTAAAGGCTTTGTAAACCTGCATGGAATCACAGTTAATGATTTCACCCCCAAGTTCCTTGGCGAGCTTTACTGCGGTGGAGCTTTTTCCGACCCCTGTGGGCCCAAGAATGACAATAAGATTTCTGGCTTTAGAATGCAATTTTAATCAAGAGATAAATCACAAGAAGAGTTATGAAAATCAAAAGAGCGAGAATCTGTTTCCTTTTCATTTTTTTCTCCTGTTGTGGTGAGGTTTTCGAGGAGTGCGCTTTCGTCTCCTGGAATGGGCGAGCGGCAGGAGTTATTTTCTGTTGGGATGGAATTGAGGTGATGAATATGCGTTCTGCGAGATGTATTTCTGGGAAGCCTTCCTTCTTCCATACCTATAATGTATTGGTGAAGGGGCTCTATGTCAAACGAAGCCAGGATTTATCCGCCGAATTGACCGCCCAGTGCTCCTAAGCCGATATACAGGAGGCTCTTGAGAAACCAGAATCCGTAGGAGAGAAAGAGAGCTTTCTTTATGTCGATTTTGAAGACGGAAGACAATCCGAAGGCGAGTATTCCAAAAAGCCAGATCTGGAAGAAATCAAACTGACTCAATACTCTGAAGTTAGTTGAAGTGACCTCCATTTTCGGGAAAAAGAGGGCGAGAGAAGTCGTAGTCTGCATGACAGACTTTCGGGTGAGAATCAGGACAAGCCGGACCGCGTTCCCGAAGATATTGTGCACGATGCTTGCGTGGAGGTAAACTGACAAGGTTTGCTTATAATTGCCTTCAGTCGAGAACATTCGCCCAAACGCCAGAAGAATCAGAGGAGGAAGGAAGAAGCCAATCATTGTAACAAAGAAAGGACCTATGATGGAGGTAACGAAGAAAAACCATTTAGGGGGATTTTCTAAAAATTCAAGCTGCCGCTGGTATGCTTCTTCTCCCAGCCTTTCCTGCAGTTCAACATTGTTTTTCAAGACTTGAATCTGGTCCTTCTGGGCGTAGGGTATGATGATAAAGGAAAAGATCATTATGACAACAAGAAGGATAATCATAGTGTCAATCCAGACAGGCTTTTCTGAGATTGCTTTGAGTGTGTCTTTTGGACTGAAAAATACTCCCTGCAAACGGTTAAAAAAGTTCATGTCTTATTCTCCTTTTCGTCTGTCCTCAATGATCCTTCCATCTTTGAGAAAAAGAATCCGTTGGGCCTGATCGGCAATATCCCTGTCGTGAGTGACTATGATGATTGTGTTTCCCTGAGAGTGAATTTTATGAAACAGGGAAAGAATTTCTTGGCCTGTTTTAGAATCCAGGTTTCCCGTCGGCTCATCTGCAAGAAGGATCGAAGGCTCGTTGACCAGCGCGCGGGCAATGGCGATTCTTTGCCTTTCTCCTCCTGAGAGCTCAGAAGGACGGTGGTTCATCCGGTCATTCATTTCAACCATCTCTAGGGCCCTTGATGTCTTCTCTTCTCGCTCTTTCTTCTTGGCTCCCTTGTAAATAAGGGGAATTTCCACGTTGTGGAACGCTGTGGCCCGGGGCAAGAGGTTGAAGACCTGAAAGACAAACCCGATCTCGGTATTGCGGATGTAAGCAAGTTCATTGTCACTGAGAGTGCTGACTGGTTTCCCCCTGAGGGAGTACTTCCCTTTTGTCGGGGTATCGAGACAACCGATGATGTTCATCAGGGTTGATTTTCCAGAACCGGAAGGTCCCATGATGGCCACAAATTCATTCTGGGAAATGTTGAACGTGGCCTCGCAGAGCGCCTTGACTTCCTGTTTTCCTAACTGATAAATTTTCCAGAGGTTTTCCGCGGAGATTAAGATGTTATTTTCGCTCATTTTGTTGCCTCTTTTTCTTCTTGTTTGATGAGCATGTCGTCTTTAAGCTGCCGGAGGGCGCTGTAAGGGCCAACAACGATTTCCTGTCCTTCTTCCAAACCGGATATGATTTCGATCATCATCTCTCCCATGATTCCTTTTTCCACTGGATAGAATTTCACCCGGCTATTTTCGACGACATAAACTCCTTCCTCCTGTTCAGCATTTTTATTGTTTTCTTCTTCTTCCTTTTCTCTTAGAACAAGAGCGGATATCGGTACAGCCAGGGCATCCTGTTTTTCGGCTGTGATGATATCCGCTGAGGCGGAAAGGCCAGGTTTGAGGCTCTCTGGGGGGTTTTCGAGAGTGATAATGACCTTAAAGTCCTTGGATTCCTGGGAAGCCGTTGTTTGTTGAAGGGCGGAACTTCCGATTTCAGTGACTTTTCCCTCAATGGTCTTGTCAGGCAGGGCATCCACTCTCACTTCCGCCCGATGTCCGATTTCGACTCCGATGACGTCTGTTTCATCGACTTCCACTTCCACTTCCATCACAGAGAGGTCAGCGATGGTCATCAGGATGGTTCCCGGATTGTTCATCGTGCCGATCATGGCGATCTCTCCCTCTTCCACGCGGAGGCTTGTGATTATCCCGTCAATCGGGGAGTTATAGATGGTTTTACTCAGGGTGTCCAGTGTGCTCGAGAGCGAGGCCTGAGCCTGCTCGATCTGGAAAAGAATAGCCTGGTGTTGGGCTTTGGAGATTTCGTACTGGGCATTGGCTGATTCCAGCAGCTCTTCAGATATGAGTTTTTCATCGTAAAGCTTTTTCTGTCTTTCGTAATATCTTTCGTCTTTTTTCAAGGTCGCATCAGCCCTTATGAGATCGGCTTTATGAGAGGAGATGAGGGCGCGGTCACGGTCAGCCATGGCTTCGTACTGGGTAGAATCGAGCTTCAGGAGAAAGTCATTTTCTTTGACTCTTTGTCCTTCTTCCACGCCTATCTTTTCGATTCTTCCCGCCACATGGGCGCTTATGTTCACATTCTTTTTGGGCTTGACCTCACCCGATGCGGATGTGATGGATGTCAGGTTCTCTTTTTTTACTTTTTCCACTGTCACTTTAAGGGATTTTTCCCTTTGAGACTGGAGGTTGAAGATTATGAGAATCGCGATGAAGGCAATGACAGCGAAGATAATAATCGCTTTTTTTCTTCTTTTAAAGAAACTCTTTTTTTCACTCATTTTCGTTCCTCTATAGGTTTGTTATCTTATTATATTACGGGAAAAAAGGCAAAAGGTTCAGAACCGTTCGTTAGGGGACGTTCCTCAAGGTACCACCTTTTTTATAAAGAAGAGGGACAGTCCCTATTCTTTTGAAGTAGGGACTGAAAGGGACAGTCCCAATAAAAGAGATGGTACCCTGGGGAACGTCCCCATATATTCATTGCTTGAAGAGGAAAGACTTGGTAATATGGAGGCGTTAATGGATACGAACATCTATTTCCGGGTGTCAAGGGAGGCGGCTCTGAAAGCGGGGCGGATGCTCAAAGACAATATCGACCAACCCAGTGAAATATTTTATAAAGGCATTGTTGACCTTGTGACCAATTTTGACACTCAGGCACAGAGGATGATCTTCGATCATATCTCGTCTTGTTTCCCTGGTCATGATTATCTCGCAGAGGAAGGATTAAGTCAGAAGAAAGGGGCAGAATTTCGGTGGATCATTGATCCTCTTGATGGCACGACTAATTATGCACATAGCTTTCCTGTATTCACCGTGTCGATAGCTCTGGAAAAAAAGGGAGAAGTCATCCTGGGTTTGGTGTATGACCCCATGAAAGAAGAAATGTTCTCTGCCGTGAAAGGTGAAGGCGCCTTCCTCAATGAAAAGGAAATCAGGGTCTCTGCCGTTGATGATTTGGATAAGAGCCTTCTGGCTACAGGATTTCCGTATGATATTCGGACCAGTGAAGTGAATAACATCGCTCACTTCAATAATTTTTTAACCCGAGTTCAGGGGATCCGGCGCTGTGGTTCAGCAGCGATGGACCTCTGCTATGTCGCCTGCGGAAGGTTTGATGGATTCTGGGAATTGAAGCTCAGTCCCTGGGATATGGCTGCAGGGGCTTTGATTGTTCAGGAGGCAGGAGGACGGATATCAGACTTTCAGGATGAAGAATTTACTATTTTTAGCTCAGAAATTCTGGCATCAAACGGTTTGATCCACCAGAAGATGGTCGATGTGCTGACGGGAAAATAAAAGGGGTAAGAGGGGTCGCATCTCAACATTCGACATTTGATATTTGCAGTCAATACATTTCAAAGAAATGTCGAATGTTGAGATGCGACCCCAATTTCTGTAAAATACAAAAAGATAGATGAGAGACAGAAAACAGTCCAGAATTCAAGCAGGGACTAAAAGAGGGGGGAGTCTTTTTCCGTATTGCCTAATGTCGACTCTTCTCTTTTTTATCTGCCTTATCCTGCCCGGCTCTACTTTTGCGGCAGGATTTGCTTTGAGTTCGCAAGAAGATGCCGGAGCTGTAGAATTTGATTTTATACCTGAAAGGGATGAATTGACCTTTTCCCGGAGGATAACATCCGAGATAGAAAGGGAGGCCATCATCCTCAGAGATGAATCTTTGAATGACTACCTGGCTAGAATAGGGAAACAGATCATCGACCGGAACAACGTTCAAGAGCTTGTCGGGGATTGGGAATGGGATTTCAGGATTATCGATACTTCCGATGTGAATGCGTTTGGGACGTTGGGGGGACAGGTGTATCTGAGCCGCGGCCTGATTGAGGCCACAGAATCAGAGTCTGAGCTGGCTGCGATTCTCTCTTTCGAGCTCGGACATATCATAGCTCGTCATATTCATCAGCACATATATGAAAGTTTGGTCCGTCAAACAGATTTTTCTTCTGATGAAAAGCTCACAGGAGAGGAAGGATGGGAGAAGTTATCTGGAATTTTTATGTCTGAAGGAGGCGTTTTTGCTTTTTTTTCAAACCACAGACACACTTCCCCCCAGGTGGAGAAGGCTGACGAGCTTGCCCTCTTAAACAATTATAATGCTGAATTCAACCCCCAGGCCTTTTTAACACTGCTCGATCGTTTAGGGAGAAGAGAAAGAGATTTACCTCGTTGGCTGAGAAGGAATCCCTGGGATCAAATGAGAAGAAGTAAGATTTCATCTGGCTTGAGTTTGTATCCCGCGTTGACTTCTTCCTTAGCGCCCACACGATTCAGGGAATTTAAGGCTCGTCTCGGTTCGGTCAGGCGTCCTTTTTTCCGTGAAGAGGAGAGACGGACCGTTTCAGACCAGGAAATAATCCTTGACGTGACTGTTATGGGCGATAGAGCCTGGACGGATACAGAGATCGAGGTTCAAGAAGGCCAGGAAATTTCTTTCAGTGCCTTCGGGACGGTTTACCTTCAGAGAGGAAACATCAAAGCGTACTGTGGACCGGATGGATATGATCTTAGAACCAGACAACAGCCTTTTGCAGATAAGAATATCGGCGCGTTAATCGGAAAGGTGGCCACGCTCCTTTCTATCGAGATCGATGAGGGTTCGGGGAGAGAGATCCGCCATGAAATCAAAGAGAAGTTTTATATCGGGTCAGATGATAAAGTCAGGATGCCTATCAGCGGTCAGCTTTATTTAGGAATCAATGAGAATCTCGTGGCTGATAATGAAGGAGCATTCAGCGTCAGTATTATCTATTTACCGATCAGGCTGTTTCCTTCTCTGTAGATTTTTTCTTGAGGAATTTTTCCATAAACTGGATATCGTAATTACCCCTGATGAAATCCGAATTAGAGAGAATATTCAAATGGAGAGGGATGTTTGTTTTTATGCCAACGAGGATCATGCTTTCCAGAGCTGTGAGCATTTTCTTGATGGCTTCCTTACGAGAAGGGGCCTTGACGATGATTTTTGCCACTAGAGAATCATAATCAGGGGGGATTTGCCAGCTGCTGTACGCTGCAGAATCCACCCGCACTCCTGCTCCTCCCGGAAGAACCAGAAAATCTATTTTTCCGGGCGAGGGGATAAAGGTTTTTGGGTCCTCTGCGTTGATCCGGCATTCGATACTGTGGCCATTCATTTTCAAGGTGTGTGGGAATGAAATTTTTTCCCCGGTTGCGACTTTGATTTGCTCTTTGACCAGGTCAATATCGTACACCATTTCAGTGATCGGGTGTTCGACCTGGACGCGGGTGTTCGCTTCCATGAAATAGAAATTTTTTCTGTCGTCCACCAGGAATTCAAACGTTCCCAGGCTCTGATAGCCTACAAAATGAGCGGCATCTTGGACAGCCTTTATCATTCTTCTCCGGATTTTTTCGTCGATGAAAGGAGAAGGTGTTTCTTCGATGAGTTTCTGGTATTTTCTCTGAATGGAGCATTCCCTCTCTCCAAAGGCAATGACATTTCCTTTTTTATCCCCGATGATTTGGATTTCTATATGTCGGGCTCCTGGAAAGAAT
>Ga0209635_10001839_pt1 | contig 15941 bp, 13 predicted proteins | sample DeeMarSWOR230_32_FD_187463 | JGI IMG/M metagenome (GOLD analysis project Ga0209635, IMG submission 187463) | Marine sediment microbial communities from White Oak River estuary, North Carolina - WOR-2-30_32 (SPAdes) (version 2) | ecosystem: Environmental > Aquatic > Marine > Intertidal zone >... | reverse complement strand
CAAAAAGTCATTTCTTTGCCCCTCTACCATTCGTTAACTAGAAAAGAACAAGATTATATTATCAAAGAAATCAACACATTTACGAGGTGATAGAATAAACATTCTTGTTACAGGTGGTGCGGGCTTTGTTGGAAGCTGTCTTATTCCACAATTGTTAAAGGAGCAACATAAAGTAAAAGTTCTTGATAATCTAACTTATGGCTACCACAGCCTTCTTCCCATTACAGGAGATCCAAATTTTGAATTTATGTATGGTGACATTCGAAGTGTTGATGATATAAAAAAAGCTATCAAGAATGTAGATTTGATCATTCATCTTGCAGCTATTGTTGGGTATCCGGCGTGTAAATCAAAACCAAAAGTTGCACACGAAATCAATTATATTGGAACTAAGAAATTAGTAGATAATTGTAATGTGCCAATAATATTTGCATCAACTGGAAGTGGCTATGGCTCCGTAAATGATATATGTAATGAAGATACACCTTCGAATCCTCTGACAGAATATGCAATATCAAAAATAGAGGCTGAAAAAGAAATACAAAACTGTTCTGATTTCATAATATGTAGATTCTCAACAGGTTTTGGTCTTTCTTATCGGCCGAGATTAGACCTTCTAATTAACTATTTTGTTTATAGAGCAGTTAAAAATAAAGAGCTAATAGTTTATGAAAAGGATTACTGGAGATCATTCATTCATATAAAGGATATGGTAAGAAGTTTCCTTTTCGCATTAGAAAATTTCGATAAAATGAACTGTGAAATATATAACGTTGGCTCTGAAGACTTATGCTTCACAAAAGAACAGGTTGCGCTTCACATCAAGAAATACGTTGATTTTTATTTAAAATTTGCTGAATTTGGAGAAGATCCAGATAAAAGAAACTATAAAGTGTCATTCGAAAAGATAGGAAAACTTGGGTTCAGAACGATATATGATTTAGATTATGGTATCAAAGAGATGGCTAAGGCATTTCCATATATGGATCAACAAGATTGGTATTTTAATAATAAGGTATTAAAATGAATTTTCAAAAAAACTCACTGATTTTTAGAGGTATTACTGAGGATGATATAGATGAGCTGCATAGTCTTCTCGAAAGTTTATCAGAATATGCAAAAAAGGTATTTCATCCACATCCATTTGATCTCGAAACATTAAAAAATAATTGTAAATCTAAAAATGACCATTATTTTGTGATGACATTAGATAACAAGATAATAGGATATGCGATGTTAAGATTATTTGGATATGAAATCCCAAGTTTTGGATGTTGCATTCGTACTGAATTTCAAGGAAAAGGATATGGATTACTACTCACGAAATGGACGGTAGAAAAAGCAAAGAAGCTTAATTATAAAAAGGTGATTTTAAAAACTTATAAGGATAACATCCCGGCTATGAAAATTTATAAAGAAGCGGGTTTCACGATTATCGGAGAGACAGAGGATAAAAAGCAATACAAAATGGAGATTAATCTCTAAAATATTAAATAATCTATCTCTTATAAAGATAACAATGTTTTACGAAAAGCCCTTTGCATGTGATTACTGGGTTACCCACCGGTGTAATTCAAAGTGTAACTATTGTAATATATGGAGAGATACATCTTTAAAGACTGTGCCTGATGCCTCTTTGGAGGACGTAAAAACTAACTTAATTGATTTGAAAAAACTAGGGGTAAAATTTATTGATTTTACTGGAGGGGAGCCATTATTAAATAATGATCTCCCCGAAATATTGAAATCTGCGAGAGAATTAGGTTTTTTTGTTCAATTAACAAATAACGGATCGTTGTACCCACAATTTGCTGAAGAGATCAAGGATTCTGTTAGTCAACTAAGCTTTTCCTTTGATACAACTGACCCTGAGGAATATAAAATCATTCGTGGAATTGATAATTTTGCAAACGTTCTGGAAAGTATTTCGCTAGCAAAAAAATTGCAACAAAAGATATGTTTAATCTGTACAGTAACAAATGATACAATTGGCAATCTAAGTGATATTATTCAATTTGGCAAAGAAAACAAAGTTGTTGTATATGTACACCCAATTTTTTCATACTTTGGAACTGAATTATTAGATAAAAAATACATCAAACAGATAAAGAAATATTTCTGGCACTCTTATGTAAGAATTGATTTGTCAGATCTGGCCTTCTATTATCAAGGTGGTAACGACATAACTAATACCAGATGTAAAGCTGGAAAATCTGTTTTAGCAATAAGTCCAGACAACAGTTTATTTGTTCCTTGCTTCCATAAATGCATCAAGAAGGTAAGTATTGATGGTCGATTATATTCTTTATATCATTCAAGAGAATGGAAGGAGCTTTTTGACAAAGCTGGAACCTATGATTTCTGTCAAGGGTGTACAGTTCCATGCTATTTAGGTGCTTCTCCTCTTGATAAAATTGATAGATATTTTTTCCAAGAATTACTTTCCTATACAAAATTCATTGTCGAAAGATCTAGACATTAGTTACCATTAAAGGCATTTCTATAAGCTTCAATTGTTTTTTTGGCAATATCATCCCAAGTTAGATTGCGAGCGCGATTTGCAGAGTCTTTTGAAAGTTTGGTTATTAATTTGTCATCTTGAAGGATGTTCTTGAGCTTATGACTTAAATCTTCCACATCATTTGGCTTGACTATCGCTTTTTCATCATCTACATATTCTGGTAAACCACCAACATCTGATACAACTAAAGGTTTCTTAAACGTCAATGCTAAAGCACCAACACCACCATGAGTATCTAAATATGTGTATGGTAAAACCACAATATCTGCTGCTGAAAAATAGTATTCAATTTCATCTTCAGGAGCAAAACCAAGATCTACTCTAACAACATCTTTGATATTATTTTCCTTAATCAATTTTTCATATTTTTCCCAATTTTCTCCTATTGGTTGGCCAACTATCAGGAGAAAGATATCATCCATTTCCGTTAATAAATTAGTAAATGCATTTATCAATACATCTATCCCTTTGTACCTTCGAATATAACCAAAAAATAATAAGATCTTTTTATCAATCGGGAGTTTTAAATGTTTCTTTGCTTCAGATTGGGTTAAGTCTCTTTTTTTAATAAGATCAAAGACACCATGCGTAATGACTGAGATCTTATTTTCATCTATATTGTAAAAATCGATAAGACTATCTTTATTCCTGTTGTTATGCACAATAAACTTATTTGCAAATGGAAAAACAAGTTTATTAGCAATATTGTCAAATAAAAGCAGGAATTTTCCTCGTTCATGAGGTAGAATGTTATGAACACTAATGACAATCTTTATGTTTTTTAGTTTAGCCAATAGCAATACTGGAAAAATTACAATAAATAAAGAGGAAATCCACCATTGTAAGTGTAATACATCTCCTTTGAGTTCAATTCCAGCTTTGAGACCTGATAAAGGATTATACCAACTCAATTTGTTATGAATATTTAGCGATTGTAATGTATCGTTATAATATGTCTCATCAATTTTCGATTCCCTTTTGAAATCTTGAGATTTGTGACTGAACTCTTTAAATCCAAGAAACTCTAAATCAATTTGTTTCGAAAGAGCATATGATAAATGTAAACAATATGGGCTCAATCCAATAATTGGAGGCAGTGTTCCAAGGAAGATTACTTTCACGATTTACCTCCCTTAAACGTAATATTGTTTTTTTTAAAAAGGTAGACAACACGCCCCCTGTCTTCAAAAGAATTGGATTCTGAAAATCCGGAATTTCTAGCGATTTTTCTCCATTCGTTTCTTGTTTTCAATTTTCTGTAACCGAGAGGATTATAGATCAGGAAACCTCTCATTCCTTTCACCATTTCAAAAAGCATAAATGTTCCATTGGATTTTAAAACTCGTTTAATTTCTGTTAACGCTGGAATAATTTGATTTTCCTTAAGATGATTGAAAACACCTGCACATGTAACATAATCGAAAGTATCATTTTCGAATGGTATAGCAAGAACGTTTCCAGATAAGAATTCAACTCTTTCAATAACGCCTTCTACAGCTGCATTTTCATTGGCTATTTGCAACACATTTTTCGTGTCTATTCCTGTGACCTTGCCATCTTTTATATTCTTAGCAAGAAGGATACTAATTCTTCCCCGCCCAGATCCAACATCCAAAATTTGTTCATTTCCTTTTAGATCAAGTTCAGCAACAATTCTCTCCAATATATCTTTGTTCTGTTTACTATCTTTAAGAAGGGAATACATACCTAGAAAATTAGAGGCAAGTAAATAAAATCCAAAGATAACCACGAGAATTCCAAAAATCTGCATTATGACAATTTCTAATATATAACCTGTTGATAAGATTATAATTCCAAGGATAATTACAGCTGAAAATGTGGACAATATTGTTCGTAACTCATAATATTCATATTTTGCCTTACTATTCATTTTTCATCAACTAATTCTCGGAGATTAGATTTCTTTTTTTACAACATAATCTCCAAGTACAAGAATATCTAATCCAGTTCCATAAAATGTACGTAGTGCATCTGCAGGACTACATACAATTGGCTCACCATGATCATTGAAACTGGTGTTTAAGATAGCTGGCACTCCAGTAATTTTTCGAAATTCATTGATAAGGTCATGATATCGAGGATTATTTGATTTAGTGACGACATGTGGACGTGTAGTTTTATCTGCAGGATGCAATGTTGCTTCAATGTTTTTATGATATTTTTCATTTACATCAAATGTTTTAATCATAAAAGGAGCTTCGCTGTAATCTTCAATGTATTCGTCGACATATTCTTCGAGGATGCTAGGAGCATAAGGTCGCCATTTTTCTCGGTGTTTAACGATCTCATTTAAGTTATCCTTTAAATTGTTGTCTCTTGGATCAGCTAAAATACTTCTATTACCTAGTGCTCTTGGACCCATTTCTACTTTACCTTGAAACCATCCCACAAGCTTGCCATTAGCTAATGCTTGGGCAATATCTTTTAATTGTTTAATTTTTGAAAATTTGATTTTTCGCTCTTGCAAGATATTTTTAATTGATGTGTTATCATATTCTGGACCAAAATAACTATGTGTCATTGTGAATCTCACATTAAATCCTGCTTTTTTGCTAGCTTCTAAAACAGCACCTATTGCTAATCCAGCATCACTTGCTACTGGTTGAATAAATAGATTTTTTACTTCAGGTAATTCCATGATTTTTTTGTTCATTTTGCAATTTAATGCAACACCGCCAGTTAAACAAACATTATTACTTCCAGCAATATTTATCGCCTGTCTTACTAGATTTTCTCCTATCTTTTCAAGATAATATTGAACTGCATAAGCAAGATCCTTGTGTTCTTTTGTAAAGTTTTCATCTGGTAATCTTCTCTTAATTCCAAATAACTCTTCAATTCTTCTAACCCCAACCGACGTTCCAAAGCTCATTGGTATAGAAATCTCACTTACATCATAGCCATCAGGACTTGTTTTGATAAAATCATCAAATATATTGAAAAATTCTTTGTTTTTTTCTCCATATGGTGCGAGTCCCATTACCTTGTATTCTCCATTACAAAAACGATATCCTAAGAAAACAGTAAATGCACCATAAAAATATCCTAAACTATTGTCAACCTTACATTCAATCTCTCTTTCTAAATTTTGGCCACTCCAGCTCCAAATTACTGTTGAATCAAAATCACCAAGTCCATCTGTAGTAATTATAGAAGCATTATCGAAACCAGAAGGATAAAAACAACTAGCAGCATGACATAAGTGATGACTCATAAATTCCATCTCTGGAAATTTATTTCCTTTAAAATGATTCTTTAAATACAATGATATCCTTTGCATCGATTTCTTTTTATCAACAATATAGTACGATATAGGATTGAGGGTCGCGCTTTCTTCTTTAAATTTCTTTTTCAATTCCAATTTATAATTCAATCTTCCTAGATTTTTAAATCTTGAAATATCTTTTTTTAAGAGATCTGGGTCATTAGGAATTATTATTCTATCAATATCTGAAAAGCCAATTCCTGCTTGCTCCAGACAAAATTTGATACTTCGTACAGGAAAAACATCAACTGCGTGTTTTATACGTACGAGCCGTTCTTCTTCAACTCCAGCTATAATTTTTCCATTTTTTGCTAATACAGCACTCGGGTCATGTACATCAGGAATAGTTGATGTCCCAGCTGGTTTGAAACTTAAAATATAAGTATCTTTTTTCATACTTCAAGCTCATTCTATAATTAGTGTATTTCTTTTCCAAGTTTCTGTTTAAACACTTCTTTATTTACGCAATTCGGAGGAATTTCTCCTTTTAGTCCTGCTATCATATTTTCTGCTGCCATAATGGCCATTTTTGTTCTAGTTTCATAAGTTGCTGAAGCAGAATGTGGTTGAAGGATTACGTTATCTAATTTACTAAGTTCCTCACTAATTCTTGGCTCATGCTCATATACATCAAGACCTACTCCAAAAATCCATTTCTCTTTTAATGCCTTTACAAGTGCCTGTTCATCGACAACTGATCCACGAGATGTATTTATTAGAACTGATGTTTTTTCCATCATTTTGAGTTCTTTTTCGCTAATCATATGGTATGTTGAGTCATTTAAAGGAACATGGAGAGAGATGAAGTCGGATTTTTTTAAAAGATCTAGAAATTCTACTTTTTGTGCTCCTAATTCTCGATCTAATATTTCATTATGTCTACTATTATAGTAGAGAACTTTCATATTGAACCCTTTGCTTTTGAGTGCAACAGCAGTTCCTATTCTTCCAGCTCCAATGATACCTAATGTTTTGTTTGTAATATCTTGTCCTAGCATAAGCATAGGGGCCCATCCCTTGAATTTCCCATTTCTAGTGTAAGTATCGCCTTCAACAATACGTCGAGCAACAGATAATAATAATGCCCAGGTCATTTCTGCTGTTGTTTCAGTTAATACCTTGGGAGTATTACTAACTGGAATTCCTCTTTCAGTTGCAGCCTTAATATCTACATTGTCGTAGCCAACTGCGTAGTTAGCTATCGTCTTTAGCCTCGGTTCAGAGTATATAACTTCTTTGTCAATTTGATCTGTCAAAAGACATAAAAGACCATCTTTTCCTTTTAATCCTTTAGTAATTTCATCTTTACTTAGAGGTCGATCATATGGGTTAATGTCTAATTTATATTCTTTTCTAAGCAAATCTAAACCAGGATCTGGGATTTTTCTTGTTACAAATATTTTCATGAATATCCCTCAGATGTATTCATTCAAATAATTAAAAGATTATAAAGATGTTTCTAAGTTACAAATCAGATGGAATTTGAGAGGATATATTCTCAAATAAAGCTTATTATGAAGGTTTTAACTCTCCAAAAAACATACTCGGAGGCTTTTTACTGAAGGAACCATCCCTATCATAGTAGTCAAGCTGTGTCCACATATCTTTAAAGTTTTCAGTTACAGTATAGAGTTTATACTTCTTTAGAAATTTAACAATTTCTTTTTTATTTTTAAGTGAATAACCTTTTACATCAATAGTAGGAACATTTATCATTCCATTTTTTGCCAATTTATTAAGGTGATATGAGAGTCGGGGAGCAGACATATCAAGGTGTTCCTGGATTTCTTTATATTTTGCATTGGGATTTTTTAAAAGAAATAATACTATCTTTAGTGGAATTTCTTGTCTTAAAAGTGCAATAATCTTTTTTTCTTTGTCTATAACCTCACTTTCTTCTGTGTAATATCGTTTATAATAGCCACCTTCCTTAACAGCGATAATCCTATTATTTTTCTCCAAATGATTCAGGTGGTATTCTGCCAAGGAGGTTCTCATATTCAGCATTTCTGCGATTTTGCTGAGATGTAAGCCAGGATTTTTTGAAATAATATCGTAGATTTTTTCTCTAATGTCCGCTACTCTCGTATCTTGGATTCCTACTTTCTTCTGTTCTACGTAATATCTTTCAAAGTCTGTCTCCTTTACAACAGTAAGTATCTTGTCTTTCTCCATAAGTAATAAGTAGTATTCAACTAATGATATTTTCATGTCCAGTAATTCTGCAATTTTACTAAGATACAATCCAGGATTTTTTACAATAAGATCATAGATTTTTTTCTGAACTTTTGGATCTGGAAGGTTATTCATGAGTCTATCTCTTGAGTGTTGCTAAAAACAAAAGAATTAATATTATTAAATCAAACAAACCCGTGTAAGGCATAGAATTTAGTACTGCGAGTTCGTCTGTAAATAAACCAACGCTTATTAGAACGCCTTTTATTAGAAACACAAGAAAAACAAGGCTTACAAACAAGAGTTTAAGATTTTTATACTTCCTGTAGCTCGCAAGTGAGACTGCCAAAAGCCCCACTGAAAATATAGTTACAAATGCGCTAATAACAATATCTTGAATCTCCATCTTACCACCTCAAAACTAAAATATAAATATAGGATATAATTGTTACTACCTCTTTTTCCTTCTATAATAGACAGGAGGATGCGGGCCTTTAAAGGCAGGAAGCACAAACAAAATCAATGCAATAGCAGAGATTACAGCATATATTGCCATTGCAGTTGGTCCAGTTAAAAATTCTATGAACTGATAAATTGTTATAGTATGTTCACTGAACTCATCAGCATAAACAACCACCCAAGTATTTCCTTGACCATCAAGAGTATAATAATATCTTGAATTTTCGCCATCGGCCCAAACATCAAGTTTAGGAACCTGTTTGATTTCTTTACCATCAATTTTGACAATTATGCTCTTATCTGCAAGTACTCCCTTGCCAAATTGAAATGCTATAGTAGCTCCATCCTCTCTCTCGCTCCTAACATTAACTGAAAATTTATTATATTCATCTGTTTGTTCAAGTTTAGGTTCTAGCAATACAGTTTCGTCATCAAATGTATAAGATTGTATCTTCTCTGAAATCTCCATCTTTCCTTGTATGTTTCCTTCTCGAATCGCTATATCAATCGATTCCAGAGTTTCATCAATGGGAACTTCTGATTTATTTAATACAAAGTTTACCTCAATTGCATGATATTCCTCTACTGTTACATCACTTTTGATGCGTGTTTCATATCCCAATTTGCTTGCTTCCACTATGTATGTACCTGGTGGAACAGATATGACATATCTACCATTTTCATCGCTAAAGTTACATGTACTGATGTTTTCATTAGTGAGTCTGGAACAGACACTAACATTTTCTAGTAAAGACCCGAAATTGTCAGATACTATGCCATAGATCCAGCCTTGAGGTAAAGTCTCTTCCTTATTTAGCATCTTGATCAATGCCGTATCGGATTGATATCCTTTCTTGGTAGCAGTGATTTTATAGTCGGTATCTAGATACACCTCTGGAGCAGTAAAAATAACCTGTCCATTAGCATCAGTTTGTATTGTTTCTTCGTTAAAGGTAACATCTGCTCCGGTAACCGCATCATCTGTATCCTCTTGTTTAACGGTAACAGTAAATAAATCGCCTTCGACAACTGTGGAGCTTGCAATAATAACCAACTGCCTGTCTTTAATTGTGATAGTTGCTGTTGTATATATGTATCCAACTTTATCTGCTTTAATAAAATAATTAGTATCAGCGTCTACGAAAGGGACCGTAAAAGATATTTTACCTTCCGTGTCTGTAGAACTAGTATTCTCATTAAATGTTACTTCAACGTCTCCGATAGGGGCATCATTAGCAGTAATGATAACTTGGAAACTGGTATTTTCTATGACAGAAGATGGGGAACTAATAAATAATTTTGGTGATATAGGAGCACTCAAATTAAACTCAATCTCGGTCACCCCAGGTAAACGTGGCTCAATGTTGTTTTCAGTCAGGTTGAGACAATATGTGGTGCCGTTGTGATCAATACAACTCCAAGCCGATACAATATTTCCAGACTTGTACGAACATTCCGGGACAGTATTACCGATTTTACTAGCAACCAGATCACTATCATCATTAGTGATCTCGCCATCGGTATCTATGTCCATCCAGAAGTTAGTGTCGTCGAGCGGCCACATGATTTTGCCTTTCACCGTAGACCTGTCACCGCCGGTTACCTGACCACTGAAATCCACATCGCCCACTAACGTCCGTACTTGAAAGCTACCGTCAATGTCGCCGCTTAGCAAGATCGTACAACAGTCCTGATCCGGAAGTGCTGGATCAAAATATACTCGTATCGTGTCGCCGTCCACAATTTGAACAGTCACATTAGCGGTAACATTGTAGGTCGTGTTAACCTGGCATGATACCGAAGCATATACCAAAGTTCCAGGCATAATATCTGGTTCCTCTGCAGTTACTTGGATGCCAAACACAACACTGATAAATAACAGTATAAAAACAAAAATACTCTTGAGTTTTTTATTCATACTCCTCATCCACCGCTACATATATTCTAGTAAACTGCAGTTTTTATATCAATTTTTTTGTTGGTTTTTTACTATACTATCATCGGCAATGCAGTCTACAAACTAAAATTTGTGTGTTCATCTTATTAATACTTTATTAGAAGAGTTTTGAGTTTTTGGAAGAGTTTTTAATAAAAATGAATTTACAAATCTATTTCTACCTGTAAAAAAATTATCATTAAATAGAGAGATAGTGTTCTGAATTGAGTTCATTTGCATCTCCCTTTATAGATACTCCGGCACTGTGTTACCGATCCTTGCTTTTACTGTGGATCTGTCGCCACCAGTAATAGCACCATCATGGTTTATGTCCATCCAGAAGTTGAGGCTGGTAAGCGGGCTAAGGATCTGCCCCTTTACTGTTGATCTGTCACCACCGGTTACATGGCCGTCGAAGTTGACGTCGCCGATCAGCATTCGTACCGGATAGCTATCTTCAACGTCGCAAGTAAACCGTATTATGCTACACTCCTGATCAGGTAACGCTGGGTCAAACAAGACCCGTATCGTGTCATCATCAACGTATGAAACTGTTCCATCTTGGCCATCGACTGAGGCAAATACTTCAGAAACCGATCCGCTCAGATCGAACTCAATCGTAGTTACGTCATTCATCCGTGGTTCGATATGGTTGTTTTCGTCTAGGTTGAGACGCCACTCGGTGCCACCGTGATCCATACAGCTGCAAGCCGATACAATGGTCAATGATGGTGTGATCCAGCCATCTGGATTCATGAACGGATAGTTATCCTGATTATTACCACCAGAAATATTGTAGGGCGTGTCACCAATGCCGTCTCCATCTTCATCAGTACCGTTGTAGTCATCCCAGTAGTTGCCATCCCAGAAATTAGCGCTACGATCGTATGCATTTTCAATATTTCCTATAAAATTATTATGATAAAAAAGATTATCAAATGCCGCTTTTGAATATACACCTCTTTGATTGTTTATGATAGTGTTTTCAAAAAATCTATTATCCTCTGCGTCTTCTAATATACTTATACCATTATTGTTGTTCGCAATAGTGTTTCTTGTTATGATGCAATTGTGAACATAATCTATTAGTTCAATACCACTCTCACTGTGGTTTGTAATAACATTATCTGAAATAGAGATGTTGTCAACCCATACTTCAACAATGATGCCAAGTTCATGATTTGCAATGGTATTATCCAAAATCCTGCTGCCATCGCACATTTGATATACTACAACGCCAACATGATTGTTATTTCTTATAATATTTTCAGAAACAATAGTATTATAGCATTGGATATAAAGATAAATACCAAGGACTCTGTTATTTACAATAGTGTTTCGAGTAATAATGTTGTTATTGCTTGCCCAATTCCCGCTTATCTCAAGGGCACAGTTGTTTTTAGTAATATTGTTATCTGAAATTGTGTTGCCATTACACCCCTGTAGCAAATGAATGCCATGGTGGCTATTGTTGACAATAGTGTTATTGTAAATGACATTGTTGGATGAAAACTGTAAAAAAATACCTGTGATACTTGGTGTGTTTGTTACAATGTTGTTAGAGATAACGTTGTAATCTGAATAATCATGGATATGAATGCCGTGATATGGATTATCTCTAATTATGTTTCCATGAATGTGATTATTATCTGAAAGAACATAGACACCTGAATCTGCAAAAACATATAATCCTACACCTGGACCTCCACCCCAATCGATCTCATAATCGCTGCCAGCATTTTGAATAGTAAATCCTCCTATAGTAACATTGTCAGCAGAGATGTTAACAACGTTACCACTTCCATTGCCATCAATAATTGTATTTTCTTTATCTTCACCAATCAGATTAATCGTTTTATTTACTACAATGTTTTCTAAATATGTACCATTGAAAACAAACACAGTATCACCGACACTTGCTGCATTGATACCATTTTGAACGTATTGATAGGGATATTCAGGTGTACCATCCCAAGGACCATCGTTATTATCATCATCGACATAAACAATTGATTCTAGGTAATTATTAGGATCTGTACCACAATTTACTTCTTCATAGTCGGCAGCTCCATCGTTATCAGTATCGCTATCAAATGGGTTTGTAATATAGATAAATAATTCATCAAAATCATTTAAACAATCATCATCTCTATCATATAATTGTAATGTAGCATTATCTTCCAAATTCAAAATAACAAAAGAATATTGATTTGGATAAGTTCTTATTCGTGGGCCATTTCCAAGAGAAAGGACAGAAAAATTATAAATATAATCACCTTCAAAAACAGCAATTTCAGGATTGGTATATTGCATCGCCTGAACAAGCCTATAGTTATCAACGAGAGTAATGCATTCACTTGTATTGATTGTTATTGATTCATTCATAGGCCCACCATGGGCTCCTGAGGTAGTATATCCAAGATCAAAAATTTCACCTTCAAAAGGATTCTCAGGTGTTTTTTGCCAAAGACGGTAATAAATATTGAAAATTCTATTGGTACCAGAATACGTACCCTCCTCACTAAAATGGAATACAACCCACGCTCCACAGAAGGTAACCTCGTTTTCTAGTGGTGCGTCTCTTAGTAAAGAACCCGCATCTGTCATATTTTCTAAATCATCATCCCTCAGATAATAAAGACCGCTAACATTTGTTTGAATAATTGGCTCTCTAAAATAGACTTCAGGAAAACTGAAACCTCGGTCAATATTTGATGTATTCTCATCTAAAATAGGATCTGATTCAACAGGATTCGCCCCATTAACATTTAATCTGTTATTCCCACTTATGGATGGTAAAAAACAAGCCCCGACAGATATTGCTATTACAATTAATGGAACTCCTTTTTTCAATTTTTATCACATTCTCTTTCCTTATTTTTACTTCTATTTTGAATCTGTTATTACCAAAGGTCCAATTATCCTAGCATTTGTTGTTGTTTCTTCATTACCCACTGTAACTGTTATTGTTGGCATATCAGTTAATAATCCAAATCCAACACCCAGCACCAACATGACAATTTCTTCAGACTCACCAGCAGTAAGAGTTTCTATTGTACCTGATGATTCCCTTGGAATTATTATGAAACCACCGTCAATTGTGATACTCCACTCTTCATCAGAAGCAGTTGTTGTCTCTCCAATATTTTCAATAACTGCAGTGATGCCAAGTCCCCCACGAATTTCCTTAATCTCAAGATCTACGATTGTGACCTCTAGCGGCTCAGATTCATTTTCAGCATCGTAAATATCTTTTACTTTGACTTTTACCTCAAAGTATCCGTCTTCATCCCATGTTTTGCTTGCGTTGGGTGTAGATATCCATCCGGTGTTCGTTCCATCTCCCCAGTCAAATAAATAAAATACATCATCCCCATCTGGGTCAGTAACAGGATCTACAGAATATGTATATTCCACTCCAACATATCCATAGGTAGGACCTTCTGGTTGATCAGGTGCCTCTGGAGGATGATTCGTTCCAAAACAATAAAGTGTCCCATTTTGTCCTGTAGGAGCAGCTGTACCAACAAATAACTTATTAAAAGCAATAACTGGAGAACCAAATAAAATATCATCTACATTATACTCCCAAATTACATCAGTTGTACCATCACCATTTCCATATGCATCCAAACAGTAAATCATATCGAAAAGTGAGCTGACATGCACCTTACCATCGGCAACAGAGGGAGTATGAATTTGTAAAGAGCTTGGTCCTGGCTTTATGTTCCATATAAGCGTTCCATCAGTAGCATTGACACAGTACACTCTCCCTGAAGATGATCCTATGTAAAGGTTGCCGTAGCCGACAGCTATATGTCCAATTACCGTGCTATTGCTCCATATCTCAATTCCAGTATCAGCATTTAAACAATAGAGTTTATCTGAACTTGCATAGACCCTGTCTTCATAAACAATAATTGATTCTCCAAACGTTGATCCAATAGGTCTGCCTGTTGTATAATTCCAAAGCTTAGTTCCATTCTCAGCATAAAAGCAGTAAACATCCTGATCATTCGATCCAACGTAAACTTTGCCATCATATACAGCTGGAGAACTCTGCACCTGGCCACCGGTTGTATAGTTCCATATCTCAGTTCCATCTTCAGCATCTAAACAGTAAATCTTGTAATCATTCGATCCAATGTACACTTTTCCATCAGCAACTGCGGGAGAAGAGCAAACAAAGTTTTGGAAACTGAAATTCCAGAGTTCATCTGTAGTTCCATCCCCATTGCCTTCAGCATCAAGACAATAAAGTCTCCAGGCATAGTTAACAAAATAGACCTTTTCATCATAGACTGCTGGTGAGCTAGTGTCTGCAATTTCCTCAAATTCCCATATTTTAAATCCAGAGATGTCATAGCAGAGAAACTTAGCAGCCTGGGGCGGACCATTCGTACCAACATAGATTCGTTCGTCAACAACAGCTGGTGAATGTTTTACCCTTTGACCTAGTTCTTGTTCCCACAGTGTGTCGTTTGTATCTGGTGCATCTGATGTTGAAAAACTAGTTCTTTGAGAATCGTGGCCTTTCATAGCCCAAGGATCGTCGTTTGCGCCAATAGTAAAACCTTCAAAATAATCTTCGCTAATATTCGTTGTCACTGCTACGGATGAAACAGTAGCGAACAGCAGTATACTTATTACCAAAATTACAAATTTCTTATTCATATTATTTCCCCCATTTTTAATTTTTATATTTTTTGTTATTTTTATACTTGGTTAAATATCCAAATGTTGATATACTTTATTGGAAGAGTTTTTAGTTTTTGGAAGAGTTTTTAATAAAAATGATTGAGATTAATTCAAAAAAAGAAAAAAAGGGGATGTTATTCGTATAATATGATCACAAAGCCAAATAGATAGAGGGCGTCTACACTTTTCTCTACATATACTGTATTATCACCACCATTTTCATAAACCGTTACTGTAAACGTGCAATAATTGATAGCTGGTATTGCATGAAATATATTAAAAAAAAACGGAACCCAAAGCGGTCTCCATTTATAAGATAAAGATTCGCCAGGTGGTAACGGCTCACTCATTCCTGGGCTTCCTGATCTGCTATGATTTAAGAATTTTGTTCTCATTTCATGCCATATAATGTCAAAAAGAGATTCATTACCAATATTTGTAATTTTAACTTGGATTCCAAATCCACCGGTTATTTGAACATCAACTTTTGGATCTGCTATAACAGTTGTAGCGAATAAAGGTATAAACAACAGCATACCTATTATCATACCTACTATTTTCTTCTTCATATTATTTTTCCCCTTTTCGGATATTAATATTTTATAGAATGATTCTTTATTGTTTTTTAAGCAAATCATACTATGAATCACATTTTTACCAATCTTGATTTCTCTTTCATCTTTCGTTTTATCAGACAATTAATTTATCTAACGCCTAATACAAATGGTCCAAATACAAATCCTGTACCAGTCCACGTCTCTGCATATGTTGCCTCTATAGTTATATTGATGCGCCCAAAACCAAATATGAACTGAAAGACTGGATCTGTTTCTACCGTTTCAGTCTCTCCAGTATCAAGCGTTGCA
>Ga0209635_10001836_pt1 | contig 15957 bp, 12 predicted proteins | sample DeeMarSWOR230_32_FD_187463 | JGI IMG/M metagenome (GOLD analysis project Ga0209635, IMG submission 187463) | Marine sediment microbial communities from White Oak River estuary, North Carolina - WOR-2-30_32 (SPAdes) (version 2) | ecosystem: Environmental > Aquatic > Marine > Intertidal zone >... | reverse complement strand
GCTAGCAGGTCTACCCAGTAGTTCGTCAGGTAATCCCTCGCGGAAAGCGGAACATGGAAGTAATCCACCAACTCGGCTATGCGCTCGAAGTCTATGCCGAAGCGTTCTTTGGCAAGCACTGGGTCAGGAAACATCTCCACCACGAAAGTGCCTTTAACCAGACTCTTCGCTTCCTTCAGGAAATTTGTTATTTCCTGCGCTCGCCACTCCGTCCAATTCAGCCCGCTCTGCCGCCACAGTTCCACGCATCTGGGGCAAACGCAGAATTCTTCCTCTGGAAAATGGTAAAGGTTCAACGTAACACCTTCAATGTTTTCTCTGCCCAGACCTTCAACATAATCCAAAACTTTTGCACGATACTCTGGGTTCGTAGGGCAAACAAAATCGAACGGTACATTTATTTTCCTGTTCTTCCTCAACGCTGGACCATTCTTTGAAACCGCCACTATACTCGGGTCTTCTCTAATGGCTTTGGCGTCGCAGAAACACGTAACGTCATTCTGCATTTCCCTTGCCGCTGGACAAACTGACCCGTCTGCCCGTTTCGAATAGTACACATGCAAGTCGAAGCCTTCGACTTTTTCCGCAGTGTACGTGACCAGCCCCACTTTCATGTCTGCCCACTCAGCGCGCAACAGATATATTCAAGCGACTTATTTAATTGTTGACTCACCATGGAAAAGCACAAGCCGATCATTCTAATTGACTATGCCAAATGCCCTCCTTGTTCCGGGCTTATCTGTGTTGGTGTTTGTCCATTTGGCGTCTTGGAGGCAGGCACAGATGGCAAGCCTCAAATCGTTGATGTGGTATCTTGCACTCGATGTGGTGTTTGCGCAAACTTGTGCCCTGCAAAAGCGATCATTATAAATCAAGATAAATCTAAAAAAGACAAATAACAGGTGGATGAGTTTACGAAGCAAATTGACCTTTTAGGCAATTGTGGAAAGCTGGTTTTAAAAGATAACGTGTTAGCTGTACTCTCCGACATTGATCTGAGCACAGTCAGCTCAGCCATTTACAATGGCGGCTTCAAAAAAGTCAAAGCCATACTCAACGTGCAAGCTCCCGAGGAATTAAGCGACCGACAACTACACGCAAACCCTCAAAAATTCATAATTGACTCCGCAAAAAAACTCGGGCTCTCAGAAAATTTCGTCGGGATGGTCACCGCTGCCGCAGTCGAAAAGTTCGCGTTAGCTTCAAAGAAAGACGGTGACCTCGCCGTAAGCGTCATCGCTACCGCAGTTGACCCCGAAGGCAACACATGTTCTCATGCTGAATCCGCAGGCGAAATCATAGAGGTTCAGGAAATGGAGGGAACAATAAACATCATGGTAGTCATAGATGGAAACCCGATTGAAAGCTGCCTAGTCAGCACTGTAATCACCGCCACCGAAGCAAAAACAGCAGCACTAAAGGAACTGGACATCAGAAGCAGATACTCTGGCGACGTAGCAACAGGAACAATAACAGACGCTATAATTGTGGCGAAAACAAACCGAGGCGCACCAATAGTTTACGGAGGTCCAGCCTCAAAACTGGGTCAACTAGTTGGCTACTGCACGAGAAAAGCCGTGAAAGAAGCCGTAATGAAGGCCAACGAATACCTATGATAAACAGGGTGAAAAGCGCCTTTTCTAAGGAGAAAACTGAAAACCTTAAATAACCTGCAAATTATTCCGTGTACAAAGTCATGATCTAATGGTGAGAACCTTGAAATTTGCAACCTTTCTATATCAACCTGAACCCGCTGAAGGCGTTGACATAAACTTCTACCGCATCAAACCAGAATCCGGAACCGTGGGAAAGCCCAATCCTAAAATGTACACTAACATAGCTGTTTTCGGAGACAACACAATGGCGCAGAAGCATCCCGAGTGGATCTCGGTTTCAAAGGATGGCCCAGCATTTCGCAGGTTGACAGCTCCGAAAGTTAACGGAGTTAATCCGGGAAACAAGAAATACAACCTAAGATGGGATGTCCTGTGCATGACAAACCCTGAAGTCAGGGAGTACAATCTCAATTTAATAGAGGAATGCGCCCGTGTAACGCCGGGAATAAGCATAAGCAGCCAGCACTTCGCCGATCACGGCTTCTGCGTGTGTCCACGATGTGTTGAGCTCTGGCGCCAAAGTGGACTAAACTGGTATGACTGGCGAGCCCAGACAGTAACCGGCTTCTTAAAGGAAGTGAAAAAGATTGTGGCAAACAAACCTCTGTTCGTAAACTTGCTGCCTGATCCAGTGCTTAATAGAGAACGGTTTGGTTATGACTTCGATGCTTTAGCAGAGTACGCTGATACTTTTGTGGTTCCGATGTTTTCAAAGGCGTATCCTACTCCTTGGTACTGGGAGATGTTGGCAAGGGCGTTCAAAAGCAAATTGAAGAAACCTGTTTTCGCGAACCTTTATGTCCGCGGACCAAATGATGACCCAAACCAAGTTCCCTCGGTTAAAGAACTGTTAACCGTTGCAGTGCGCATAGCACGAACAGGTGTTGATGGAATAATCTTCCTTGCGGAGAACGCGCAGAGAATTCGTGACTTCCAGAAAGCAGCGGTGCAAAGTACCGATGTGTTGGCAGAGCTAGATGGTTACGGTGGAGACGCTGTCCTTGACCTAGTAAACAGGTGGAAATCGCTATTCTAAGCTCAGTTCTCCATTTTCACTTTAGTATTTGAAGCGCCAACACGCGCGATATATTCACTGTCAGAACTTCAGCTGGTTACCTGCTCTGTGCTCGGCACCTGAAGTTGTCGTAGCTTCCTTTTTCTTACAAACGCAAGGAAAGCCAAAACCACAACTATGCTGCTAAGCGAAATTATGATCGAAGGCGTTGTTATCCCTATGGGTGATAGTCCTAAGAACAGACCTGCCACTCCAACTATGCTGAAACTTAGCGCTACTGACAACACGGCTTTTTCAACTAAGTCAAGTTTTCCCTCTTGGAACAAAAGGCTGACAAGACAGTAGCCGGGTACAACTGCGACGAAAATAAATCCGAACACGCCCGTAAAAACGGAAAATGGAGAATCGCTGGGGATAAAATAAGCAAATAGTGCTGTTAAAACCGTGTACAGAACAATTATTCCGAACCAGCTAGTGGGTTTCACCTTTTTAATCCTTCGAGCTATCTCAAGTAAAATTTTCAAAAAATAAAGGGTGGATGTTTAGAGGAAGATTTTGTAGATTGGGTGCTGCTCGTGTAACGGCCTGATGCCTAGATCACCCATTGCAGATGCAATGTATGTGTCGACTATTGCTACTGCGGGGAAGACATAGTCTGACTGTTCAGCTGGCCCGAACATTAGCCAGTTGGCGCCCAATGTCTGCATTATAGCGTTGGTGGCGGTTCTAGTTCCTTTCCTGAATTCTTTAGGAACTTTTGCTTTGACCCATCCCATTGTGGTGACAACGTTTCCAGTTCCCACTCCTGTGGGGTGACCGTACTTTTCTTTTATTTTAGGTATTGCTCTAACTGCTGTGCCCATATCTGGCTCGAATGCTGGAATACCTGTATCTATTAATGGTTTTGTGATTCCACCTTCCTTGGCCAAGGCTAATGCTTCTTCCAAAACTTGCATTTTCCCTTCCAAACTATTGTCCTTCGGGTTGTCGGCTAGAACTATAGATGCTGTAATTCCGCATTCTTTGACCTTCTCCGCTTCAACTTTGGAAACGCCCTTATAGAAAGAATTGTATATACACCTGTCTTCAAGCCCTGCGTTCTTGACAAGTTCTGCGCTTTGCATTCGGGTTCTCGGACTCATTGCGTCCAATAGGAATGGAGCTTCAGTGTGTTCAGCAACGAAATTCACATACTTTCCGAAAGCTACTGCTGTTGTTCCTACAATATCCAAAACGAATGGGACACCAGTTACGTCGCTCAAAATTTCCATATTATTGATGATGTCTTCAGCTTGTTTAGCGTCAAATATTCCTTGGTTTGCGTCTGTCACCATCTTCTGGCCTAACCAAAAGATCGAACCTATCAATACTGTTGGCAATTCTCCAGGCTGACCGCCTATTTGTATCCTTCCTATTTCGTAGATTTTTTGTTCAGTGTTGAATTTGAACATGTTGCCTCATCTGAGTTGTGAATTTACTTCTTTTCAGCCATTGCTTTCTTGGCGATTTCCACGCCTTCTTCTTTGTTCTTGCCGAAAATTGCTCCGATTGCTTCAGCGTCTTCCTTTTTCACTGCAGCGCCGCCCATGATAATTATCATTTTCTCCTTAAGTCCCGCTGCCTTCAACGCCTCATCTAGTTTTGCGAGGTTGTTCTTTGCAGGTACCGTGTTAACTGAAAGCGCTAATATGTCCGCATTGGCCTCTTTCGCTTTGTCCACGAAAACTTGTGGTGCAACGCTTTTGCCTGCGTCAACAGTCTTGAATCCAGCTCTCTTTAGAGCCCTTCTGACAGCCTCTTTAGCTGTGTCGTGCATGTCAGGTTCGATGTTGCCTATAACAACTGTGCCTAGTGGGTTCTCTGGTTCTGGAGGCTCTTTTTCCATCATAGATTTAAGCCATGACATTTTAACACCTACTTTCCTTAGGTTTTTATACCCTCGCTTTTATATTCGAATTCCATATTTAAACTTTAACTCTGTCACTCCACTAATCATTCAAGAAGCAAAAATGAACGCTCGGGAAGACAAAAATGTTCAAAACACCTAACAAGTATCTCTTGCTGCTCATTGTTTTGGCATTTGCCTTCGCATATCGGATGTTGCTGATGCACTGGGAAACTTACCCAGCAGGAGCTGACATTGGACTGCACGAAAGCATTATCCACTCGATCACGTTATCTGGCAACACCAATTTCCTTTGGAACAATTACCAGATGGGTGGTGGTCTCTCTCTAACTTTCCCAGGATACCACATTTTCGTTTCGTATGTAATTTTAATAACTGGAATGCCTGATTACTTGGCTCATTCTTTAGTTGTTTCGTTTTTTTCTTCGTTTATTGTTTTATGCGCGTATTTAATAACGCGCACTGTGTGGAGAGAATCAGCTGCCTTAATAGTTGCGTTTTTAGTGGCGATTTCGCGGTTTGATGTAGAAATGCTGTTGTGGGGTGGCTACCCCAACGCGATCACGTTGCTGCTGATTCCCCTGACTTTTTATTTATACCTGCAAAGAGAACGATTCTCTTTGTTTCCTTTTCTTGCCACGACCACCATTTTGTCTGGAGCCATATTCTTGACCCATTCCTTGAGCGCAGTTATGTTCGTGGGAATAACGTTTGCCACCGTGATTTTTGCATCGATTTTTTCCAAAAAAGTTGGCGTATCAAAAAAGCATCTTCTCATTTGGCTTTTGCCAATTTTTCTCGGAGCAATCCTTGTTTCTCCGTTTTTGGTAGAAGCTGCGCCTGCATACGTGGGCGCCAATGGGGAAACATTTACAGGTGGCGTGTCAGACATTCGGCTGGCGCTACTCTCGACGAAAGTGCTTCCTCTGGAATGGGTAATACCTCTTTTCGCTTGTGTGATTTTCTTCTTTTTGTTCTCTAAAAAATACAAAGGCAACTTCTTCACCGTTCCAGCCTTCCTCCTCACCTTATGGATCTTAGTTCCCATGCTCTTCACTCAGGGATTTTTAGTGGGGATTTATACAGATTATAATCGGTTTTTGTACTTCATCATCTTGCCCCTCATAATTCTAATTGGGCTAGGGATTGATCATGGCGCAGGCTTCTTCGCGCGCATAATAGACACGTACTTATCTTTAACGAAGAAAAAGCCTCAAACTACTAAAAGCACCAACAAGACACGTTCGAGACGCTTGCCACGCATGTCTCGCAAAAACATATACACAGGCTTTGCTCTAAGCTTCTTGCTTTTTTCATTTTTTGCGGTGCCAATTTTCCTAACTCCCTTTCAGGGTGTAACCATACAAAGATTTTACCAAACCATGAACGACCCCCGATACGAGGCAATCCAATGGGCTCGCCAGAACACGCCAGTTGGCTCGGTTTTTGTTTCCGACGCCTATTACGGATGGTGGTTTTCAGGATTCGCAGAGCGCCCAACCTTAAGCGCTGTCGACCCTCAATATTTGGCGCTTGCCCGTGAATTTGAACCTGCAAAGGTTGCCAAAAGCCTGCTTGACACGAATTACATTGTAGATAACGGTTTGATTCAGGTCAGAGAGGACGGCGGCTACATTGGACGGCATAATCCGATGTTTTTGGCTAAGCTTAACTGGACCTATTTTCCCTACCCGTTTTTAAACTTCAACAATGGTGCGACAACCGTCCTATTAAGAAATGGTGACGATGTCGTATCTTTTGATCTGACGCAGCTTCCAGTAAGAGAAATGAGCATCGAAAATGACACTGATCATGCCACTATTGTTGTTAAGAAAGGCAATAGCTTCTTCAATTATACCCAGTTAATCACAGTTTACAGAGGATTGCCGTTTGTTAACATATCCATAACAGTAGAAAGTATAGTTGAGGATGTTTCTCTGGATTGGGTTAGTTTCATTGTGAATAGTAAAGGCAAAGTAACAGCAACACCACAAAGTAACACAATTGGCTTACTAGATGAAGGAGTGAAAGCTTTAAGCCAAATAATTTTCACCGAGGAACAACCAAGAGTTGATGTAGTTAATCTTGACAACCCCTGTATCTTAGAATTGCTTTATAACTTGCAGGGCAAGTCTAAGGGGGAAATCCAGCTTTCAGTAGGCGTCTTTTCAGTTACAAATGACCAAACAATTTACGAAGACCCAGAAACCAAAACAAGCTACATCAACGAAATCTTATCTGCTAACCTTAACACATCACAAGAACCAGTTGATTTGCCCCTTGACGTTTTTGACTACAAGAAAGCTGTAAAAGACTGCTCTATATCCTATATCGCCTGCCGTGATTCTGCGCTGTTACCGAAATTTGCAAACGACCCTCTCTTTAGTCTCGTGTTTATTAATGATGAGGTAGCAATATTTATGGTGAAGAGAAGCTTCAATCAAGTGGGGAGAACACCATCGTCTTGATACGTACACTTGAACGCGAAAAATTTTTCGAAATACTCTTTGTAATGACTTTTTCGATATGTATTCTAGTAGTTTTTTTTGCCCTTATATCAACGAATGGTCTGGTTTTAGGAAATGACCCCGCGGTCCATTTAGAAAAGGCTCAGATATTTTTGCGGACTGGGAAAATACCTTTGGAAAACATAGGTTGGACTCCTCCCCTCTACCAAATCTTGCTTGCGATACTCATCTCCTTTACAGGCGCAAGTAATGTTGAGCAGATGATCTTTTTGGTGAAGGCTGCAGCCGTAGTTATTGATTGGTTGCTGTTTTTCTCCGTTTATTTGATTGGCGCCAAGTTTTTCGGCAAAAAAATTGGGGCTATCGCTGCGGTTTTATTGCTGCTATGTTTTCCAATGTACGAAATCAACTTGTGGGGCGGTTACACCAGCGTGCTAGGCTTGGCATTCATGTTCTTATTGTTCCTGTATTTACCCTTAGCAACGAAAAATTTCGGATATATTCTGGTTACTTTCTTGGCAGGTTTTTCTTTGGTTTTGTCCCATCAACTTGCCACGTTTGTAACAGTCTTAATCCTCCCGCCAGTTATCCTCTTTATGCTCATAAAATCTAGAGGTAAATACCTCAAAGCGTTAATTGCACTAATTCTGGGCGGAGGGATAGCGTTTTTCCTCTATTATTTCCAAGCGACATTGCCTTATTTGGACGTCCTTATTGAACACGTTTTCTTTACGCAAAAGACGACGCTATATCAGATTCAAGCTACCGACCTTAATGCTTTCATGGTAAATTTCGGTTTCATCTTCATAATTGCTCTAGGCGGCGTTTTCATTGCTTTCTTTAGCTTAAGAGCCAAAAAGAAACTGCTTTTCTACCTAATTCTGTTCTTTAGTTTCATCGTTCCTTTCGTTTTAGCGGAATCCTATCTCTTTGGGCTCTATCTACCTTTTCATTGGTTCATTTACTATTTGATGCCTCCCATGGCGATTCTGGGGGCTGTTACATTTGCTTTCATAATAGATCGGTTCACAGCCTTCTATCTTAAATACAAAAAAAGGTGGAAGAAAATTCGGCTGAAAGCAGTCACCGTTTCAGTGGTTATTCTGGCATCCTTAATGTTTCTGTTTCGCTTTGGAGTTGTTTATGGGAAAATCATGGAAGCCAGCGTGTACTATTCAAAATCCGATGTGAAAGCATATGATGCGGGCTTGTGGCTTAGAAAGAATTTTCCTGATCCTGCCAATGTGACTGTAACGAAAATTCCAGGCTCTTGGTTCGGAGTGTTTTCAGGCAAGGGTGTCATCACACAGACTGATCCAATTATAGATCGGATTGTAGCGGCCGAGTCTGTTCTGGATTTATCTTATGAACTTGAATATCCGCTAACTCTAGTCAGAGCGTATGATATGACGAAAGGCGATACTTCTGACGAAAACTACGTTTCCATAAACGATGTTTGGAGCATGGTTTCATATTCCTCGGCAGACGGAAACTTCATCTCATATCGTGCAAACGGCGTTGACAAAGAAACAGCCCTGTCTGGTCTTAACAGAGAGATGGTCTTTGAGGACCAAGGTTCTCCCAAGAAGCTGATGATTCACTACTTCAACGACGAGATAAACATCACTCAAACAATTCTCGTTCGAAATGACAGTTACCCGATAAATGTTGCTTGGACGCTCTCTCCACTAGAAAGTGAGGTTAGCAATATTGCGTTGTACGTGAGTTCTTTCTTTGACCTTCGCTTCTCGTTCGAGAAAGCCTATATCCCTGGTGTGCTGGACTGGGAGAATCCTTGGAGTAGACCTTCAAGCTCTCAGGGAAACGGGTGGGCAGTTGTAAACTTCTCGCGTTCAACCTTAACAGACAATTACTTGGGGTTCTACGATGAGAAAGAAGAGGTTGTTTTCGCGCTGAACTTCAACGAGTTGCCTGACTGGGGCAATGTGGGCGTTTTAGCCAGCAGACAGATAGACGCGGTGCGGTTCCAATACAACTTTGACAAGATCAGCATCAACCAAACAGCCTTTTTCACGTATCAAGTTCTCACTTTTTCGAAGAGTAGCTACCCAGAAATACAACTGCCAAGCGAGTTGAAAAGTCTGTTTGAACTCAAACCTTTGACGCCATTTGAAGTTAAAAGCCGAGACTACCATGACTTCATCAAAGAATATAACATCAAATTCATTGTGTATGATAAAAACCAGCTTGACACTAAAATTATCCGCTGTAAACTCTTAGAACTAGTCTACTCAAATGACAGGTACGTAATTTTCAGAGTTAAAAGTAATCCCTAATGTAGTGATTTCCTTCTATCATGCTGCAGATTCTGGAAACAGCAAACAGTCATTCAACATCGAATCTAAGGCTAAAAATGCAGAAAGTTGTGCTACCAGCTTGCTGTTATGAGAAATAGAAAGATTATCGGTTTGGTTTTATGTTTCTCGGAGTGCTTTTGGTATGTATGCGCATGCGGGGTCGCTTTCGAAGAGGTCGCCTGTGTAGTATTCGGCGCGTGTTCTGCAGCCTCCGCATATTTCGCGGTATTCGCAGACGCCGCATTTGCCTTTTATGTTGCTTTTGTCTCTCAGCTTCAGATGTAATTCAGAATTTTGTAATTCATTCCATGTTCCTTTCAGGCTTTTGTTTTTTATGTTTCCGAGTCTGTAGCCTTCGTGGAAGCCGCATGACCTGTAGTCGCCGTTTTCCGTAACGCTGATGTAGTTTCCGCCGATTGTGCATTTGCCCAGAAAGCCTTTTGTGAACCAATCCCAAAACTCAGTCGGATTCCGCTGGCGTACGATTCTTGCGTAGAAGGGCGCGTAAACGTTCACGTGCACTTTTCCCGCATACTTAACCTGCAGGTCGTAAATATTGTTAAACGCCCACTCATACTCTTCTGGCGAAGGCGCCAAATCTGGCATGTTAGGTTCTGCTCTTCCTACTGGGACTAGGTTGTGGAAGACGACCATTCTGGCGTCGTATTCTTCTGCCAGTTTGACAACGTGTTCTGCGTCTTTTATGTTGTATTTGGTCATGGTGGTGACTACGCAGTCTAGGATGCCGTTTTCCGAAAGCTTCTTCATGGCGTATAGGGCTTTGTCGTAGCTTCCTCGTCCTCTTATCGTGTCGTTGGATTCTCTGTTGCCGTCGATGCTGACGGCGGTGTGAACTTCGTTGCGCGCGAGGTTGTTGAGTCTTTTTTCGTCGAAGGCGAATCCGCTAGTTATGAGGCTTACTTCGAAACCCATTTTTTTGGCGTATTCTATTATGTCGAAAATATCTTTTCGTATGAGGGGTTCTCCGCCGCTTATGCCAAACCATGGAGAGCCAAAATCATAAACTTCGTCAACGATTTTGTAGGCGGTTTTGGTGTCTACTTCGTCGTCTTTGGCGTGTTCATGGGTGTAACTGCAGTATAGGCAGTTGCCTACGCATCTTCTGGTGCACCGCCAAGTCACCATGTATAATGGTGCTTTTTTTGAAGCCATCAGGGTCACAAGCAAACTTAGATAAACCTTTGCGATATAAGAGTTACGATAAAAACGCCTATTTCTACATCATTATGAAGAAAACATAATATGCACGATACTGCCTCGCACGCAGCTTAAACCGCACCTCTTTCTGCGATATCACTACAAAATTTAAACCATTCAAAATCTCTTTTTTAATATTGAAGCTTCAAGTTTGCTTTGAGAAAATCTTATAAACCTATCATTTATAGAGTGAGAACAGATTTCAATCGAGGAGATCGTGCAAAAGAATGTCTAAACCAAAAGAATTATCGTATATGACTAAAGATAAACTGATGACTTACACTTTCATTGCACTTTTAGTACTCGTCGGTGTATCCTATCTCTCGTTCGGCATAACCGCTCTTATAGTGTCTGCAATCGCGGTCCTAGTTGCGGTAGGCATAGATGTTCTAATTTCAAAAACGGCTGCAGATAGTCAATTAAACATAATGTCAGCAGCAGTATTCGGCTTAATTGTTGCTCTCTCATACTCCTTAGGGCTTCCAGCAATGTACACCACCGAAGTGTTGCCATTGCAAGCACCAGCTGCGTATCTTTACGTTGCGTTCATTTCCGCCGTAGGCGTTACTTTGTTCAAGAAGCTTCAAGGAATGGCTGGCAGAAAATACGTAAATCCCGCTGCAGCCGCGAAACTGCTGGTTTTTCTGCCCTTCTTGGACACAGTGTTGTTGGCCAAAGATCACTTATGGGATCCCCGAATGCTGTCCGATCCGGCTCAAGCAACCGGCCTCGGCGTACCCGCATTGACAGGCCCGATAGGCTATAGCATCATAGGCAATAACGGTGTGCAAGCATTTGCAACTTACTTAGCAGGGCACTACATTAATCCTGCTGTTACCTTTCCTGAAGTCCTCACTCAAAATGACGTATTATCGTTGATGGTATTGCAGAAATGGCACGGCTGGATCGGCGGGGTCTCAAGTATCGCTGTCATCGTAGTAGGCATCGCTCTATTCGTAGTCTGCCGCAGATACATCAAATGGAGGATAACAGCAGCTTATCTGGCAACCGTTGCGTTATTTGCGCTTGCCCTAAGTTTCGTCTATGCTGACGGTGACCCTCTCTTAAGAATACTTTTCCACCTGTTCATTGGAAGTTCAATATTCTTGGCGTTCTTCATGGCTACAGACCCTGCAACTACACCCCTGACATATGTTGGACAAATAATATTCGGTGTAGGCTTAGGCATATTGACAGTTCTAATACAAACATATATGGGCTTCTTTGGCGGCTCAATCCTAGCTTTGGTTATAATGAACCTGACAACGCCCTTCTTGGACAACATCGGTCGGCTGCCTATCAGTAAGGGTACATGCGAAGTAAGAAAAATGCCAAAGGCCAAGGTATTTACGACAGTGAAAACTACTGAATGCATTCGTTGTGGTGCTTGTATGAGGGTTTGCTGCCATAATCTGAGTCCAATACTAATCAAAGAAGCGTTCGAAAAAGGCGATGTGAAAAAACTGAAGAAACTTGGCGCTGATCTATGCGAAGGGTGTGGTCATTGTGTCTATGTGTGCCCAGCAAAAATCGATATTAGGTCAACTAACCTCAGAGCTTCAGCCTTATTGCGCAAACAAAAGTAAAGCTAAGCTTCAGCCATTTTTCCTTTTTTTTAGGCTTCTTTATATTTGGATCTCTATCTTAATTGAATTCTTTTTTCCAAATAAACTATTTAAGGAATACTGAAAACAGCTTTGTATTCTCAAATAAATCTTGAGAATGATCCGCCCATTTTCAATTGCAAAAAGGTTTTTGTCTACAATTCAATTTTTTGGTAATGGATTTTCAAGGATTAAATTTATTAATGCACCCAAACGTAATAGTGAAAAAGGGATAAAAGTTGACAGAACCTTTCAAACGCTCTGACATCCTCTATGGCTTCGTCGTACCACTAATCATCGGCATAGTGATAGTCCTCTTTCCCGCAGTACTTCGCCCTGCGCTAGATAGTTGGTTCCCACCTGCTGACATGATGACGGGAGACCCTGGCTCTCCATACGCGTTTCTAACAGTAATATTTACTCAAGGCTTCGCTATGATGGTCTGTCTGGGAATTCCGCTTATCGTAGGATTACTCTGGAATAAATGGGCTGGCGGCGCTGCAGGCTTCATAACAGGCACACTGTACTACCTTGCTAGTGCTGGGTACAACATAATGTACTCAATCCAGTACTTCGGAATTGAATACGCGTATAATTTGTATGCCGACCCAAGCTTCATCGGGGACTACATCGTAGGCGGTATCCTCATCGGCTACATCACAGGAGCCTTAGCCAACAAGTCACTGAGTTTCAAGCGAATGCTAGGTGCCAGTCTGACAGCTACAATAGCGATAGGAGTATTCTCGTTCATTCTCAACTACACCGTCTCATTCGCAGCATGGATGACACAGGGAGACCCAGGATACGCGTTTTTCTACACAATGCTACCTATGGTAATCCTTGGCATAATAGCACCGATCCTTGCAAAAGTGATGGTTTGGTACGGATTAATTGCTGGCAGTCACTACTAAATACCCTTTTCTTTTTATTTTTTTTATTTCGCTCTTAAGGTACGTTAATGCCAATCAACGTTTTAACCTCGACAAGAATGTGACTGTGGTACAGTAAATATTCTAAAACGTTTTATGGCTTAGTTAGGAAATGATCCAAGTGAAAATAGAAGTACCAACAAGTAATGAAAATCGTGGTCGTTCATTTTTGGGCGAGGTTTTCTGGCGCGAACTCCCATGCAATGTTTCCTTTCCATATATCACCAAGTTTCGTTATCCTAATCTCTTTGTCGTCAATTTCGATTAAACCCTTTTCCTTCAACCTCTGAAGCTGTTGAGAGAAAACTTCTTCCGGCAGTTTCCCGAACTTCTGCATGAACTCCTGCTTACTTACTGGTAATCGCAGATACAGCCTCGTCATAGTCCTTCTCATCATGTCTTCAAGCGTGGATTCTGAAAGCCTATTAATCGGGAATCTCCCAGCGTTGACAGTTGCCATGTAATCATTTATGTCTTCAAGGTTGGAATACGAAAATCTCTGAAGGTACCCCATGAAGCACCCAGCGCCTGTTGTCAATATTCCGCCCCAAGGCCAACCGTTCAGGCAATTCTCTCTGAAGTGCCACTCTACTCTGCTGAAGCGGTCGTGACCCACTGCTTTGTAGCCTGCTTCAGTCAAAAGCTTGTAGGCAGTTAAGTACTGTTGTTTCTCGTATTCCGCGTTTCCCTGCGGAGGAGTCACTCCCCTTTCGATCATTTTTTCAAGTGGAGTACCCGGATCCACATGCAATGAATAGGCGTCAATCTCAACGTCCAACTCTATAGCCTTTTTCAGAGTGGCTATCCAGCTTTCCATTGTTTGACCTGGAAGATTGTACATGAGATCCACGCACACGCATAAACCGAGTTTCTTAGCGTGCCTGATGCCTTTTTCCACGTTTTCCGCTGTGTCCGGCAAGCATAGCATTTTCCTGAGTTTATCGTCAAAGGTTTGAGCACCCACGTCCAACTGGTACACGCCATAAGCTGCGAGCTTGTCGATTTTGTTTAGCGCAAGCGTTTTCGAGGAACCCGAGACTTTGATGAAGTATTCATCGTTGGTAGTGAACCGTTCTTTGCAGAAGTCAATAAGGTTAATCATCTGCTCAGCCGAAAGGACGCTTGGTGTTCCACCACCCAAAACTATTTCATCGAACACACTTGTCTTCACGTATTTTGTTTGAGCGTACAGGGTCAACTCTTTTTTCAGCGCTTCAAGGTACATCTCTATATTCGCTTTGCTAGTGGGTGTGGTCGGAAAATAGCAGAAGGCGCATCTTGAGTCACACATGGAAATCCACGGTTGCAGCTCCATCAATCTCTTCGAAGTGTTTTCGGTTGACAAAAACTCCATAAACGACTTGTACGTTTCAGGCTTGATGTCTGGGTAATCTCTGTAAGTATAGGGCGGCCAGTTTTCCCTTGAATCGTAGACATCTGCCTTATTCTGTTCAAGTCTAGAGTTTTTCATCGTTAGCTTCCTCGTTTGCAAGTTTAAAACCGTTCGATACCATAATAAATCTTCCGTTAAAAATCCCGTTTCTCAAAATTATTGCCAGCGACCTATCAGGTAGCCTCAAAAGCATCTCGCTGCTCCAAGGTTAGACTCTGGTTTTGGCTCGCCAGAGGAGGTAATTCACCGCGGTTTGAGCCATTATCTTGCTGTACAAGTTGCCTTTCAAATATCCTTTTACAGCTTGGCGAAGAATATACCGTGGCATGTAGAACTTGTCGTAAAAGTTTTTTCTCATCTTGGCGATCTCTTCAGCAGGCAAAAGAGGGTCCTCAAAGATAGGGTGCATCGTGTTGTACAAAGGCCATTCATTCGACATTTTCCATCCCTTACTCTCTACCAGAGCTCGGAGTTCCGTTCCAGGGTAAGGCGTTGCATGACATAACCACACATCGTCGGGTTCGACTTTACGGACGAAGTCAAGAGTTTGCTGCAATGTTTCTCTTGTTTCACCAGGATATCCTAAGATCACAGACACGGTGACGAACATGCCGACTTCTTTTGCCCATTTAATCGCGTTCTCACATTGTTCGGTTGAAACCCTCTTCTTTAGGGCGTCTCGGATTCTTTGGCAGCCAGATTCCACGCCGAAGCACACTTCGTCGCATTGCGCCGCCCTCATTTTAGCCAAGATTTCTTTAGTAACCGTGTCCGCTCTGGTTCCGCAACCCCACGGCAGGCGTATCTTTCTCTCTATGATTCCGTCGCAGATTTCAAGTATCCTCTTCCTGTCAAACGTTAACGTGTCATCTTGGAATGATATACCTTCAGCCCCGTACTCGTCTCTTAACCATTCAAGCTCATCCAGCACGCTCTTTGGGTTTCTTGCCCTAAACCTTGCCCCAAACATTTGAGATGCTGCACAAAAAGAACATTGAAAGGGGCATCCCCTGCTGCTCATTATTGGAAGAAGCTTTCTCCCAAGAATCCTGTATTTCTCTACGGGAATATACTTGTATGCTGGCCGCGGCAGCGCATCAAGGTTTTGAATGTAAGGTCTATTAGGCGTCTGAATAATTTGGTCGCCCTTCCTAAAAGTTATGCCCTTAACGTCCTCAAGTTTCGGTAAATCGGGCAATTGTTTTACAAGCTCTAAGAGAGTTTCCTCTCCCTCACCTCTTACCACAATGTCAGTTGCTGGCTCTCCAGCCAGCGTTTCTCTATCCATAAAAGTAACGTGTGAACCTCCCATCACGACTTTAGCGTCTGGGCACACTTCTTTTGCAACACGGGCGGATTTGAGGGCTGACTCTATGGTTGGGGTCATGGAGCTGATGCCTATCAAATTTGGCTCGAAAGCGGCTAGGTCCGCCTTCAGTTTCTCATGGTCCATTTCGCATACGGGGCAGTCCATTATTCTTATTTCGTAG
>Ga0209635_10001833_pt1 | contig 15969 bp, 19 predicted proteins | sample DeeMarSWOR230_32_FD_187463 | JGI IMG/M metagenome (GOLD analysis project Ga0209635, IMG submission 187463) | Marine sediment microbial communities from White Oak River estuary, North Carolina - WOR-2-30_32 (SPAdes) (version 2) | ecosystem: Environmental > Aquatic > Marine > Intertidal zone >... | reverse complement strand
AATCTTGATCACTCAAATAACTTCACCTATTTTTTTATTAATATCATATAAATAAAAACTTTATGTTAATGCTCATTAATTAACAAATGTTTACGCATCAAACAAAAATTCATATTTTTATTTCGTAAGAATAGAAAAATTAAATGGAAAATTTATTCTTAATCAGAATTGAATAAAATTAATTACCTAAATTTTCTTTAAATCTTGTACAGATAAATTTTCAATTCATCATCAAATTTATGAGCATTCCATCCCTTAATAATAAATGTAAATGTTACTACTCTAGCACCGTTCTTTAACTCATTAATTAATTTCGGTTTCAATTTTTCATTTATCGAAGGAAGAAGATACATGAATACTATATCAGCTTTAGAGAGGTCCGCTTCAAAGAAACTGCTTCTAACAACTTTAATCTGGTTAGATAAGCCCATTCTTTTAATTCTCCAATTCGATAATTTACATCTAAACGAGTTTAATTCGATGCCCACACACTTAGCTCCAAACTCCCTTGCAGCCATTATGAGTACTCTACCATCTCCCGATCCGAGATCATAAAGAAGTTCACCTGGTTTTAACTCTGACATCTTTAACATTTGACGAGCAATTGGCTTGGGTGTCGGAACATAAGGTACATCATAAAAGATACTGTAACAATAAGTTATGATAATTCCTATAACAACGAGGAGAACACAAATAGCAATTGTAATCAAATCAGAGATGTTACAAAACCTCCCATATTTGTCGAACCAATGTGGTTATTGAATATGTACTTTAATATTATCTCCTATGCGTATTAAATTAAAGTGCGCTCTTTCTACTCGCAAAAGCTGAAATAACAATTATGCTGTTTTAATAGCTAGCTATTTTGTGAGAGAAGTGGTTCGCATGACTTCAGTGTATGAAATGGATCCTAAAAATCTGAACATGAAAGTCCTACATCTCATAGCTGAATCACTAAAAAATGGCGCTATAATGATCTATCCAACTGATACAATATATGGTATTGGTGGTAACGCCCTTCAAAGTAGTGTCGTGCAGAGAATATTTGAAGTTAAGAAACGCCCTTCAGAATTACCTGTACCCTTAGCAGTCAATAATCTCCTTATGGCTAATAATCTAGCACATGTTACGGATGACGCGGAAAAATTAATGAACGCATTTTGGCCTGGACCCCTAACAATCGTCTTAAAAAGAAAATCAATTGTGCCCGACGAAGTCACAGGAGGATCCGATAAAGTAGGAATACGAATACCCAATCACTCAATCCCAATAAAATTGATGGAGTTAACAAAATTTCCTCTAGTAGCTACAAGTGCCAATCTTCATGGACAACCTAGTCCAACACATATTGATGAACGGGTCAAAAAACTTGGAGAGAATGTCGATTTTATAATCAATTCAGAAGAGACTCTGGGCGGTATTCCTTCAGCTGTTCTAGATTTAACCAGTAAACCGTTAAAAGTACTTAGAAAAGGTCCGATATCACAGAAAGAAATTGAATTCGTCATTACAAGTAATGAGTACTGAAATCTTTTTTAACCAATGGATTTTTACTTCGCTACGCCATTTTTCTTCATCCACATGTTATAAAGAACCACGTTCGCATTATTTTTGTTGAATACTCTGTGATGTACATTTTCTGGGATAACTACTGTTTATCCTTCTTCTACTAATTTATCGATAAAATCTAATGCGAGTGTCGCACTGTTGACGAAGATATATGCTTCCTGATTATTATGCGAGTGCCCTCGAGTTGATTTACCTGGAAATAGAATAGTTCTACTTATTATCACATCACCTAAATCCATATCTTCTACTAAATATCTATCATCTTTTCTTCTTACAGTCCACTTCAAGAGCCTCACCTGTCAACCTATTTTTTCTCCAATTTTTAAATCAGAATTAACTTGTGCATTTAGATTTAATTATTAAGATTTTCTCAATCAAGATTCGCATTACAAAACTTATAGATAAGGATATATTTGGGTTACTTGTGTTAAAAATCAAACTTAATGTCAGGAGAACGTCAGTTTTGCCCTATTAGAGACGAAGCCTTAATGCAAGTGTTTAGTAGCTAACATTGGTAATTTTATGATTTCCAAACAAAAATGCCATCTTTAATGGGATGATATTCCGTTTGGAACCGTTTTGCCAAAAAGAAAAAAAGGCTCGAAATAACGAGGAATTAAGCATAACTTTCGCTCTTAAGATATTAACAACAATTAATTAGGAAAGTGAATTAGATGGGTCGTCGAAAAAAACACGCTCCGAAAAGAGGGTCATTAGCGTTTCTACCTAGAGGACGGGCTGCAAGTCCTATTGGTAAGATAGGTCACTGGCCCGATTATACAGGCGATAAACCCATTCTGCTCGGATTTGCAGGTTTCAAAGCGGGAATGACCCATGTTTATATGATTGATGATTATGAGAGATCACCTAGATATGGAAGCGAGAAATTTGTACCCGTTACTGTATTAGAAGTTCCTCCCGCAGTTTTATGTGGAATAAGAGCCTATCGTTCAACAAACAAAGGATTACTTTCTCTCACTGAAACTTGGATGAAGGATTCTCCTAACGACTTATATCGACTGTTAACCCTCCCCGATGAATTTTATACAGATGAAAAACTGAAAACGATTGAGAGTTCGATTGACACCGTCAGTGAATTTCGAGCAATACTTTGCATTCAACCTCGACAAGCAAGTATATCACAAAAGAAACCAATACTGATGGAAGTTAAGGTCGATGGAGGCACAATAAAGGAACAATTTGAATATCTTAAAGAAAAACTCGGAGAAGAGATTCACAGTACAGAGATCTTCAGTAATGGTCAATTCATAGATGTCATTAGCATAACAAAAGGAAAAGGCTTCCAAGGCCCTGTCAAACGATGGGGAATAAAGAAACTTCATCACAAATCTAACAAGACTGTTAGAGGTGTAGGATCAATAGGTCCATGGAATCCACACTATGTTATGTACAGTGTGCCAAGAGCTGGACAGATGGGATTCCATCAGAGAACAGAGTTTAACAAACGAATAGTGAACTTGGGATCTAACATAGAGGAGGTAAATATTGCCGGAGGCTTCCCAAGGTATGGACTAGTCAAAAGTGGTTACGTACTATTAGCAGGAAGCATCCCCGGATCAACAGGGCGACTCGTAAAGCTTCGATACCCAACAAGAAAATCAAAAAAACAAAGTGATTCACCACCAAGGATTACTCACATAGAGTTGAAACACACCGAGGTAGCTTAATAAGGAGGCCTATTATTTGAGTGGCGTTGAAGTGTATGACACAGAAGGACAAGTTGTTGAAACCATATCTTTACCAGAAGTCTTTCAAACAGCTATTCGACCAGATGTTATTAAGAAAGCTGTTTTGGTGATGCAGAGTCATAGATTCCAGCCTCAGGGACGTGATCCAATGGCTGGTAAACGAACAACTGCTGAATCCATGGGCACTGGATACGGGATCGCAAGGTTACCTCGAGTGAAGGGTTCAAGGTATCCAAAAGCTAGACAAGCAGCTTTTGCACCAAGCACTGTAGGTGGTAGGCGGACTCACCCTCCACGATCACAGAAGACAATATACAAGAAAATTAATAGAAAGGAACGACGCCTTGCTATTAAGTCAGCCATAGCTGCCACAGCAAAAAAGGAACAAGTCTCTAACCGAGGTCACATTATTGGTGATATTCCTTCTCTTCCTCTTGTTGTATCAGATGAGCTTCAGAGTTTATCTAAATCGTCGGATGTAAGAGACTTCTTTAAAAACTTAGGTTTATGGGAAGATGTGACCAAAGTAAAGAGTAACAGAAAGATAAGAGCTGGCAAAGGAAAGATGAGGGGGCGAAAATATAAACAGCCCATTGGTCCACTCATTGTTGTTTCAGAAGACAAAGGCGTTATTAAAGCAGCACGTAACCACCCGGGCGTAGAGATTTCTCCAGTCAATAAACTGAATGTCGAGCTCTTAGCACCGGGTACACACCCAGGCAGACTTACTGTATGGACAAAGTCAGCTATGCTACAAATTGATAAACTATTCAGGTGAAGAATATGAGTAGTCGTTTCATCTTATATCCGGTTATGACAGAGGACGCTGTCAATCTAATTGAAAAAGAAAACAAGTTAACATTCATTGTCGATCTCAAGTCGACGAAACACGATGTTAAACGGGACATCGAAAAAATATACGAAGTAAAAGTGCAGAAGGTTAACACACTCATCACAATGGATGGAAGGAAAAAAGCCTTTGTTAAACTTCAATCTGAGTATAATGCTTCTGACCTAGCAGTTAGACTAGGAATCTTTTAGAAGGTGAATAGAATGGGTAAAAAAATCAGGGTTCAAAAACGAGGTAAGGGAGGCAGTCAATATAGATCCCTTAGCCACAGAAAAGTTGCACCTGTTAACATTCCAAACAAAACTGAGTCTAAGAAAGTTGGCACAGTAAAGGAACTAAGGCATGAAACTGGGCGAGGTTCACCTTTATCGAAGATCAGGTTGGAGGACGGGAACGTATTCTATAATGTCGCACCAGAAGGAACCGCTTTAGGTCAAAACATAGAATTTGGTTCCGGATCTTCTGTTGGAATCGGAAACATAATCCCTTTAGGAGAGATCCCTGCTGGAATTATGGTCTGCAATATTGAACTCTTGCCTGGAGATGGAGGTAAGATTGCTAGGTCTTCAGGTACATTTGCGACAGTGGTTTCACACACGTCTGATGGTACTGAAATACGTCTTCCATCTGGTAGAACCAAATACATAAATGACGAGTGTAGAGCCACAATTGGAGTTATTTCGGGAGGAGGTAGAACGGATAAACCCTTCCTGAAAGCTGGGGCTAAAGCCAAGTGGATGAAAAGCAAAGGTCACCTTTATCCAACGACGAAGGGTATTGCAATGAATGCCGCTTCTCACCCTCATGGGGGGGGCAGACACAGGTCTTCTTCACTAAAACCCACATCGGTCTCAAGAACCAGCCCACCTGGTCAGAAGGTAGGTTTAATAGCGCCAAGGCAGTCCGGTAGAAAGAAAAGAAGACGCTGAATAGAATTCATAATATGAACTCTTCAACTTCTTTTCCGTCAATAAATAATGTCAATTCTTTATCTACCTGTACAGCTTTCTCCGCGAGGCCTGTAATAGGACACCACTTTTGCACAACCACAGGAAGCCTTGATACCATACCTGAGATCTGTTCAACACTTACTCCGCGAAGCCTTAATGTTGCATGAATCGTTATATTCTCTATTGTTAGCTTCGACCCTATCTCGCTAATTTCTTCGGAGACCTCAATATTGAAATTATCAACATAGTCTGAGAGATAACCCCCCTTCATTCTCCAAGCGTTAATAAATGATTTTACTGTAATCCCAAAGCATGCTCCAATTGAAACAAGAAATATCTCACTCGGTGAAGGTAATCCCGATCCACCATAAGATCGGTCTCCTTTGATAATTTTATTTGCTGAGTCTAGATGCAGTTCAGTCTCACGGATCTTGATATGTGTAACGAGCGATTTATCCTCTAGGGATAGAACAATACTTGAATCATTATCCTTAGGAGTGGACATTAAACTTACCCTTAACATGTTTTTTTTGAAAGAAAATCAGTAACATGAAACAAATTATAACGAAAAAATTAGCTAGCTAGGTTTATCTTCAGTTCTAGAAAATTGACGTTATCTATCTCGACGCCCTTAAGACTCTTAGCCATGCCAATTACGACGTTCTTGATAAAATCTCTCGGGAATGGAGATAAATTAATTCTTTCGTTATCAATCATTAGTTTTACATCAGCGATCGCTAATGTTTTACAATCATCTATTGAAGCGACGCCTTTCAATATTGACTTTCCCATCTCTACACAAGAATCATGTCCACATGATTTACAGTTGAGACCTGGAAGCTTCTTAACTGTCTCACCAATAAGCATCTCTTCAATAAGCAGCAAAAGTTCTTCCATTTTCAAAATGGGGACGTCGCCTGATACCTTGTCTATTTCATAAGGGTCACTGGATACTCTACCAGAGATCGCAATAACATTATCAAGATTTGGAAGTAAATCGTTAATATCGCAGCTATTTTCTCCAACAATAATTTTTGCATATACACTGTCTTTGAAGCCCTCAACGAGGATAATGTCAACCTCATCATCAATAACCTCCAAGGCTTGAGTGAGACTTGGTTTCTCTGTCATTTTTATATGTATAATCTCACCACCAGTTAGTGCTACAACAGATGTGGCCCCTGCTTTCAAGTGTCTCCAAGTGTCTTTATTAGGCGTATCAAAGGTTTCTGTAGAAATGTGTTTTATTGAAGCAATATGATAATTCTTTTCTGACAATTTTCGAGTTATCTGTTCGATAATTGAGGTTTACCAGTACCTCGCCCTCTACCCACAATATTAACGACTAATGGCAATTACTTGTTTCTCCCTTCGTATTTGTTATGGTGGTCTTGAGATAATTATTCTATGTTACTATATGTTACGATTTTTTTTTATAAAAAACGATTGAAAAATTATATTCCTTATGTTACCTTCTATGGTTTTCAATAAATGCTTTTTGAGAAGAGATCACTTCAACGCCGTCTCGTGCTTTTTGATAAACTTCAAGCAGTTCTTTGTTCAGTTCCAAAAATGTATGCCCCCATTTGAAGAGTGTAAGTAATAGTCTAGATTGAGAAAGATATCCCAAAATGTAAAGTGCGCCTGAAAGGGCTTCAACCGTACTCAATTTACCAATTGATCCATAATTTACAGGATTTCCTGCTACTAAGTATGGTAGACAACGACTCTTACCAATGATTCGATGTTTGAAAATTTTCTTAGCTTTTGCCCAACTACAATCCAAAGCAACTATGCCCCATCTCTTTGCTAATTCAGAGTCTTCTGGTGATAGCGCAATTTCTGAAAAAGGATTTAGCACGATTGCCTTTCTAGGAATAGTTTTCATAGTCTGATGAATCTTAATTTTGTTAAATCTTGCAAGCTTTAAAGCTGTACATTTTTTTGTGTCACACTGTTTGAAATGTACAACGTGGAGTTGGATTTCATCGCTGGGAAATACATCATGTCTGTTGTGCATTATAAACGTCCTTAAATACATGCGTTAAAACTAATTTATTTCATTTTTAAAAAAAAACAATTTACAAATTAAGTTTTATAGAGAGAATTATCGGGGCCATTCGACTAATTCTAGTCGGTTTCCGTCTGGGTCTCTTAGAAACACTATTCTCTGTCCCATCATGGCCACTCTTGGTTCCCTTTCAAACTTAACGCCCCTAGCTTTCAGTTTCTCATACGCTTCATTAAGGTTTTCCACTTCAAAAGCTATGTGAGCCACACCTGCTTGAAGGGTTTTCTTTTCTGCTTCCGAGACTTCCTTAGAATGTCCAAATAACTCAAGTTGCACACCACCAGCATTAAGGAATTGAATAGTCAATCCTCTTTCAGTGAACTCAAATTTCTTTCCTTCCTTAAAATCTAACACATTAGTATAGAAATCTGTGCTGTTATTCAAGTCTTTGACAGTTATTCCTATGTGATCAAATCCAGTAATCATTTTTAACATCATTAATTTATTCTCAAACAAGACTTATATCGATTTATCGATTAAATCATACACATTCCTACATGAAATCAACTATTGTAAATCGAAATACTTACTAATGTAAATCAACGGAATTAGAAAGATGCGAATCTATAATGTCCTCTGATCAATCGAATAAGGAGTCTTTTCATATAAAGTACCATCCTGCTCCTGTTAGAAAGATTCTAACCGAAATTAAAGATCTCTCAGAATTAATGGTGGATTTGGCGTATTCTTCTGTGCTCTTTGATGACATTGATTTAGCTGAAGAAGTAGTCGAATTAGAAGATGAAGTCGATAGGTTGATGCCATTATTAATTATGAACGCGGCTTTAGCTATTAGAGATAAAGAGGATGCAGAAGCCATTTATCCAATCATCAAGACTGCTTCAGCAATAGATCGAATATCAAATGAAGCAGCGGGAATAGCAAGAGTGGTTCTCAGGAAAATTGGGGTGGATCCCCTCATCTCCGAGGCATTAGCTTATGCTGATGAGAGACTTGTTAGGACCTCTGTCTCATCCGATTCAATCCTTAAACAAAAGAAATTGGGTGAGCTTGGCTTGGAAACAAATATAGGAGTTATTATTAGAGCAGTTCGACGTAATGGAGAATTATATTTAGACATCGACGATGAATTTCTATTAAAAGTGAATGATGTCATTATTGCGAAAGGAACCGACACAGGCATAGTTGAGCTTGACATGCTTGCGAGAGGTGGCTTGAAGAAGATTCCAAAACCAAAGGTGATATAACAGAAATGGCAAGCATTGAAACAATTCAGAGGATATTAGTAAAACTAAAAGAAACCTCTGAGATAATGACTGATCTGGCATACTTCTCTATTCTGAACCAAAACAAGGATGTAGCAAAACACGTCCTTGAATTAGAAGAAGAGGTTGATAGTCTTCATACTGAACTTGGGCTTGAGGTTTTAAAACTCAGAGAAAAGAGACCTGAAAAGGGGTTGTTGGGTCTGATCCAAGTTGGAGTAGCCTCTGAGAACATTGCTGACGCAGCAGCAAGCATTGCTGAGTTGGTATTTGAAAGTTCAAAACCACATCCAGTCATGAACGCAGCGCTTAACGAAGCTGATGAAGTTGTCGCAGCGTTCAAATTGAGTAGGACTAGTATCTTGGCTAATCAATCTATTGCTGAATTAAGTCTTCATGATGATATTGGGGTATGGATAATTGCCATAAAGAGACGGAACAAATGGTACTTCGATCCCGACGAGAGATTCATGTTAAAAAGTGATGACTTGGTACTGATAAGAGGACAACTTGAAGGAAGAGACGCATTCCTTTCTCTAGCTCAACGAGTTAGAAACCAAACAGCTTCATAATAACCATAACACATGAAATGCCTAGAGCATCAGCTATAGCGGTTATAATTGGTGTTGACACATTATCAGGGTCTAATCCTAGATTCCATGATATGAATGCGACAGCAACAGACACTCCAACAATTGGGGTAGTTAACATTAATCCTGATAGTATACCAAATAGAATCGATGTTGTAACTGGGAAAGATTGTATTCCTGTAAGGTAACCAACAATGTAAACAACAAGTCCTAAATAGATTGATGAAATTAATCCTACAATTATTATCCCAACGATATTCTCCTCAAGATTTTCGTTTCTAACAAATCGAGGTTCCATATCTCCTAAGCTTAACGCAGTGGATATTCTTGACGTAAGAATGCTACCAAAGCTACCTCCAAGGTTATTGATTGGAGGGATAAAGACTAGTAATATTGGTAACGTAATTAATGTCTCTGACCTTATTTCTAATTGAATCCCTGCTAACAATTCAACAATAGTTACAATTGTGAGTATGGGGAAACTCTCTGTAAGTATTTTTCTCATTGAACTCATATTTACCCTATCCCAAATAGTTGTTTAGCCACAGTGATGGCCAAAAAAAGACTTGATATTGCTACTACATCGCCTGTCATTGTAGCGATTGGGCCCATAACGCTGTCTGGGTCAATTCCAACACGGTAGACTTGAAATGCTATTATCAAAGTCGTAAAACTACCAATGGTTGCAGCTAGAGTACCTCCCATGACACTAACGAATAATAATATGTGAAGTCCTGCTGATGGAACATCAGCAATAATTGTAAACACATATGCTATTAAAGCTACCAATATAGATTCTGCAAAACCTAATGTGATAGCTGATAACACATTGGTTTTAATTATGGGATTTATCTCAAGTCTTGGTTCAATAATGCCAGTATGAAGTGCGGTGCCTATTCTTGCAGCGAGAGAGCCACTAACTCCTCCTCTTAAGGCTAAAATTCCAGGGATCACTGCTAACATACCAGGAATCGAGTGAATGATTCCTGTCGTTTTTACTAAGCCAAATCCAACTAAGGATGCACCAGTTATCGATATCACCTCTGCAATCAATGATTCACGTATTACAGATAGTCTAATCTTCATTTCAGCTCCTCCTTCACTGATGCATACTCATTTTTTCATGGGAGTTCTATCGCCTAAGATTTCCCCTCCTCTTGAAATAGTTCAATACTAATCCAGAAGACTTCATTCTATTAGAGTTTTATGAAACATTGGATCATCGATAACCGAAGGTATCATATTAATGAGGTCTGAAGCTTTGATGTGGAATCCAAAAACATCCACCGCAAAATCTCCTGCGGCTCCATTTACAAAGGCTCCTGCAACTGCAGCCCTAAAAGGATCAATACCCTGAGCAAGAAAGCCTCCAACGATCCCTGCAAGGACATCTCCGGTTCCACCTACAGTCATTCCTGGGTTACCTGTTAAGTTAATCTTAGTCCTGTTTCCGTCTGAGATGATATCTTCATGACCTTTTAAGAGAATGGTTACGCCTAACTTCTCTGCTTCGTAACCTACACATTTTATCTTATTCTGAAGTTCAATTGGAAGCTCACTCCCAGTTAATACTACAAATTCTCCTTTATGAGGCGTAAAAACAGTTGGAATTTTCAATGGTTTCTGTAATTGCGAGAAAGACTTTATTGCATCAGCATCTAAAAGGAGAGCCTTTCCACTTTCTTCGATATAAGGTATTATCTCATTAATTGCTTCTACAGTTTCATTATGTGTGCCTAGGCCAGGGCCTGCTACTACAACGTCAACTTTCTCTATGTATTCCATTAATTCAGTTATATTATTTGAATTTAGATGGTCACCCATTAATTTGATAGTTATAAGATCTGGGGAGATACTTGAGATATCGTGTGCCGTCTTATTAGGAGCTGCTACATATGTAACGTCAACTCCTGTTCTAAGAGCTGCAAGAGCAACCAGAGCAGGAGCTCCCGTGTATGTTTCGTTTCCTCCTATCACAAGTACACGACCAAAGTCGCCTTTATGGGATTCTGCCCTTCTCGGTTTTTGAATAAGAAAGACATCACCTGGTCCTGCTCGATACTCAGCTTCATAAGGTATTCCAACATTTCCAACAACAAGTTCTCCAACATACTCACTCGCTTTTAATAATCCAGGTTTGACCTTGTGAAATGTTATTGTTAGATCAGCTTCAAAGGCATCATTTTCTATCAATCCTGTGTCAGCTTCAACACCAGATGGTACATCTACCGCGAGCTTAAAGCCAGTACACTTATTCAACATCTGAACCGCTTGTAATATAGGAGGTCTTAGCGGTCCTTTCATTCCTATGCCCAGTAGAGAATCAACATAAACATCGGCAGCATATTCAGGTATCAGCGAAGAGTCATGTGCTATTACTAATTGTACTGTGTCACCCATCGCCTCTAGTATTTCCCAGTTCGCCATTGTAGCGTAATTAGATATCAATTCAGGTCTTCCAACAAGCACAACCAACACATCGAATCCGATAGCTGAAAGGTGTCTGGCTGTAACAAAGCCATCTCCTCCATTTCCACCCATACCTGAAAAAATGACGACTTGACAGGAATCAGGAGTAAAACGTTTACAAATCTCTCTAACAATGGTGCTTCCTGCGTTCTCCATCATTTGTAATCTTGACACTCCTAAATATTCAGCATTCATTTCTACTGCTAGCATTTCATCACTTAATAAAAACTCAAAACTGGTCCTTTTTTGTTCCACATTTTTCACCTACCATCGTATGATCGCCTTAAATATCAACTTCATAGAGCGATCTTGAAACATGATTCTCTCAATGGATTATATTACTTTCTCGAAATTTAGATATTGTTTTGGTATGATGCCTCTAATGACAGAGAAGATATAAATGTAAGATTAAAAGAATGGTTTGTGAGGTGTATCATTTTGCCTAAAGCATTTGTCTTAATAAATGCAGAAATAGGAGCTGAGAGCGAGGTCACTGATGAGTTGCGTTCACTACCTGATGTTAAAGAAGCTCATGTTGTTTATGGTGTTTATGACATCATATGCATGGTTGAAGCAAAAACCATGGACAGATTAAAGGAAATCATAACCTGGAACATTCGTAGACTTGATAAAGTTCGTTCTACTCTAACAATGATTGTAATGGAAGGCGTTTGAAAACATTCATTCCTTCAATTATTTTTAAAATCTAATATGTTGTTTTATAATCATTAGCCTGTTAAGTATTGATAATCACCTTTTACTCACTAAAAACATAGTTGTTCTCGTAGATTGAAGGAAACCTCTTGATGAGTAAGTACCTCCATATTGGAATCGACGATACAGACTCACCACGTAAGGGGTGTACCACATATGTTGCTGCTCTATTAGTTGAGAGTCTATCTGCACTTAATGTTGATTTCATTGACTTTCCATCTTTGATAAGACTAAACCCTAATGTTCCTTGGAAAACGAGAGGTAATGGCTCTCTCTGCCTTCGTATCCGATATGATAGTGATATTTTTAATGAAATTCAAGATATTGCTTTACAGCTTATCACTCAAGAATCTGACATTTCATATGATGGTACAGATCCTGCAGTTGTCTTCTTTCATGGCATTTCTATTCCAAAAGAATTGACGCTTTTCTCAAAAGAAGTAATACAGAAGATTGTGAAGCTAGACAAAGCTATTCAATTGATTCAAAAATATCGAATGGAAGCTGTTGGATTTAAAGAGGGTAGAGGAATTATTGGCGCTCTTGCTGCCATTGGAGAGATACTCCTTGGAGACCACACCTATGAATTGATCACTTACAGGCAAGCAGAAAACATAGGAAGACTTCGTAAGATTAACAATGATTCTGTTTTCAAAATGGATTCTATAATGAAGGATTTAACATTCAATAACATCGATTATGACAAGAGAAGAGTATTAATTGCTCCTAGAGGTTTAGATCCTGTTCTTTTTGGTGTAAGAGGCGAAACTCCAGAAGCAGTCACTAAAGCAGCTTCTTTGGTTGAAATTGGAGAGCGTATTGATCGTTGGGTCATTTTTCGAACTAATCAAGGTACCGATGCGCACTTTTTTAGAAGACAGAAGATAAGTGATGTTCGACCTAATCATCCAGTCATCATTAAAGGATATGTTAATCGCTCTCCTTTTACGATTAAGGGAAGACATGTAATTTTTTCAATCAAAGATGAATCGGGAGAGATAGATTGCGCTGCCTATGAACCGACTGGTAATTTTAGAAACATTGTAAGAAAACTTATGCAAGGTGATGCTGTGGAAGTTTATGGTAGTGTGCGACCGACAGACACGGATCATCCAATGACAATAAACTTAGAAAAGATAAAGGTCATTCACCTTGTGCCTTTTGTTAAAATGTATAATCCTGTTTGTCCTCAATGCAATAAACGGATGAAGTCTATGGGTTCTGACGCAGGATTCAGATGCGAACGATGTGGTTTTCGTGACAGAGACGCTAAAAAACAAGTTGTAATAAATGAACGAGGAATCAATATTCAACTCTACATTCCGCCTGCCCGAGCAAACAGGCATCTTACAAAACCATTAGAAAGGTATGAGCGAGAAAAAAGCTTAAAAAATCTATATAAACCCACCAATTTTTGGGGACTTAGTTTTAGCGATCTAAGGTCAGATTAACAAGTATTTGGATTCAGTTTCATCGGTTTCAAATTTAACAGTGTTCCCATAAAAAAAATATAGTTCGCTGTGCTTTTTTCCTAGAAAATAAAGAGTATAAAGGTGATGATTCCATATGAACGCCTCAAATTCGTTTGAGACCGAAGATGAAGGATCAATTGAACAATCAGTTTCTGAAGATGATAGAGAAGTAATAAAAACTAGTGAAGCGTTCGATCAAAGAATTCAGGAATTGGAGAACGCTCTTACTGAAGAGAAGAAGAGGTCTGAAGCTTATTTATTACAAATAAAGTATCTTAAAGCCGATTTTAATAATTATCAAAAGAGAGTTCAGAAAGAGATTGAAAGATTAGCTGAATTTAAAAGTGATAGAATAATAATCAATCTTTTAGAACCCTTAGATGAACTGGAGCTAGCAGTTGAGGCTAGTAAAAAAAATAATAATAATAAAGGGCTTGTTGATGGTGTAAACATGGTATTAATGAAGCTACGATCCATTTTATCCAAAGAGGGAGTGTCTTCGATTAACGCTCTTGGACAGCTCTTCGACCCAATTCAACATCATGCTGTAGCTACTGTTCCTACTCCTAAGGAAAAGATGCATGATGTGATTGTCACTGAGATTAGGAAGGGATACATGCTCAAAGACAGAGTTATAAGACCGAGTATTGTTGAAGTGGCTCGATTAATCGAAGAAGAGTCTGAAGGTGAAAAAGATGACTGAAAATGATGAAAAGACTTCTGGTAAGAGAGAGCGGATATTAGGAATTGATTTAGGAACCACTAATTCAGCAGCTGCGATAATGGAAGCTGGGAGGCCTATGACAATTCCCAGTGCTGAAGGTCCAACAGTAGCTGGTAAAATGTTTCCCTCTATTATCGCATTTACTAAAGAAGGACAGCTCTTGGTGGGTGAACCTGCTAAACGACAGGCAGTCACCAATCCAGAAGGCACTATTCGCGAAATAAAGAGAAAGATGGGAACAGACTATACAGCGAAAATTTATGGTAAAGAGTATTCTCCGCAACAACTATCTGCGTTTATTCTCCAGAAGATCTTGCGTGATACAGAAAAATACCTTGGAGAAAAAATCACAAAAGCTGTAATAACCGTTCCAGCACACTTTAATGATAACCAACGTCAAGCAACAAAAGACGCTGGAGAGATTGCGGGTCTAGACGTTACAAGAATTGTCAATGAACCTACAGCAGCTGCTATGGCTTATGGTCTGGACAAACTTGAGGAAAGGATGAAGATATTAGTTTTCAGCTTTGGGGGAGGAACAAATGATACTACAATTATGGACTTTGGCGATGGAGTCTTCCAGGTTCTTGCGACAAGTGGAGATACCCTTGTAGGTGGAGCTGACATAGATAATACATTAGTTGATTACTTTGTTGATGAGTTTAGAAAAGACAATGGTGTTGATCTCACATCTGATAAGATGGCTATGGCTAGGCTTAAGGAAGCATCGGAGAAAGCAAAAATTGAGTTATCGACTCTCGTGACAACAGAAATAAATCTGCCTTTTATAGCTGCAGACTCCTCTGGTCCAAAACACCTCGCCTACACACTGACTAGAGCTAAGCTAGAGCAACTTGCACTGCCCATAATCCAGAAGATTGAGAAGCCGATAAAGAGGTCTATTCAAGATGCAGGCTTAACAGTTAACGACATAGATAAGGTCATTCTCATCGGTGGTCAAACAAAGATGCCCAGAGTACAGAGTTTTGTAGAGGAGATCCTTAATAAACCTCCGGAGAGTGGGATAGATCCGATGGAATGTGTTGCTGTGGGCGCTGCGGTTCAAGGAGCTGTCTTAGCAGGTGAAATTTCAAGCCTTGTTCTTTTAGACGTAACGCCTTTATCCTTAGGTGTTGAGACTCTTGGTGCGGTCTTTACAAAGATAATTGATCGAAATACTACGATTCCGGTTAAGAGGACTGAAACATTTACGACTGCAGCTGATTTTCAAACTGCGGTAACAATACACGTCCTTCAAGGTGAGAGATCCATGGCTAAAGACAGCGTTTCATTGGGGATGTTCAATTTAACTGGTATTCCTCCAGCACCCAGAGGCATTCCTCAAATTGAGGTCACATACGACATAGACGCGGATGGAATGCTTCATGTTTCTGCAAAAGATAAGGGAACCGGGAAAGAAGCGAAGATAACGATTACAGCCTCCACAAAGCTTTCAGATGCAGAGAAGGATCGAATGATGCGGGAAGCTGAACAATTTGAAGAGCAAGATAAGAAGGCTAGAGAGGAAGCAGAGGCGAGGAATTCTGCTGACTCAATGATATACGCTGCTGAAAAAACTCTGAAAGAACTTGGTGATAAATTCACATCTGAACAGAAAGATAACA